>TARA_B100000674_G_scaffold227549_1_pt1 | contig 33519 bp, 24 predicted proteins | sample TARA_B100000674 | Tara Oceans TARA_B100000674 (sample SAMEA2622759) | marine metagenome | biome: marine biome (ENVO:00000447); feature: surface water layer (ENVO:00002042); material: "saline water (ENVO:00002010), including plankton (ENVO:xxxxxxxx)" | depth 5 m | reverse complement strand
ATGCTTCTTCTTCTTTAGCCCATTCCTCGTGAAAATATTTTTTAATCATTTTTGTATCCATGGTCTTATAATTTGTTCTGCAAATGCCTTGTGACATTCTGTCGACGGATGTCCGATCATAGTTTTTTTATTGTCGATCATTAACCATCCTTTTGGAGGCTTGTTAGTTGCATCTTCTAAAAGATTGCCAGTAAACTCATGAGCAATGCCCCATTCACTTAAACCTTCGTATGGTCCGTGAAACCAAAACAATGTCCAATCAATTTGTTCCCACCAAGCAGTAAGTTCTTTTGATTTTTTAATTACATCAACATATTGCCAAAGTTCTTTTTTCCAGCAAAAGTATAATTGTTTAATTTGTTTTTGTTTACATAAAGTTTGACAATTAACTATTGCCATTAATGTTTTTAAAATTTGATGATGTTCAGAATAGCAATGTTTCATATAATTATTTAATGCATTAGTTACTAACTTTGTTTGTTCTGTTGTTATATTTTCTTTAGCCCAAGAATGCCACCATTCTTGATCACCTGTACTTTTTATCCAAGTGTATTGTTCATTTGGTACCAAGAAAACATTTTGACTGTTGATGTGTTCGTCTATTACTAATTCGAATCTATTGATACCAGATATCTGTACAATACAATGAGTATAATTGTTTTTATGAATTTCGATCATTGCATTTCTAATATTCATTTCGTTGCCTGCTCCACCTTGTGCAACATTAATTAAATCATAGTCATTTTCTAAATAGTTTGCCCAACTGTCTGGTGCATGAGTAAACGAACATCCTGTAGTTAATATTTTCACAGCAACTCCTTTACTACTGATTCCGCAAAATGTTTTTGTGCTTCTGTTGTAGGATGGCTTCCAGGAAATTGTTCGTATCCATTATCAACACACCACTCTTTTAGTCCACCGTAATTATTATGGAACCACCAAGTTGACCAATCAACTTGTTCCCATAGGTGTACGGCATTTTCAAAACTGTTAACAATCAAATCACCGTGTTCGCTTGAATTATTTCCGTCTGGATTATTTTGTCCAGTGAATATATCTTGCCAACACATATTAATTAATTTTAAATTGTGTGCTTTGCAATACCATTGTATTCTTAATATATGTTCTAGTGTTTGAATAAATTGTAATTCTTCGTTATGAAAATTAGTGATGTATAACTTCATATCTTGGTTTAATTCTTTGCTATCAAATTCCCAATGACCAAATCCTCCTCCACTCTTTACCCAATTAGAAGTTTTGTGTGTTTGCCATTTACCTGTGTATGGTTGATTTTGGAATCCACCATTGCCGTTCATGTCTTTGTAAATCTTATCATAGTTGTTTGATTCTTGATTGTAAAATAATTCAAAACGATTTGGGTTGGACCACATCACTGCAACAGTTGGATTTTTATCTATGTAGTGAGGAATAGTAGCAATTAAGTTTCTGCTCACTAAACTATTACCGCTGGCCATTTCTGCACAGTTAATTACTTGCCAATCATTAATATGATTTGGCCAAGCAATATTTGGTTCAACAGCATGTGCTGTAAAACTACATCCCGATGTTATTAAATATCTGTTCATATATAACCTTATGATACTTGGTTTGCCAATCAGTGTCAAGTGCCAACTGTTGATTGTAAAGCATTTTGTCTTTAACTTTTTCTATATCAACAGCAATTTGTTCTAATGGTGTGTTGCAAAATTTTAGTATTTCATCTTTTGGATCATTTGAATAATCTAATATCTCATCATATAATTTGAATCCGTATGACTGTAATTGTTTGTAATATGCTTTTGGATTGCCTGTGCCATAGTATAAAAATAATTGTAAATTTAATATTGGCTTCCAACTTTTTTCTGTAAAGAATATAGTATCATCTTCGTGTGTTTCGTTTATAACATTTAACCAACTGTCGGCCATTAACTTTATTGGAACTACTTTATCATCTTTGGTTAAGTCGTCGGCTTCAATATCTAATTTTATAGATTCGACTTTCTCATTAGTTGTATTGTATACATTAACCAAGCTGATATAGTTGTCCATTAGTCTATTTTCTTTACAAAAGTTTACAAACTCTACACGCATAGGTTTTGCCGCACCGTTCAAACTCATTAAATGTTTGTTACGTTTATAATTAAATTCTTGCACATAATCATACTTGCGTTGTACTGTTAAAAAATAAAAAGGATATGTGTATCTATTTTTTATAATATATTTTTGATTGCTGTCTTTACACCAACGATTATACTGTTCATTAAAGTTTATGCTTGGCATAATGATGTGTACGTCATTTTGATCTATATTATTATCTTGTAAACGTTTGTGTAGCATTTCAAATACAGGTAAGTCATCTTCTAGCGAAGGTCCTGGTAAATCTGATTCGGTAAGTTCTTCAATGACAAATGCACATGGTTTATTATTTTCTTTGCAAGTATGATACTGAGGTCCATGAGCAATCATTAATGGTAATGGATCACCTACAAATAATCCTTCACGTTCTCCGTTTTTGCTTGGAGTATATCTCCAATAAGGGTAACTGTTATATAACATGGTCATTGCATTAAACCTTTTACTAATTCTAAATGTGTTAGCACTCTACTTTTTAAGTGTGCATAATTATATATCGCAGTCTGTAATGTATCAACAGGAACTCCTTCTTTAGACAATCTTTCAACTTGATCAATTGCCAAGTTCATTCTTTTATATGCATCAGGTTCTTGATCATACGACTCATCAATATAAGGTGAAAATGTTTTGTAACCTTGTGCTTGTATATGCTGTAAATAATTTTGTGTGGATAACATTATAAATGGATGGCAATTTATAATTGCTTTGTAAGTTTTTTCAGTTGGAAAGAACTGTGGATTGCAATCGTGTGCACCACTATGTGTTTCTGATATAACACTTAGATATGTATCTTGAAATAATTTTTTATCAAAAGGATAACCACTAAAATGTTTTCCATATAATCCTTGTTCGAGATTATGTTCGTCTAATGAATGAGGCCAATGTTTACAAAGTTTTTCAAAGTCTTTTTCTGTTAATATACTTGACACGTATGGGTAATAATCTTTTAAATTAGGAAAGTGTTGTTTATCTTCTTCAGTTCTGGTTAAAGTAATTAATCCATTGTTCATTAATCTACGTTGCCAATAAAGTGCAACTTGTTTTAATCTCATAAACTTGTTTGGCTTACCATTGAGAGATAAAAATGTTCTAACAGCATTTTTAGTTTTAGTATCTTCTGGAGTAACATGATCACATATTTTTTGCTCGATTACTTTTTTATAAGCATCTACTTCATAATATGGAAATGTTATGATAGTAAATGGTTGTTGTTTTAAATTATGTTTTTCTGCAACTGTTTTGTGTGTTTGCTTTCCTAAATCTGTTGAATAAAAATAAACAATATTTTTTGGATTGACATTATGTTTAAGAACTAAATCGTGTCCTAATAGTATTTGTTTTTCAACATGGAGGTCATGTTCGAAAGCAGGTTCTCTCATATAACATATAGCAAGTTTTTTATTATTATAAATTAAATCATTGAGTACACTTTCCTTCCACCAACAATCAGCTTCAATAAATGGTTCATACATATCACTACCATAAAAAGCAAGTTCATAATAATCTCCGTCAACAAACTGACTTATCGTTTCTTCTTTAATATACTGTTTGATTATTAATGGGGTCATATTAATTTTTCAATTCTTGGTATGATAACATCTAATGCAAATTTATCGTGATGTTCTTTTGTAGGATGATTGCCTTCTGCAAATCCCGGATCCCACATTTCATCTATGCACCATTCTGCCATACCGCCTGTATGTTTATGAAACCAAAATTGATTCCAATCAACTAGTGTAGCATCTACGTCTATGCTTGATAATTCATCTTTCCACCAAAAGTTTAACATTGGTATTCTATGTAGTTTACAATACCATTGTGTTCTTGCTATGTGTTCTAAACTTTCAATAGCACCTTGTTGCTCGTTATAAATTTTTCTGTAAGGTTCGAACAAATGTTTTTCTACAGCATCATTGTCAGAAACTTTACTATCAACATTGTTTCCTCCATTTTTAATCCAATATCCATTTGTATCTTTTAAACAATAATCAGATTCTTTATCAAACCCAAAATTATGATCTGATAAAAATGATTTTCTATGTATGCCACTCCATTGGCAAACTAACAGATTATTTTGTCCTTTTAATTCTTGCAGTTTGTTAATGGCAAATCTTGATATTAAATCATTGCCAGCGGCACAAGAAGCAACATTATGAACTTTCCATAATTCTTCCAATTGGCCTACCCAAGTCATTTCAGAATTGTAAGTGAAACTACAGCCAGATGTAACGACATTAATCATATGCATATTATACAACCATTTACTTTGAAAATCAAATGTTTTATAAAATATGATCGGCCAATTTTAGGTCAATCATTTGTTTAGCAGTAAAATATTGATCACTTGGTGTATTAAGTTTTTTACGTACATCTGCCAAACTGTATCCTGTTGCTTCACGTAGTATATTCAAACAACGCAGTTCACAGTTATTATTTTCTTTCATTTGTGACCTCATGTCGTGCATTTTAGATTCCATTGCGTCCGAATGTTGATGATTCATTACTCCGGTATTTTTAGCGATATATCTTTCTCCCTGTTTACCACTTGCAAATATTAATAATCCAGCACTCATAACAGCACCTATACCAATAGTTGAAATATGATGATAGCTACTTTTCATTGTGTCTATTAGTGCGAACGATTCATATAGATCTCCACCAACTGTATTAATGTATAGTTTTAAAGTTTTCTTTGGTTTTCTTTGCAAGTTAGCTGACAATATCCATTTGATTGCTTCGGTTACTGTGTCGTTATTAATCTCACCACTTAGATAGTGTATATCATTATCGTGTAAGTGGGCATCTATTTTATCAGCCGCCGTATATTGATCGTATTTTTTCATTGTTTAATGCACCTATATATACGTATTTATTGTTTTCACGTTATATATGCAGTTAATCAAATTACTTTGTTTTTGGAGGATATGTAGCATTTTTCATGCCAGCGCCAGCAGTAAATTTAGGACCTTTTGCAGGACCATATCTTTTGTTGGTATTGCTGATTTTTCCGCCAATTTGTGCGTCTTCTGAAACTGATTCATAATCTGCTGGTTTGTCACCACTTTCTAAGTCATCAGCCAGTTGGTCTAATGCCACTAGGCTTGGATGTTCGCTCATGTTGGGATGGTTGTCCAGATGTTGTTTGATGTTTCTCAACATATCAACTATCTTTTCGTCCTCGCCTACGTCTTCTGTTTTCTTTTTAGTTTTTCTACGTATGATAGTTCCTGGACCTCCGGATTTGAAACCATTTCCGTTCCCCATACTAGTAGCAATCGAACCACTAAAAGTTTCATCTATTTCTTTAATTTTCATAACAAAGTTATTTATGCTTAATTATTGATCTATAATTATGTACGTAGTTATCTTTGTACATAAATATTAATAACACAGCAGTTAAAGGAAAATTATGGCACTTAATACACCAGTTAATTACAATGGATCAATAGGGAACCAATCACGTGTAATCTCTCCAGCTTCAACAGTGAGTTCCCCAGAAAGTAACTATGTTACTTCACGCATCTATCGTGGGTTTGCTTCAAACAATCCAAATGCTCGAAACGGTGTATTATATGATGCTGACATAATTAAACAAGATATCTACAACCATTTTATGACTGCTAAAGGTGAACGTGTAATGATGCCAGAGTTTGGTAGCGTTATATGGGATTACCTTTACGAGCCTTTGGATGAGCAAACTAAAGAAATTATGCTTGACGATGCAAAACAAATTGTAGGTCAAGACCCAAGAGTAGAATTATTAGAAGCAGACATTAGCGGCTTCGAAGCAGGAATAATCATAAATTTAAAAATAAACATATTACCACAAAACATGGTTCAGCAAATGATGATTGAATTTAATATAAATCAATCAGCAACAGGCATGTCTAGAAACAGTGGCGGATTGCAATCCGGTACAGGTGGATCAGGTGGTGGATCAAGTAGTGGCGGCGGTGGTGGCGGCGCCGGCGGAGGCGGATATTAATAATGGGACAATTAGTTAGACAATCAAATTTATTTGCGGCAGAAGATTGGAAAGTAATTTACAGAAGTTTCCAAGATGCAGATTTTAGATCATATGACTTTGATACTATCAGAGTATCAATGTTGAATTATATTCAAAGAAACTATCCAGAAGAATTTAATGATTACATTAACTCATCTGAATTTATTGCTATTATAGATTTGTTAGCATATCTTGGTCAAAGTTTATCATTTAGGGTTGATTTAAATGCTAGAGAAAATTTTGTCGACACAGCCTCAAGAAGAGATTCAATTTTAAAACTTGCAAATATGTTAAGTTATAAACCAAAACGTAATTACCCTGCACGTGGACTCGTAAAATTAACAGCAATAAAAACAAACGAGCCAATAACAGATAGCCAAGGTAATAATTTAAGTAGTGTTGAGGTTCGTTGGAATGATCCAAATAATCCAAATTGGTATGAACAATTTATTACAGTTTTAAATACCTCATTAGATTCAGCTAATCAATTTGGTAAGCCAGTACAATCACAATCAATACAATCATTGAATCACGACCTTTATCACTTTAACAATGTTAAGGGAGTACAAGTTGCTTATCCGTTTACATCAAAAGTAAACAACGAAAACTATACGTTTGAAATTGTTCCAGCGTCATTTAACACAGCAGGATTTATTGAAGAAGCAAATCCAAATCCTTTAAACTCATTTAATGTAATTTATAAAAATGATGGAAAAGGCTTTGGCAGTAATGGAACTGGATTCTTTTTATATATGAAAGAAGGTTCGATCGATTATCAAGATTACAATTTTGATCAGCCCGTACAAAATAGAACTGTTGATATTGATACACCAAATATTAATAACACAGATGTTTGGGTACAAGAAATTGATCAAAACGGTCTTGTTGAAGCAACATGGAAAAGTGTTCCTGCACTATCTGGACAAAACATTATATACAACAGTTTAGCATTAAGTGAAAGAAATATATTTGATGTAAAAACAAGATTAAATGATCAAGTTACAATACAGTTTTCAGATGGACAATTTGGTAACATACCAGTAGGATTATATAGAGTTTGGTACAGATCTAGTAAGTCACAAGGTGAAGCAATACAATCAACAGATATTCAAAACAAAGGTATCGCATTTGGTTATGTAAATAAATCAAATCAAAATTTTGATTTAACAATGACGTTTAGTTTAAATTATACTGTTACAAATTCACAACCAAGAGAATCGTCAACAGCAATTAAAGGAAATTCAGCACAGGCATATTATACACAAGACAGAATGATTACTGCTGAAGATTATAATGTGTTTCCTGTTACAAAAGTAGAAGGCATACAAAAAATAAAAGCAATTAATAAAACACATGCAGGTCATTCAAGATTTATTGACATTCAAGATCCAACCGGCACAGTTGCAAATGTAAACTGTATTGGTGAAGATGGTATAGCATACAAATCTCCAAACACATCAGAAAGTACAATATCAGTTTTAGATAATAGTTCATATGAAAATGTTGTTGATGAAATGGAAAAAATGATTCAACAAGTTCAAATGCAAAACTTTTATTTTGATACTTACAAAAAAGATGTCGAAAGTAATTTAACTACTGGAGTAGGAACATTTAGATTTGAAGGTACAGGTAATGATTCTGCCATATGGAGAACAATGCCAACAGCAACTTCTAGTTTCTACGGATACTTTACAACTGAAAATACAGCAACAACAAGAAAAGTTTCTACAGATCCATCAACTAATAGACACGGTTATATTAGAAAAGGTTCTAAAATTGAATTTGTAGATGACTTTACTAACCCAACAAAAACAATTTGGGCAACAGTTAAGAGTGTTACAGCAAACGGGGACCCAACATCACTAACAACAGGTCCAGTTTTCTTAAGCGACTCTATACCAGCTGGATATTTTGCAAGAACAGTATTACCACATTTTAGAACGCAATTTAATGCAACAGAACGTGCAAACATTTTAGCACAGTTAACATCATCATCTACAACTTTAGCAACATTTGGTTTAGGTTATAACTTTTATAATGCGTCTACTAAAACAGAAGAATGGTATCTAATCAGTAACAACGACATTGATACTTCAAGTGAGTTTACTAGTGAAAATAATAGTATAGGTGGCGGTGCACCAGGAACTAATAATGATGCAAGTTGGTTAATCAAATCTACATTTACAGAAAAAGGTGCAAACACAAATGCTAAATTTACGTTGACAGCAAGAGGTTTAGATTATGTATTCCAATCAACAGATGACGTTAGATTCTTTTACATTAAAGATTATAAAACATTAGATACAAAAACTGGTTTAAGTGTTCAAGACAGAATTGATATTTTACCAGATGTTAATACACAAATTGAAAAAGGTGCTGGTGCAACAGTTAAAGCAACTATTGATTTAGATCTTAATGTTAGCGGATCAGTGACAGTACAACTAGGTGAAACTATTACTCAAGCAAACACAGGTGCAACAGGAAAAGTAAAAGTTGGTGCTGTAGGTACAGCAACAATTCAATTAACAGAAGTTACTGGATCATTTAGTTCTCAAACATCTGGCGATACATTATCTGGTTCAACATCGGGTGCGTTAAGTGTTTATCCAACAGCACTTGCTAATGGAGTAGTAACAGGGTTTTTAAATTCATTTAACAACGCGGCAATAACATTCAGCAACAGAACAGGTTCCGATTATACTAATGCACCAATTATTAATTTCTCAGGTGGTAGTGGAGCAGGGGCTTCTGTAGTTGCAACAATATTTAATGGATCAATTGTAAACATTACAATTATATCAGGCGGTAGTGGTTACACTTCTCCGCCAACAGTTACAGTTACACCTCACTCACTAGGAGGAAAACTACAAGATACAATTAAGTTAGCAGTAGTGGATAGTTTTACAGAACAAGATGGTTACGTTGATGATCGTAAAGTTAAAATTTCTCCATTTGATAACGACGAAGATGGAACACCAGATTATCCATTATCAATTGATGATTTGATACAAGATACTGTTGATGCAAAAAATTATATTACTTTTGAAAGTTATGTTGAGTTTGATGGTTATACATATTATAGATTATCTTCAACAGCAAAAGCTGTATCAACATTAACTAATTCTGGTATTGAATTTTTAACAACTAATAAAAAGTTTTATAACAATGGTACACTTGTAACAACTACTGGATCACAAGGAGAATACACAGCAACAATTAATTCTGTAATTTACAGAGCAAATATTGGTAGATCATCTATTACATCAAGCGGTGTTACTAATCCATTATTCTTCCAATGGAGGCACACTGCTCCAAGAGATCAAAGAATTGATCCAAGCATATCAAACGTAGTAGAATTAATTGTAATGACTAGTAATTATTATGATAATGTTTTAACTTGGACAGCAAACAATCAAACAGCCGACTTGTTTCCAGTAGAACCAAGTGTTGAAGAGTTAAACAGTTTATTTGCATCATCATTGAATTCATATAAAGCAATTGGTGACCAATTAATTTATACTCCAGCAAAATTTAAAAAACTATTTGGTTCAACAGCAGACATTACTTTGCAAGGAACATTCAAAGTTGTTAAGGCACAAGGTGCAACAATAACAGATAATGAAATTAAAGCAAGAGTGTTATCAGCAATTAACACATACTTTGATATTGCAAACTGGGATTACGGTGAAAGTTTTTATTATACAGAATTGTGTGCTTATATACATAACCAACTATCAACACAGATAAGTTCAGTAGTTATTGTTGGTGCTGATGCAGAATCTGTATTTGGTGATTTATTTGAAATTACATCTGATCCGAACGAATTATTTTATTCAACAGCAACAGTTGATAACATTGAAATTATTAATTCATTTACTGATCAGAATTTAAAAAAGGGGTCGTAAACAATGGCTGAGCAATTTATTGCATCCAAGCAACTACCATATGTTTTACAATCAACCAAGTTAAAAAACTTTTTTGATTCTACATTTGATCAATGGTTTAAAAATGAAAACAGTCAATATGAAGTTGGGTATGTAGGACAAAGACAAGGTAGAATTTTTAACTCTAATAAAGATTCCTATATAAGTGAACCCTCAGTTGATAGAACTTACTATCAATTGGAACCAACAACAGTAGTAAGAAATTCAGACACTCAAAATATTAGTTACCAAACAACATATAATGATCTTATAAACAAACTTCGATTTGATGGAGGTATCATTGATGAACAATCTAGATTATTTGAATCATCATATTATTCATATGCTCCACCAATTGACATGGACAAGTTTTTAAATTATGCAAATTATTATTGGTATCCATATGCAGACGATTTGTCAACAGAAACAGGTGGAACATTTAGTACACTTCCATCAAAACCTGTAGATGGTACAACGTCAGCATCAATAACTTTACCTACAGATATTATTGGACAGAAAACGTATACAGCACCAGATGGTACGATTTTCACAAATGGTTTACATGTTAGATTTGGAGGTTCGTATATAAACGGAACAGCATTCCAATTTTATTACACAAACGATTCTTTATCAATTACAACACCAGGTACTGGTTATGCAGTAAATGATGCGATTGTTATTGCAGGTAAAACTGTAGGTAAAATTACAGCAATTGGTGGCAGTGGTGAAATTACATCAGTTGAACTTACAGAATCATTTTTAGATGATGGTGACACTCCAGGTACGGTAACAATTACAACAACAGGTGGTACAAGTGGAGTTCTAACGTCAACGCATACTCAAAAGTCAATAACATATTTTATTGAAGGAGTAGGTAAAGAAATTAAACTAGTTGATACAAGAGGATTAAGAAATGTTAATGACTCAATAGCGGCTGACAAAGATTATATAACTGTACAACGAGGTGCAACTGACGGTAACCTTTGGTCAAAATCAAATGGTTGGGTACACAAAGATACATTAGACAGTTATCCAGTTACAACAATTAACACAGAAACAGAACAAGCATGGGATAATGAAGCATGGGATATTACTAATTTTGATGTATCACAAGCAACATCATCAACAGCATTTCAACGTTCATCATCAAGACGTGCAACAAGACCGATCATAGAATTTAAACGTGACATTGAATTATACGATTATGGTAAAAGACATTTGTTAGATGTTACAGTTATTGAACCAACATTAACTAAAACGCAAATAGAAGGCAGAACATCTATTAACATCGATGGAAGAAATATTCAAAACAAAGATACTATATTATTCATTAATGCTTCGAGCCAAGACGACTATGTTCCATGGGACGGAACTACATTGTGGGACCAAGATATTGATGGTGATGCTAGTACCGGTGGTGGTGGTAACACAGGTGGTGATCTTGGTTGGGACGTATCGAGTTCGACGTTTAGCATTGGAGCATCAGTTTGGAAAGTATCTGGTGTTGGATCAAGTATTAAATTAACACAGGTAACAACGTCATTAGATTCAAATGACAAAGTTTATATTGAAAAAGGTAATACTTACAAAGGTACTGAATGGTACTATGATGGATATAATTGGAATCAAGCACAACAAAAAACAAAATCAAATCAAGCACCATTATACAATTTATATGATAACAATAAAGTTTTATTAAGTGATAGTTCAATATATAGTTCATCAGATTTTACTGGGTCAAAAATATTTGGTTATAAGGAAGGCATTGGAACAAATGATACCGAACTAGGTTTTCCATTATCATATTCAGCAGGAGTTGATCGCAGTGATATACAATATTGTAACTTTTTAAATGAAGACACATACTCATATGGTAGTAACACTATTACAGGATACAAATATTATAAACAACTTACGTATCCAGAAACCATTGACAAAATTATCGATTATGAAGTAAATGTCAATCCAAATAATAACGGAGAAGGAAACAGATATTACATTAATGGAAAACAAACTCCGTCATTAATTTTAGTTAGAGGAAATACATATAACTTTAATTTTAGTTCCCCAGAATCATCTGCAACTGGATACTCTGGTGCTAACCACCCGTTTTATATTTCAACAGGAACGGCTTGGTCATCAGGAGCATACACAGGAGAGTATACAGGTGGAATCACAGGTTCAAGATCATACTATGGAGGATCGACATCAACACTAAAATTTAAAGTTCCTTCAAATGCTCCTGACACATTATATTATCACTGTGGTAATCACAATAAAATGGGAGGCAAATTTGTTATTGTTGATAACCCAATAACTACTTTAACAGCCGCCGAAGAAATTAAATATGCAAACGAATGGGTAATTGATCCAACTAAAAAACTTTCTCAAAGATTAGTTCAAGAGCATGTTGTAAGTAATAGAAATTTAACAACACCAATTGTATTAGAGGCTATTCCAACTTCTGTGCTTGATATGGAAATTTTTAAAAACGGTGAAAAATTAAAATTTGGTACAGATTACACAACAACTGATAGTGTTATAATAAACTTTGTCAAAGATCTTGTTGCTGAAGATTTTATTAAAATGTTTTATGAAACAAACAGTAAGCAACCTTTACAGTCAACAAACTATTATGAAATACCAAAAAATTTAGAAAACAATGCATCTAACGAAGACATTGGTACAACAACATACAGTGAATTGTTCCAACACTTTAAATCTATTATACAAAATCAACTTGGTTTTACTGGTACAGTAAGTGGTAACAATAATTATAGAGATACAAAAGAAGATTTAAGTTTAGGTTCTGTAATATTACAACATGATGCTCCGTTATTAAAATCAATGGCAATCATGAATAATAACGATTTAGATGTACCTGAATCTTTAGAGTTTGTTAAAAATAGATATCAAGAGTTTCAATTAAAATTTTTAAATGCAGTAAACAATATACAAAATTCTCAAGAAGTTAGTTCATTAAACACAGCACAAATAGTTGACCGTGCATTATCTAATATTAATGTTAGCAAACTAGCAACTGATCCATTTGCTTATTCTAATATGGTTGCAAGTGGTGATAGATTTACTTCTGAATCTTATACTATTAATACAACTAACTATACATGGGGTTCGCAAAGCACGTTAATAAGTTTAAACAATATCACGCAAACAGTATTCAACAACGAACCTGGTTTAGAAATTTCAAGCAGTTTTAATCCAGATATCGATTATCAAACTAAAGCATTATACATTTATAAAAATAATGTACAGTTAACAATGAACCATGATTACATTATTAGTATCGGATCTAATGGTACTAAAATAGTTTTCTTAGGAACACCTAGTCAGAAACCACAATTAAATGATGTCATCACATTAAGATATTATGACAGTTATCAACCAACATGGATTCCGCCAACTCCGGCATCGCTAGGTATTGGTAGAATTTATAGACCAATGGAATTAACTGATGATACTACTTACACATCTGGAACTAGAAACTTTGTGCAGTGTCATGATGGATCTTTAGTTTTAAAATACAATGACATGAGAGATACAGCATTACTTGAATTAGAAAAAAGAATTTATAATTCTATGTATCACGTAATATCTCAACAAGATAAGTTACCATTGTTTGAATATAATCAAATTATACCAAATAAATTTAATTCAACTTCTTGGTCACGTGATGAAGTTACAAGATTATTAAGACCTATATTTTCTAGATGGGCAAACGAAAATGCTGTAAACTATCAAGAGAATTCAGGCTATGCAGTAACAATTACTTTATCTCCAAACTCAAACTATGTGGTTACAAATTATGTAGAAGCTGGATACTTGCCAACAGCAACTAAACAAAAGTTTCAACTTGGTGAAGAAGTATTTGGTACAACATCAGGATCTAGAGGAATAGTAACATCGGTAAGTGATGATACAAATACAATTACACTTGATAACGTTACTGATAGATTTTTAGTTAATGAAATACTTTTAGGAAAAACTAGTTTAGCAGGAAGAAGCACGACAACAATTAATATCGATTGGAGAGTTTTAAATTACTCAACATTAAAAGATCAAGATGGTAATTCATTACCAGGACACTGGAGAGGTATATATCGTTGGTATTATGGTACTGATCGTCCTCACACTCATCCATGGGAGATGCTAGGGTTTTCACAAAAGCCAGTATGGTGGGATCAATACTATACATGGACAACTCCGTCAATTAGAAACCAATTAATTTCTGATATCGAACAAGGAATCATAAGAGCAGGTGAAAGAGAAAATTATACGAACCAATCTTATTTGAATGCAAACAATGTATACAAAAAACCAGGCTTTTCAAATTATGTTCCTGTTGATGCAAATGCTAACTTATTAAGTCCTTTACAGATTGGAATAATATCATCTGAACCTGCTGAGTCAGTATCACAGGCAGATTGGGATTACGGTGACGGTGCTCCAGTCGAACATGCATTTTATACTTCATTGGTGTATCCATATGCTATACAACGATTATTATATTTGACCAATCCTGGATTGTATATTGAACAATTATGGAACGTACAAAATATCGAGTCATCAAAAAGTGATGTAAATCAAACTATTGATACGTCAACAGGTAAAAGACCAAACAATGTAAACTATTACGTACATACAGAAACAGATCCTGATAACGTAAGATATTTTAGATCTGGTGTACAAAACTTTATATCAGATTATGTTGTCGATAAAGGCAATCAAGTTAATACTGCATTTGGTAACGTTATAAGAAACATACAAGCAAACTTAATGTATAGATGTGCAGGATTTATAGACTCTACTAAACTACAAGTAGAATCTGAAGCATACGATTCAACTAGTCAAAGTACTAGTATTATTATTCCACCTGAAGATATTACTGTTAATTTGTATACAGGTTCGAGTATTCAAGAAGCGGCTTACAGTGCAATAATTGTGCAGAACACATCAAAGGGATATAAACTTTATGGTTACGATATAACTAATCCATACTTTACAACTTTTAAACCACTCGCCAATAGTTCATCAAGAACTGTACGTGTTGGAGGTAAAGATATTAGTCCTGGTGGATATCAACCTGGTTTAACATATCATAAAGATGAAGTTGTAAATTATCAATCAAAATTTTATCAATGTACAATACCTCATCAGGCTACATCACAAGATATATCTCCAAATTTAAAATTTTGGAAAGAAATTAAAAAACTTCCACAGCAAGGAGGTACAGAAGTAGAACATTATAATCAATATGATTATAGTAAAACAGTACTTGTTAACTACGGTACAGTATTTAAAACTAGACAAGAAGTATATGATGTAATTGCTGGTTACGGTGAATGGTTAAAAACACAAGGTTGGGTTTTTGACACACACAATTCACAAATCGGTGAAACACTAGATTGGAAATATTCAGCAAAAGAATATTTGTTCTGGAGTTTAGGTAAATGGCAAAATGGAGATTACATAACATTGAGTCCATCTGCATCAACACTACAGTTTCAGCCAACAATGGGTGTAGTACAAAGTTTAAAAAATATTATTAATGGATCATATAGTGCATTGAACAAAGAAGGTTTTGGATTAGATGCAGAACAAATGAATGTTGTTAGAGACGATGACCTTGTAACAATTTCTCATAAACAAGGAATTGGAATATATGGTTTAAGATTGTTTATCAAAGAAACTGAACATGCAATTACTTTAAACAACAAAACAATGTTTAATGATACAATTTACAACACATTATTAGCACAAAGACAACCAAGAGTAAAATTATCAACAGTTAAAACTTTAGGTTGGAGAGGTAAACTATCAGCAGAAGGATTTATTGTAAGCGGAACAAGTTTAATTAATAACTTTGAAAAAACAGTTGCAGACAGTGCCAGATATTATGATATAGATGCATCTACTGTAGGAACTAATTTTAGAGATGCGGCGCTACATGTCATTGGATATCAAAAAAGAGATTATCTAAATAATTTAGGAGTATCAGAATCAAACCAAGTTAAATTATATCAAGGTATGATTAAACAAAAAGGTACAACAAATGCTATTGACAGATTATTACGTTCAACGACAGTAAGCACAGATCAAACATTTGATACATATGAAGAGTGGGCATTTAAGGTTGGTGAATTTGGATCAACTAATTTTAATCAACAACTTGAGTTAAGATTAAAAGCACAAGATATTATTTCAGATCCTTTAATGTTTGAATTTGTATTACCAACCGATGGTGTTGCAACAACAGGTTATGACAGTTTAACTGATGATGTTATTACTATTGACATTGACGACACTACACGTTGGTTGAAAAAACCAACAGGTGAAAAAACACTTGCTAACTTATGGCCAACATCAACAGAACAATCAATAATACCAACTGCTGGTTATGTACACTTAGATGATACAACATACAAAGCATATGATACAACAGCACTAGATAATTTATATGGATCACAGTCTGGCAATGTTACAATCGGTAGTACTGTTTGGGTAGCAAAAGATACAGTCGGTGGAAAAGATTGGAATGCATATAAACTATATGATTCTGGTGTAAAAATTGATAACGTAATTTCAAACGGTGACGCCAACACAGCAATGCAAGTTACTGTAACTGGAACCGGATTACCAAGTAGTGCAACAGAAAGTAAATTAATATTACATAAAACATATGACGGCAGTGGAAACTTATTAATGGATCCTACTGTATGGGGAACACATACTCTAAAATTAATTCCAACCACAGAAACAGCACCAACAGTTACTATACCATTTGCAAACGTGGCAGGCTCTGGTGCTTCATTGGCAGTTGGTAATATTGCAGGTGCGGTTGATACTGTAACAGTATCATCTGGTGGTAGTGGATTTGCACAAGGAGATGTTATAACATTTACTGGTACAACAGGCAGTGGAGCAAACATGACTGTTAATAAAATTAATGATGGTCAAGATGCTACTGCTTCAGTTACTTTAGCGGCAGGAGTTGTTACGGCAATCACAGTATCAACACCAGGTAGTGGTTATACAAGCCAACCTACTGTAAAAATTGTTGATCCAAATGGAACTGGTGCAGAAGCAACAGCAACATTAGTTGGAGGACAGATTACAGGAGTCACAGTTACCAATGGTGGTAACGGATACACATCACCGACAATTGTTTTCACAGGTGCATTGAGTGGTACCACAGGTGGTAATCAACTTACACTTAACAACGGCGGATCGAATTACTCTGCGGCACCAACAGGTATAACTGTCGTTGATGAAAATGGAGTTACTAAAAAAGTAAATGTTGATTACAGTGATCCTTCATTTACATTTACAGGTTCGGGAACTAGTGGAAGATTTGGTGAAATATTAGATTTCGTAATTACTAGTGGAGGAACAAATTACCAAGCACCATCTATCACAGTAATTGACTCAACTGGTGCTACAGCATTTACTATTACTTCTGGAATCACAACATCAACAGGAGTTATTACAGCAATTACTGTTCCAGCGGGAACAGGTAATCAAGGTTTTGCATCTGGTACAACATCGACAGCAACAGGACAAATTGTTGTAAAAGATACAAAATCAAATTTCATAATCAACTTTAATACAGGTTTATCAAAAGTTCATGCCTTAGATGAACTAACTGCAAACGTGACAACTGCATTTGACGGCACAGCGCCATCAGTAGTAGTTGAATCATGGGATGGAGCAACTGCAACAACATTGTATACAGTGCCAACTGCTAACTTACAATCAGTTGCTTCATCAAATATTACAGCAGGCGGAACAGTAACAGATAATGCAAATATTACTGTTAGAGCAAACGTTTCGGTATCTTCGGCAACAACTGGTGCAGTAACACTTACACTAAACTATAAATCAAAACAATATTCAATTACCAAATCAGATGGTACACCAGAATTTGTTACAGCACCTGACAATACAAATATTAACAGCACAGGAATTCAATTATTAGATTGGAAAGATATTAGATTAAACAGCGGATTAACCACTGACAAAAATTATGTTACAACTGATATCAAAACAACACTAACAAACTTTTTATCAAATACATTTACTGATCCAAATATTTGGCAGGAAGGTGATTTGGTTTGGTTAGATGATGATTATACTGGCAAATGGGGTGTTTATAGATTTACAGCAAATGCTTCGATTATATCAACATACAATTCAATACGTGGAAATGAAACACTTGCATTGACACTTAACTCATACGGCAACAAGCAATGGATTTTACATAGTGGTGTTGATTATGATGATCCTACACAAACAACGTCGGCATATTTTGAAAGTACAAAACGTAGACAAAAAGATAAAGTTGATACTAAACAATTTGAAAAGGCTGTATTGTATGATGATAGATCAAACAAAGTTAACTTAACACTTGTACCATATGATCCTGCAAAAGGTATATTACCTCCACAAGCAGATAAAGAAATAGAATACAAGTCAGAAGTAGATCCTGCAATTTATAATAACCACAGCGACACAGCTCAAATCAGTACAAGCAAACCATGGATGAAAGAATATGTTGGGCAAGTATGGTGGGATTTATCAACAGTAAGATATATTGATTATGAATCACACGACAACAGATATCGTAGATCAAATTGGGGAAGATTATTTCCAACTGCAACAATTGACATATATGAGTGGGTAGAGTCAAAAGTTTCTCCAACAAACTATGCCGGAACTGGCACAGTTAAGTCAACAACTAATTATGTTACAAACGTTGAAACAAATCCATCTACGTTGGCACAAACAACAACTTATTATTATTGGGTTAAAAATGTTACAACAGTTCCTGAATTGGAAGGAAGGACAAATGATACATCAACTGTAGCAAGTGTTATTACTTCTCCAATTACACAAGGATTAAATTATTTTGCACCAATATCACAAAATTCAATTTCGATTGCAAATGTTTTAGATTTTACTACAAAAGAAAATACTGTTTTACAATTAAATTATAGAAAACGTTCAAAAGACAAAACAAATTCAAAACATGCACAGTGGTTGTTGTTAAAAGAGAATTATCCAGATGCACCAATACCAAATCAAATTTGGAATAAAATGGTCGACAGCACTGTTGGTTTTGACATACTTGGAAATACAGTTCCAGATATGTCATTGTCGATAAATGATAGATATGGATCAAAAGTAAGACCAAGACAAAGCTGGTTTAAAAATTCTAAGAACGCAAGAAAAATTTTATTTGAAGTTTTAAATAAAATTACAACTTCTATTAATTTAGATGTAAATCATGCAGGTTGGGACAACACATTAACAACATCAGTATATCATGAAAAAACAAATTGGTATTATAATACATCATTCAGTGACGACACAGTTATTGATCGTATAGTTGATTACTATGCTGACATAGATACATCTACACTAGTTCAAGATGAAATTATTAAAGTTAATTTTGGTTATAATTCAAAATGGGAATTATGGAAATATTGTGATGCTGATTATCTTGCAGGTACAACAACAACTTACGATAGTGGTAATTTATCATTAGTAAGAGTAGGTTTACAAACTGCAACAGCAAAATTAAAAACAACAGTATATACTGAAGCAGATTCAACAGCACTTGCTACTGAACTTCGTGCATATATTAAAACGTTAAAAGATAATGTACTAATAAGTCAAAACTTAAAATACCAAAACGAATTGTTATTTGCATTAATTAGGTATGTAATTAGTGAACAGCAACACGTTGATTGGTTATTCAAATCAACTTACTTAAATGTTATACAACAAGACACAGCATTATCACAAAAATCATCTTTTGAAAAAGATCCGTTCAATGATGTTAGAACATACATTGAAGAAGTAAAACCGTATCGTGCAAAAATTAGAAACTTCTTAAGCAAAAAATCTCCTGTTAGAGAAAACGCAGATATGGCAATGAGTGATTTTACAACAACAGCAGATTACAATATCAACACAAATGGTACTGGTACAACTAATCCTACTCCAAAGGTCAAAACTAAAATGGCATTTGATAGAGTAAGCACATCAATTACATTGGTGTCACCGTCGACAAATGTTATTGGTGATTGGGCTACATCACAAAGTTATGCTGTTGGAACAAATATAAAATACAATGGTGGTTATTGGCAGGCAACACAGGCACACACATCTGGTAACTTTATTACTGATGTACAATCTGGTAAATGGCAACATACTAACTTTGAACCAACAACAGAAGCAACTGACATTGCAAAAATTAATCAGTTAAAAGTAACTGCTCCAACTTCAACACATGTTGATAGATTAGGAAAATATTTTTATGCAACTGAACTAGCAAATGTTGATACTGCTAATGCAGATTCAGTAAGTTCATTCGTAACTACACTTGCTGATAAAATTGGATTCTACAAAGACTTAGATGTACAACCAATTGGATTCAAAGTAAACAGAGATAGAATTGGTCAAGAACTAACCAACTTTGCTTGGGATAGTTTAGATTGGGACATGGAAGCATTAAGTACAAATCCAGAAATTGGTTACGATCCAGATGCAACACAAAATTGGTATGAATCAAAATTTGTTAAGATGTCTAACCATTGGGAGTCTGGTGTAACTTACACAGCAAATACTTTTGTAAGAAATGACGACCTAACACACATTGCATCATGGTCAGCATCAACAAGTTATACTGTTGGTGACATTGTTAAAAATGATAACAAAGTTTATGTTGCAAATGTAACACATAAAAATTTAGCAAGTGAAACAACATTGCAAACTTCACGCTGGGACTTAATAAACGATAGAATTTATTTTACAAATGTTGAACACACATCATCATCAACATTCAAATCAGATTATGATGCTGAAAAATGGATACTAGTAAAATCACAACTTGACTCGGCAGGATTTGCAAGACCAGATCATGATCCTTATCCAGAAGAGCTATTACCAGTTACACCAAGAGAATCATTAATGATTACCGTCAAGACACATGATGGCGTAACTGGATCTGCACCAAACTATACAGGTACAGGAGATTTTTCACAGTATAAAATTCATTATTCACCATATGGTAGAGTTGAGTATTTGAGAGATAAATTTATTGATGATGGAGGTACTGATTCAACTGATGATCATACAACATTGAATGGTGCAATAACAAAAGCATCAAATACGATTACAGTTACTGATGCCACTAAATTACCACAACCAAAACAAATGGCAAGTGAAGTTGATGATACTGTAACTAATAAGCCAGGTGTGATATGGATTAATTCTGAAAGAATTGAATACGGTAAAATAACTGGTAATGTATTAAGTGATATTGTACGTGGTACACATGGTACAACCATACAAGATCATGCAGATACTGTTGAGGTATACAGTGGTACAAAAGTTATACCAAATGGTAATAATAGAGGTTTCTGGAATGGTACAGGATTATCAGTACTACAAAGTACTACAGCACAGGCGAATTACTTAACAAACAACGAGAATTTAGTTGATTACGTAGATGATACGTATGTAGATATAGATTATGCATAATGATAAATATTAAGGAATAGGGTAGAGAAAATGGCAATTACAAAAAGATTAGTTAAAGGATCAGCACTAACTCACGCAGAGTTAGATGGTAATTTTACTGATTACGAAACATTTAAAGCATTATATAATACTGTTGACTATTCAGTATCTAATGATGGTAAAGTATTATATTGGGATAATACTGCAAATACCGTAAGAGTAAAATCTTTAACAGCATCAGATATAACAGATTTTTCAACACAATTCGATACCTTATTGGCTGGTAAAACTACAGACAATTTAATTGAAGGTTCAACAAAATTGTACTTCACAGATGCTAGAGCAGATGCAAGAGTCAGAAGTCTTTTAGATAATGACGCAAGAATAACATTTGGAAATTACACAACAACGGCTAGAGATGCATTGGTTGGTGTTTCAAATGGTGAAGTAATTTACAACACAACTGATAATAAGTTCCAAGGTTACGAAAACGGAGCCTGGGTAAATTTGGTATAGGGATTTAGTATGGCATTAACATTAAGAGCAGATAAAGGATCGGCGTTAACATTCTCAGAACTTGACGCTAACTTTACAGACTATAAAACATTTAGAGATACGTTTGATCGAACATTATGGATAAATGCCAATGACGGAAAAGTTCTATATTGGAACGAAGCAAATGCAAAAGTAGAATTAAAATCAGTTTCAACAGATAGTTTGATTGAAGGTTCAACAAACTTATTTTATACAGACGCAAGATTTGATACTAGATTCGGAACAAAAACAACTGATAACCTATCAGAAGGTTCTACAAATTTATATTATACAGATGCCAGAGTAGCAACTAAAATTAGTACGATGAGTATGACATCACTTACTGATGTAAACTCTGTTAGTGCTGGTGACGATGGAAAAGTTTTAACATATAATAATAGCACAGGCAATTTCCAATTTGCTTCAATGCTTAATGATTCTTTACTTCCAGTTACTGACCACGGTACAATCACAGACGGTACAGTTATATCAGGTGCAACTGGCGTAACAACAACACAGATAGAAGCACTATCAAATGTTAGTCCGACACAGGCGGCAAATGGACAGGTACTTGTTTATAATTCAAGTGCTAGTGAATGGCAACCTGGTACAGTTACAACAGGTGGTATACAAGTTGGCGGAGGCGTAACAACACTATTAGGTTTAAATGATGTACCTGGAACTTATGTAGGAGAAGGTAATCAATTCTTAAGAGTTAAATCAGCTGAGAACGGAATTGAATTTGTTACACCATCTACAGATAATATTACAGAAGGTTCAACAAATTTATTTTACACAGATGGTAGAGTAGCAACATACCTATCAACAAATTCATATGCAACACAATCATTTGTTAATGCGGCAATAACAACAAAAGATAACACAGATGAAATTACGGAAGGTTCAAGCAACCTTTACTTTACAGATGCTAGAGCAGATGCACGTATAGCCGCGGCAACAACAGCAGATTTAACAGAAGGTGCAAACTTATACTTTACTAACGCAAGAGCAGATGCTAGAATATCAGCGGCAAGTTTAACTGCACTAGGAGACGTTGATACAGTAGTGGCAGGTGACAACGGAAAAATTTTATATTATGACCATTCAACTACTTCATTTAAATGGAAAGTAGATTCAGCAACTCCATCCGGTTATAACAATACAAACTGGGATGATGCATACGCATGGGGTAACCATGCATCAGCAGGATACTTGACATCAGTACCAGCACAATCATTTGCTTCATTAACAGGTAAACCAACTACTATAGGTGGTTATGGAATAACAGATCTTAATGCATCAATCAATGTACACTTGAATCAATCAAATCCAACAGCAGGGTATGTGTTAAGTTGGAATGGTTCAGACTATGCATGGGTTGACAATGCAGGTTATAGTAATTCAGATGTTGATACACATTTAAATAGATCTTCTGCGGCAACAGGTGAAATATTAAGTTGGGACGGCAGTGACTATGCTTGGACAGCCCCAGCAGGTGGTAGTACATTAACAGTACAAGATGAAGGATCAACATTATCAACTGCGGCAACAACATTAAACTTTGTTGGTGCAGGTGTTACTGCATCTGGTACAGGTGCAACAAAAACTATTACAATCGCAGGTGGTGGCGGTAGTAGTTTTGATCAAAATTTAAATACGACAGATTCAGTAACTTTTGCTGGTGTAACAACAACTAACTTTACAGTAAATGGTTCAGGTACAGTAAACTTTACAGGAACTGAAATTACACTTACTGCAAGTAATAGAACAAAAGTAAGCGGATCACCTTTTAGACTTGGCAGAATAACAACAGCACAAAGAAATGCAATTTCTTCACCAACAGGTGGCGATATGATCTTTAACACAGACACAAACAAGTTTCAAGGTTATAACGGTACTAGTTGGGTTGATTTGAGCTAATGAAACAAGTTTTAGTAACATTAAACAAAGGCGTTAATTACGAAGAGTTTTGGGATCAACTAGAACGTGATACCACAACAGATTCTAGTGTTGATTCAAATATTGTTCCTGATAGAACTGTCGACGTATCAAATAGAAAACCATTAAGCAACAGAACTACGGAATATGTTTTATCCGATGATGAAATAGCACGTCTAAAAACAGATCCAAGAGTAATGGGCATTGACATTTTACCTCCTGAAGAAGCAAAGCAATTATTTGCAACACAGACAGGTGTGTTTGCAAGAAGTTCATCTACTAACTCAACACATATTAATTGGGCATTAAGAAGATGCACTCAAGCAGTGATTGAATCAAGTCCAGGTGGAGATTACAATTATAATTTAGATGGCACAGGTGTTGACGTTGTGATTCAAGACAATGGTGTAATGAGTGGGCATCCGGATTTCGATGATGTCAATGGAAGCACAAGATTTGTAGAACACGATTGGTACGCAGTCACAGGACAAAGTGGTAGCATGAGTGGAAGTCATTATGGAGATGTTGGTAATCATGGTACACACGTTGCAAGTACAGTGGCAGGTAAACTTTATGGTTGGGCCAAAAATGCAACTATCTATAGTATACGTTTTGATTCATCAGGCGGTATACCAGACGGTGACGAATTTGATTTAATTAGACTTTGGCATCAACAAAAATCTGTTGATCCAAACACAGGTTTTAAAAAACCAACAATTGTAAATGCAAGTTGGGGATACAGATGGTACTATCCAGGTTACAATGCTCAAGGTGGTTCAGTAACCGAAGTAAATTATCGTGGTGTTGATCAAGGAACATCATTGAGTACAAGTTACGGAAACAAAGTTGGCACTCATAATATGTATGGAGTAACAGCAATTGATGCCGCTTGTGAAGATTTAACAGATGCTGGCGTCATATATGTTAAGGCCGCGGGCAATTATTTTCACAAACAAGATGTGCCAAGTGGTGCAGATTATGACAACTACTATAAATGTTCATCATCATGGGGTGGTGGTCAAGTATCTGCTGGTAATCCAATTTATTATCATAGACCAGGAAGTCCACATAGTGATGACGCAATTGTAGTTGGTAATGTGTATTCATCACCAAACGGCACAACGTCAGAAGCAGTGTCGAGTTCAAGTGAGAAGGGACCAAGGATCGATTGTTTTGCTCCAGGTAGTCACATCACAGCCGCAACAAACTCAACAGGGTATTCAACAAACACACCATATCCTGGAAATTCAAGTTATAAAAGTGCTAAAATAAGTGGTACTAGTATGGCAAGCCCACAAGTATGTGGTGTACTTGCACTATACTTACAGGTCAATCCACAAGCAACAGCGGCTCAATGTAAGAAGTTTTTAACAGATAATTCACAAGCATTAATGGACATGGGCGATAGTTCAGGCACAGATTATAGTGATAATACCAGCACACAAGGTGGTCCAAACAGGTTTTTGTATCTTCCTTGGAATTCATCAAATGTGTTGACAATTAGTTAAAATAAATATATATGTATATAATACAAAGGCTAAATATAATATAAGTTAATATGGAAAATACAATGGACAAAGATAAGCAAAAAGACCAAGAAAATGATAAGCACGTTGATGAAGGTGCCCACGTAAAAATGCAAGGACACTTGCTAATTCGTGATGCCGAAACAGGTGAAGAATTAGTAAACAAACGTAACGCAATTCATTTTGGAAACATGGCGTTCGTTATTGCAAACGCAATGTCATATTGGCAAACGGAAAACAATGGTATATACCACATGGCGTTTGGTAATGGTGGCTCAGATGTATTAAACACTGGTGAAATTAACTATAAGACAACTAACACAGGTACTATTAGAGATGATTCAGCAGGATTGTACAATAAGACTTATGAAAAGTTAATTGGACAAAGTGCAAGTACAGATAGTAAAAATAACGTTAGTATTGTTACAAGTTCAAGTTCATATACTGATTTACAAATTACTTGTACATTAGATTTTGGTGAACCGTCAACTCAAGCAACATCAGATACAGCAACATCAGATTCATCTACAGATTTTATATTTGATGAGTTAGGAATATACGCATATAACTCAGGCGGTATAAGTCAAGAATATCTATTAACACATGTTATATTCCACCCGGTTCAAAAGAGCTTAAATAGGGTGATCGAAATAGTATATACTATTAGAGTTCAGTTGCAATAATTTCGCTTGTTTTTGTACAGAAATGATAGTATTATTATAAATATAATGTAGGTACTATATATAGGTATCTAACATAAGGAGAGCAAAAGAATATGTCATATACAGTAAACAACACTAGAACTACAGTTGTTTCAACAGTTAACAACGGTACTACTGCCGCAATAGGTGGCGTAACTTTAATTGGTAAAAACTTTACTGGTTATGGCGAAATTATTGCTGAAAACTTTGTAAGAATTTTAGAAAACCACGCAAACACAACACCACCAACAGCACCATTAGAAGGTCAACTTTATTGGGATACAACAAACCAATCATTGCAAGTTTATAATTCATCAACAAACTGGCATGCCTTAAACGTACAAGTTGGTGCATCATCGCACACTAATACAAAAGGTGCATTATGGTACAACACAACAACTAATCAATTAAATGTAAATTCAGATGGTACAGTGAGTGGTTGGAAACAATTTTCAAGAGCATCAGAAAAAGCTGAAATGAAAGTTATTTCATTAACAGCAACTCAAGTAGATGACAATGTGGCAAACAAAAACGGTTATAGTGCGGCAAGTTCAGTTGAGGTAGTTGCTCAAGTATTAACAGCAGGAGATGGTACAACAAAAGACGTTATTCAAGTTTGGTCACCATCACACTTTAGTTTTGCTAATCCAAATAATGCAGGTTCAGTTGAACAAGCAATATATGATGGATTCACAGCAAACATTACAGTTTCATCATCAACAACATCAACACAAGGTACTTTGATACATGGTGTTAATGTTAAAGATAATTTATTGTCAGAAGGTGTTGACGCAGACACATTAAATGGTCAAACAGCATCACAAATTTCAGCGTCAGGTACAACTTTCACAGTTGTAGCAACAGACACAACAGCATCATCAGGTGCACAAGTTGGAGTAAACACAACTTCAGGACAAGTAACAATTACACTCCCAGCAACATCAGGTTTAGCAACTGGATCAGTTGTAACTATAGTTGACTCACATCACCAATGGGGTTCAAATGCTTGTATTATTAATCCAAATAGTGCAACCATAAACGGCTCAGGTTCGAACTTAACACTCAACCAAGGTGGACAACAAATATCATTGATGTACAATGGTACTGAGTGGAGAACATTTAACAGATTGGCAGTATACGGATAAGAACAATGACAATAACAACAAAAACAAAAATCCAAAATACAGCACAAACAAGTTTTGTTTGTATTTCTCATACAAACAAGAAAAGTCTTCATAGCAAGACTAAAAACAAGGCTATGAACAAAAATACTATTGCAATAGGAGAGATATAATATGGCATACCAACAAGGTGATACAATTCAAGCAAGTGATTATAATACATTTGCTGGAAACGTGAACACAATTATTGGTACTGGCTCTGCGGATAGTGGTTACGGGTTGAGTGAGATCGCGACAATCTCAGCAGGTGATAACATTACAGCGGCGCAATGGAACAGTCTACTTTCGGGTTTACAGAAAGCGGCTAATCACCAAGGTACGACATTGACCAATGCGTCAAATACTGTATCAGTTGGTGGTAACATTCTTCCGTTATCGAATTTAGAGGCAGATATCACATTAATTACAAACAACAAACTAACAGCAGATGCATCAAACATGGCTACAGATACTGGTGTAACTTCAACAAGAACAACTTCTTGGACAGGTTCAGTATACCACGAGTTTACAGTAACGTTTGCTTCAGCAAACGCGGCTAGACACTTTTTTAATTCAGGCGGTGAAATTAGATTTGCAGGATCACGTTCAGGTGGTTCTTCAACAGATCAAAACACTGATTGGACTAACTTATTGTCAAACGCAGGTACAGTAAAATTTGCCGAAGGTGCAACTACATACACTGGTTCAGGTGGAACAGCGGCATCAGTTGGTTTTGATGATTTAACAACATCATATCAACAAATTTTTACAGCAACTGGTACTGGTTCATATTCAGCTAACGATTGGACAATCCAAGCGAAAGCGAATGCGGCATACGGTTCAGCAACTGTAGTAACATTTAAAGCAAATTTCAATGATGACCACGCGGCACAAACAGGTAACTTCACTGGTGGCGGTTTAGGTAACGCTCCAAACGAAGGTGCAGGTTGGACTGGTGCTGACTCAGTTGATGGAACTTTAACTAGCACAATCACTACATTAAGAGCGGACAACGCCTCTTTTGTACAAGTTGCTAACCCAACGTTCTCAACAACTAATGAAGTTAGTGCGTAATAATTAATTTAATTAAATTATAAAAATAGGGCGGCAACGCCCTATTTTTTTGACTTTTCGTTTGACATATAACCATTTTTCAAGTATAATTTAAAAATATGGAGGGTTATTATGACAGACGATCGCTTACACAAAGCATTAGAATTTGCTAATTATAGACAAACATTTTTTAACCAAAAGCAAATTCTCAAAAATAAAAGTGAAGCATTACTATCATATTCAACACAAGGTGGTACATTTAAAGTAACACAAGAGCTTATTGCTTTTGTTGGAACTTTTGTGCAACAAGGATATGAAGAAATGGTATTGTTAGATGTAAATGAAAATCCAATTAAGATTGATGATTTAAAATCGTTCTTAACTGAAATCACTTCAAGATACTTTGAAGTAACAAATGATTATCATAAACAATACAGCGAAATGCAAACTAAAAGAAGAACTGCAAAATTAGTAGAACCAGCATGAGCCAAGGCATAGTATTTTTTGCCCATAACAATACAGAAATTGATTATGGAAGTGTAGCCATTGCCAATGCTACAATGATAAAACATCATATGGGTGTTGACGCCATTACTTTGATCACAGACGAAGGAACGATGCGCCATATGAATGATACATGGGATAAAAATATTATTGATAACAGTTTTGAGCAAATAAAGATCACACCGAGACGTAGAGTAGACAATAACAAAAGATACAGAGACACAAGGCATACAGTAAACTTATTACCATTTTACAACATCAATAGATCAACAGTTTATAATCAATCTCCATATGATGAAACACTTGTTATTGATGTTGATTATTTAATTTGCAACAATACTTTAAATGCTGTATGGAATCACAAAGAAGATTTATTAATAAACAGAAAAAGTTTTGATTTACTTTCCGGAAGGCATGATAACAGTTTTGATCGTGTAGATGATTTTGGAATTGACTTTTATTGGGCAACCGCTTTTTATTTTAAGAAATCAGAAGAGACACAAATATTTTTTAATTTACTAGAGGCAATTAAAGCAAACTATCCGTACTTTAAAACATTGTACGGAATCACATCATATAACTTTAGAAATGATCATGCATTTAGTATTGCTGTTCATATGTTTAATGGCTTTGCTAAAAGTGGACTAGTTAAACATTTACCTGTAGACTTTTTGCAACACACATTAGATTATGATGAATTATACGATATTAATTCAAAAGGTTCGCTATCGTTCTTATTAGAAAAAACAAGTGAACCAGGAAAATTTATTCCAGCACGTACAGATGGCGTTAATGTCCATGTAATGAACAAGTATTCAATTGTGCGACAGAGTAAAAAGATAGTGGAGATGTATAGTGCATAAAATTATATTAACAGACATTGATGGTGTGGTGCTTGATTGGCAAACACATTTTAATGATTATTTAGACAAGTATTATCCAGGTCAAGAACTGTTTGACCCAACAGTGTTTGCACAAGGCGAAGAAACAGGAAAGATTATAAGAGAGTTCAACAACACAGCATGGATTGGTTTTTTGAAACCATGGAAAGATTCAGTAGAAGTGTTAACAGAATTTAAAGAAAATGGTTGGCACATATTTGGTTGTACATCAATGGGTACAGATCAATATGCTAACTCATTAAGAAAAAAGAACATAGAAAATTTAATGCCAGATGTTTTTGCTAGGGTTGATATTATTCCCTTTATGGAACCAAAAGGTCATTGGTTATCACAATGGCGAGGCAGTGGGGCTATATGGGTAGAAGACAAATGGTCAAATGCAATACTTGGTGCAGACATGGGTATAAGAACATTTTTAATGAAGCAGTCTTACAATTCAAATCACGACTATAAAGGTGTTGAGAAAATAGACAACTGGAGACAAATTTATAATAAGGTAACACAATGAAATACGAAATATGGTACATTCCAAGAATACATGATGAATTAGTGGTCGCACAGTTTGAAACAGAGCATGAAGCACAAGTGGCAATGACTGAATTAAAACACAAAAGGCCAAAAGCATTTCCACATCATTATATATGGAATACTCAAACAAAAAGTAAAATAGAATATGAAAAGCCGTTTGATGAATATGGATGGTGGGCTAGTTAATGAAGCAAGGATATTTGGTAATAGCACAAAATACAAAAGATAGTGAAGGTAAGACTATCGATTATGTACGTATGGCTTATGCACTTGCTCTAAGCATAAAACACACGCAAAAAGGCGTCAATAACGTCTCTGTAGCGGTGATAAACAAAGAAGATGTACCAAAGCACTATAGATATGTATTTGACGAAGTTATTGAGCTTCCTTTCGAAGATGATGCTGAAATGGCCGATTGGAAAATAAACAATAAGTGGAAATATTATCATTGTACTCCATACGAGCAAACAGTAATACTTGATACAGATATGTTGTTTATGTCAGATGTTAGCCATTGGTGGGATCATTTAACACAATGGGACATGTTAGCAACTACCAAAGTCAAAACGTATAGAGGAGACACGGTAGTTGATCATCATTACAGAAAAACGTTCGGACCAAATATGTTACCAAATGTTTATACGGCATTTTTTTATTTTAATAAAAAATCAAATATGGTAAATGAATATTTTGATGTAGTCGAGGATATATTTAGACGTTGGGAATATTATAGAGATACAGCACTGGTTCTACCAAAGCAAGAATTTTTAAGTGCTGATGTTGTTTATGCAATGGCAATGAAAATGTTAGATATTGTTGAACAAACAACTAATCCAACCATAGACTTTCCAACCTTTACACATATGAAATCAAAAGTACAAGGATGGCGTAGTGGTAGCACAGAAGACTGGACCAAACATATCGGAGCTTACTTTACACCAGAGTGTAAATTAAAAATTGGAAATTATCAACAAAGTGGAATAGTTCATTATGTTACTAAAGATTTCTTAAAAAATAATATAATAAAAACTTATGAAGGTATGATTAAAAATGGATAATATATTTTTACTACCTGCGGCATTATTTCCTGCTATACCATTGATGATGATTTCATTTGGTAATAGATATATGTCGATGGCATCGTTGATTAGAAAAATACACGACGAAGTTATTGCAAAAAAATTAACACGCAAAGACAAAGCAACCAATAGATATTTAAAACAGATTGCATTATTAAGAAAACGTTTGGTATTAAATCGTGCAACATCAACGTTGGCGGCTATATCTTTTATTGCTAATTTGATTGCTATGTATTTTGTTTATACAAATGATGTGTTTATGTTTGCCACTATGTTTGTTGGCAGTTTAATTGCATTTGGTACAAGTTTAATACTATATGTTGTTGAATTGCAATTATCAACAACAGCACTAGACACACACTTGCAAGACTTGGAGGATTTGTAATGTCACAGACTAGAATATTATATTATGATTTAGAAACTAAAGATATTATAAAAATTGCTCGAGAAGTAGAAGAGCATACTAATCATCCATATTACGAAATACCTTTTGATGATGTACGTGAATTTATTGATGGCACAAAAGTACAATCACAATATTATGTAAAACTAAATCCAAAAGATCCTGAAGATTTTTCTTTACTTAAAAAAGAAATACATATGGATATTAGAGAAATTGACAAAACACTAATTAATATTCCACATGGAGAAGTTGATAATTTAACTTACGATATTAGAGTTATACATGATAAAAAAGAAAAAACAATTAGTTTCGAATTTAATCCAACACTTAAAGCATATATGGCAAGTAAGTATCAACTTACAGGTAAAGCACAAAAATTTACCAACCCAGAGATGTTAGTAATAAATGGTACAAGTGTATTAAACTTTTTTATAACACAAACAGGTGATCCACATGATTTGTTTGCTAGTTATTATGTTCCTGTAGCACAGTTGCTTACACAGGACAAATTAGTTGCCCCTTATAAAGGAGAATTAAAATCTTGTAATGTGTTTACAAGAAGAATTTATGACGATTATTTAATGGTAGAGGTGTAATAAATATGAGTATAGATATGAAAATAAAAATTGCAGACATTGATATATTTTATCTGTCATATGATGAGCCAAATAAGCAAGAGCATTGGGCAGATATCAAAAGTAAAGTACCATGGGCCAAATGGGTTGATGGTGTTGAAGGGTCCGATGCCGCTCACAAAGCCTGTGCTAATAAAAGCGATACTGACCGATTTATCACTGTTGACGGTGACAACAAGTTGGTTAACTATGAAAAGTTGATCGATTTAGAACTTGATTTTTCTGAATACGATTTAGAAAACTTAAAACATTCAGTAATATCATTCACAGGATACAATAATATCAATGGATTGATGTATGGCAACGGTGGTATCAAGTGCTGGCCTAAACAAGCAGTGCTTGACATGAAAACACATGAGGCCGCTGAGTCAGAAGGTTCAGCAGTAGACTTTTGTTGGGACATGAACTACATACAATTAAATGAATGCTTTTCACACGTATACAATAATGCAACACCTTATCAGGCATACAGAGCAGGGTTTAGAGAAGGTGTTAAAATGTCATTAGACAGGGGATTTAAAGTTGACCCAGTTAACTTTGAAAAAAATATACATGATAAAAATTACCACAGACTTCTAATATGGGCGTCAGTAGGCATGGATGTGCCAAACGGAATGTGGGCATTGTACGGAACAAGACTTGGCTGTTACATGACCAACTGTACTGACTGGGATTTTGTTAATGTAAGAGACTTCGAATGGCATACCAAATTTTGGAATGAAACTGTTAAGCCGCAGTTTGCTGGCGGAGAAGAAATGTGTCATGTAGAAAAATATTCTTGGGACAAAGAAAAACTTTGGAATGAGACTGTCAGACTTGGCAAAGAATTAAGAACACGACTTGGAATGCAAATAGATGATCTAAGTGCAGAAGGTTCGGCATTCTTTAAAAAGGTATATTGGAATCCACCTCGCTCTGGAGCATTCGTGACAGAGAAAGGAACTGACGGAATT
>TARA_B100000674_G_scaffold462422_1_pt1 | contig 33684 bp, 29 predicted proteins | sample TARA_B100000674 | Tara Oceans TARA_B100000674 (sample SAMEA2622759) | marine metagenome | biome: marine biome (ENVO:00000447); feature: surface water layer (ENVO:00002042); material: "saline water (ENVO:00002010), including plankton (ENVO:xxxxxxxx)" | depth 5 m | reverse complement strand
TTCAGGTTCTACTTCAGGTTCTACTTCAGGTTCTACTTCAGGTTCAGATTCTTCGGGATCAGATTCTTCGGGATCAGATTCTACTACTTCTTCTTCGGTGGATACCTCGCCTTCACTAACAAAAACATCTTCGATATTTTCTGAATTACTTATAGTATCTAATACATTATCAACTGATTCACTCATTTATATAATAAAATATATATATTTTTAAATATTTTTTATTTATATATATATATATAAATAAAAATATGGAAATTAGTTTAGAAAAGTTGTTGATGGGTATTGTAATTGGTATAGCACTTTGTCTTTTTGTAAATAGGGTGTTCATGGTGGAAGGAGTGACGGATAATGATGATCGGATTATGACTCTTGAAGAATGTCAAAATATAGACGCCGGATGTGGTAATGACTTTTTATGTTTAGATACTGCTGCTAGTCCGGTTGTGTGTACTATTCATAGTAAAGATAAGTGTTTAGCCAAAGGAATGCCGAAATCATTTATTTTCTGTGATGACTCTTCACCATCACCTTCATCACCACCATCACCACCATCACCACCAGGGGGGTGGAACTGTTTTAATAGTGGCAATCTACCCAAGAATTGGCACCGCACCGTACCGCCCCCCGGAACGCCCCCAGATGAGGATTGGAATTGGTGTTCTGAAGAATCTCAACACTGCTTAAATACTGTTGAAGGTAAATGGGAATGTAAAAGTCCAGATGATTGTCGTTCGCAAGAGGGCATGAAATATTGCCCCCCCAAGGAACCATGTATTACAATGTATAAAGAATTAACAACTCCGGAAGGAATAAATAAATGTTTACAGTACAGTCTACCAGAAAGTTTGAAATCCACTCTGCCGACCGAATGGGGATTACGTGATGGGGAGTGTCCTTCCAGTTATATTTTGGATCCTCAGGCGGAAGTTCTGGATGTTAACCACAATGGTTTACCATGTGAAACCAGTGATCCGGCCTGTTGTAAAGTAACTTCGCTTCTTCGGCCTCCGCCTCCATGTATTAAAAAGCATTTTATCGATGGAAATAAATGCTTTGAGTATAAGATTCCCCCAGATTTTAGTGGATGGGCAGGTTCAAATTCTGGGGGGTGCCCTTCCAAATATAACACGGAATCGAGCACCGAAGATGTTACTGGAGATTGTATAACCGGATTCCCAGATTGCTGTAAAAAAACTATTAAGGAGTACACCCCTTCGCAAGAAGAGATATGTAACAAATTAATTAATGAAAGTGATACACCACGAAACCAGATAGACGATTGCTTAACAAAAAATCCCGGCTGTGAATTTGAGGGCGATCCAACCGGCATCGGTAAAAATAAATGTATCGCGGCACCCTCCCCCCCTCCTCCAGCCCGGTGCAATAATGCGCTCAAGGACGGTGGCGGTAATGTATCGCAGATAGAAAACGATTTCATAGATGAAGCATTTTGCGAAAACTACGGCATTACACGTGGATTAAATTGTAAGACAAATTTTCACGAAAACGTTTCATACGAACCCAACTGTACTGATGTCAATCCCCCGCCACCCACGTGCGAAAACAAGAAATTTTCCATGCATGTGAATATCAGTGAGAGTAACAAGAATAAACAATGTGAAGATTATGGAAAACAAATTGGAAAAAAATGTAAATATAAAAGGGATCAGGGTATTAGTAATAAGGGTGGGAAATGTGTGAATGCGTGAATAATATAAAGTAATTCAGTTATTTGAATTGTACGCTCAGCACGTCTTTTGATTGGTCTGGTGGCTCGTGGCACAACTGCGTTGATAAAACCTAGTAATATATCTAGTTAATTAAGAATTATGGAGATAAGACATAAAATAATATATTTAAACAAATTTAAGATATACCTTATTAAATAAATGTCTAAAAACATGAATATAATTTATGCGGGTAATAAAGGTTTAGCAAATTTAGGAAATACATGTTATATGAATTCCGCATTACAATGTTTAAGTCATCTGATTACTTTTCATCCAAACAATGAAAAATTTTTTAATGAATGTAAAAGGGCAAATAAAGATTCACTACTTTATGAATGGTTTCAATTTCAAAGAAATATGTGGTCAAATGAAAATAATAATATCATAAATCCTATTAATTTATTAAAACGATTTCAAAAGCTATGTTTAGAAAAAGACCTTTACTTTAGTAATTTTTCACAAAATGATGTAGATGAATTTTTAACGCTATTTTTAGATTTATTACATCAAGGTGTTGGGAGAAAAGTACAAATGACTTTTAGTGAAAAAATAGAAGATGAAGCGGATAAAATAAATCTTAAGAGTAACCAAACATGGAAGAGATTTTATGAAAAAGATTATTCTTATATCGTTGAAAATTTTTATTCTCAATTGCTCTGTATTACAAGTTGCACTGATTGCGAATACTATACAACAAATCATGATCCTATTCAAGTGTTATCATTAGAAATACCAGAAGAAGCAACTTCTTTAGATTGTTGCTTGACGGAATACATGAAAAAATATAGATTGGATAAAAATAACATGTGGCAATGTGATTCATGTAAAAATAAAGTTAGACCATACAAGCAAACGCGATTGTGGAAGACATCTGATGTCTTATTTATATTGCTTAAAAGATATAATCATAATAGGAAAATAGATAAATATTTAGAATATCCATTGATATTAAGTCTTAAAGATTATAATATTAATTATTCCGGTAAGAAAAGTAATCAATACGCGTTAAGTGGCTTCGCGGTTCACAGTGGTGGTTTAGGAGGTGGCCATTACTATGCTGTTTGTAAGAATTATTTAGATGAATCATGGTATGAATATAATGATAGTCATATTTCAAGAGTAAATACAGAAAAATGTACTAAATATTCACCATATTTATTTGTTTACAAGCGTATTTAAATATGGCCAGCTCTACTTTTATGCGATTTAAATTTACATGATTTACGTTTATGTGATTTATTTTTATGTGTTTTACTTTTATGAGTTTTACGTTTATGAGTTTTACGTTTGTGGGATTTGTTTTTTTTTGAACTTGCTATTACTTTGGTTAAACTTTGTCTAGCTTTAACAAATTCTTCATAAGTTGCTTTATCTCTAGGAGAATCTTGTAATAGTGTTTCCATATCGGATAATATTCTACTTACATGATCTTTAGTTTGTTTATCTATCTTTTTTCTACTCGGATATTTTATTTCAATATTATTGTATTGTATATCTGATCTTAATATTCTATTAGTTTGATCAGGTGTTTTTTGTTCTTGTATCATACCCATAGTTAGTACATCCCTCCATGTGACTGGCGCGTCTAAATCTTCAGGTATATATTCGTTTATAAATTCATCTGATGGTGAATTATAATTTACTCTAATTGTTCCATCTTTATTTTTATATATAAAATTCCTTTCTTGTATAGTATAATTAGTATGAGTATCTTTAGAATTTAATTCTTCTTCGGTGTAACCATAATGATGTAATTTTTTACTCATTATAATAATAATTTATAAATAAATTAAATTAATTTTAAAGTTCTACCATCGCTCCTATATAATTTATCATTTTTACGAATTACAACTCCTTTAGGTGGAACTTGAGTGCGTTTCACTGATCTCTTCTTTCTATTTGTTTTCTTTTTTCTTTTGGTTTTTTTTCCTTTTTTCATATAAGCTTTACATTTTGAAAAAGGTATTCCATCTGGACATCCTTGTTCTAATTTATGAAATCCTTTCATTATAATATATACATTATTTTAATCTTCTAGTGAATCTCATCTTCATCAGATAATTCATCATCACTAAATTCATGAATTACGACATTGTGTTTAATAAATTCAAAATAATCCATGAAATTATCATCGCAAAGTTTTAATCCATAGTAATCATTTAAACTTTTTAATGATAAAAATAACTCATTTATTTCTTCTAAATATTTTAAGTCAAATAATTCTTCTTCTGATACTGACATAAAGATTGAATCATATGCTATTTTTTCATAAAATGTTTGAATAAAATTATTTTTAAACGAATCATAATCTGAAACATGTTCTAAATCATTCCTATCATTAATCCATTCATATGTTTTGTTCATCATATCTTGTAGTATATCTTTAATTGTTAAATCTTCTTCATATTTAATTTTAGTCATTAACCACCTATCTTTTGATACCTTCATTTTAGTAATAGGTAAAGGAAGTGTTTCCATAATAAATCTAATGTGAATATTAAATTTTTTTATGAACGAATGATATATGAATATAGAATACTTGTTATTTATTATCTTTATTATATTCTTATTTTATCATTTAAAATATAACTGTAAAGAGGGCTTATCAGCGTGTGAAAATAAATTAAAGGAAATATGCGGCAATTCACAGAAAGTATCTGTAAATAATTGTAATAAATGCTTAACTGATACTGATAATTATCCTATTTTTCAGGGAGAGGGTTGTAGTTATAAGCATTTTGTTAATTTTTGTAAAATAAAATTTTCACCTGAAGACGATGATATACCGGCTTTAATGACCAGATTAAATGATTCATTAGATAAAAAATCGGTCGGAAATGGTATATTTGTTTCCATGATATTTCATGATGGTGGTGATAATATATATATGGATGGATCTGGGAGTATATTATTTCCTTCTTTATATGAAAAGATATTTTATACTGACAGATGTAACTTTGGATTTTTATGGGATACTGATTTTTTAGATAAAAATTTAATATCTTGTTTATTCCCCATAGATGCGCATACAACACCTATAAATGATCATTGTGAAGTAAATTTTCGAGATCCATACAGTGGAGATCCAAAACAAATAAATGTTTGTAGTTTATCAGGTGTTTCTTCTCCGAACAGATGTACCAAAGGTTTAAAAACTTTATTTGAATCATCAAGGATAATGCAACTGTATGATAGAGATGATGCAATACCATATCCAACAAATTGTCTTAAGAATATTAAATATAAATTTACAGAACCATACAATACAACTCAATTAAATGAAGGTAAGAATTGTTTTCAATATATTGTTGATACATTTAATAAATCAAATCAAACTCCAGATATATTATCTGGAGATAGATTCACATATAATGAAGGTGTTTTCTTGAATGATGTAGACGATGGAGGAATAGAAATACATGAGGGATTAAAACAGTTAACAGAATTAAACAAACCAAAACCTGTGGCACTTTTTTATGCTATAAAGACTAATGAATCTATTGGAGAATGTCTTGATTATGAAAGATATTTAAATTTATTTAAACTTAATTTTACACCCGATACCCCAGTAGTAATTATGAAATTTACCGAACATTTTAATGAAATAAAAAATATTAGTTACAAAATTTTAAAATATATGCCAAAATATTATGATGTATAACTATTTATAAATTCTCCCACCAATTTTTTAATATCTTCTACAGGCATCGATGAATCTATACTTAAATGGGGATGTTTTTTATCTCCAATGCTTAGCCATTGAAAAGTGTTTAATTCTGAAGCATGATTTCTATTCTTAAGATGGTCTTTGTAATTCTCTGGATAAACAATTTTAATACGTTCTTCTTGTAATTCAGGTGAAACATTCAACTGAATTATTTTAAATCCATTATTCACCAATGCTTCATATTCATTTTGATATCTTAAATCATCTACTAAACAATATTCTTTATCTTTACATTCACTAATTACATAATTTACCCATACATCTTGATCTATCTCTCTCATTTTTTGACCAATACTTGTTAATAGAGATCTGTCTTTTACTAAAGGATCCATTTTAAACAGGTCCCTTGCTACTTGTTTTACTTTTTTACCAAATGAAAAAATTTCAAATCTTGGTTCTAATTCACATAAATAATTACAGAGAGTTGTTTTTCCTGAACACATTTTCCCCGTAACTGCGATTTTCATGTTAAATATAAATAGTAAGATAATTTTAAATCTAAATCTTATTTAAAAATTGACATTATTAAATCCATTTCTACTTAAAAATTTGATAAGTTATTAAATGTATCAAGTAGAGATAAATAAAATGCGGGTTCAAAAAAGAAACGGTGAATATGAAGAAGTGTCTTTCGATAAAATCCTTAATCGCATCAAGTCTTTATCACAAGGACCTGAATTTAAAACTTCACTAAACATTGATGAAACAATTATTGCTCAAAAGGTTATTCAAGAAATTCATGACGGAGTTAAAACAAGTGAATTAGATGAATTATCAAGTCAGATAGCAATTGCTATGTATAGTAAAAATCCTGATTTCAAGACTCTTGCTGGTCGAATTGTTGTATCCAACCATCATAAGAATACAAAAAATACCTTTAGTGAAAAGATTGCTATGATGCACCGATATGAAAGCAATGGAAAAAGCAAAGCACTAATCGCAGATTATATGTATGATTTAGTACAAGGAAATAAAGAAAAGATTGATTCAGCGATTGATTACAACAAGGATTATGATTTTGATTTCTTTGGATTTAAGACTTTAGAAAAGAGTTATTTATACCGAATTAATGGTCAAATTATAGAGAGACCTCAAGATATGCTTATGAGAGTATCTCTAGCTATTCATAGAGATAATGTAGATGAAGCATTGGTCAACTATGATTTAATGAGTAAACATTACTTTACTCATGCGACTCCTACACTTTATAATGCTGGTTCTATTAGAGAGCAGTTTGCCAGTTGTTTCCTCTTAACGATGAAAGAGGATAGTATCTCTGGTATTTATGATACTCTTAAGGACTGTGCCCTGATTTCAAAGCATGCTGGTGGTATTGGTCTCAGTGTTCACAATATTAGGGCAAAGGATTCTCACATTGTAGGAACAAATGGGGTATCAAATGGTTTAGTTCCGATGTTACGGGTATTTAATGATACAGCGCGATATGTTGATCAGGGTGGGGGGAAGAGAAATGGTTCTTTTGCGATGTATTTAGAACCCTGGCATGCTGATATCTTTGAATTTATTGAACTCAAAAAGAATCATGGGAATGAATTTGACAGAGCAAGAGATTTATTCTATGCTCTTTGGATTCCGGATTTATTTATGGAACGTGTTGTATCAGATGGTTCATGGTCATTATTCTGTCCAAATGAATGCCCTGGCTTAGCTGAAACTCATAGTGAAGAATTTAATACTTTATACATGAAATATGAAAGTGAAGGTCGCAGTAGAAAGACGATCAAGGCACGAGAGCTATGGTCTGCTATTTTAACTTCTCAGATTGAAGTAGGAACACCATATCTCTTATATAAAGATGCATGTAATCGCAAATCAAATCAGCAAAATCTAGGAACAATTAAATCATCTAATCTGTGTACTGAAATAGTTGAATATACATCACCCGATGAAACTGCTGTATGTAATCTTGCGAGTATTTCATTAAAGAAATTTGTAAAGAAGAAAAATACTAAAGGTTTAAAATTTAGAGTTTACAGCAAACCCAAGTGCGTCTATTGTGAATTAGCAAAGGGATTACTAAACAAAATGAAGATAGAATATGAAACAAGAGATTATCAAGATATTAAGGATGAAACAAATTTATCGCTTGAAGGAGTTACATTTCCACAAGTATATAGAGTTGATAAAGGAAAACGATATCATATTGGGGGATATACAGAGTTGAATGATTATTTAAGATCAAGCTTTGATTTTAAGGGTCTTCAAAGAATAGCAGAGAGGTTAACAAAGAATCTAAATAATATCATTGATTATAACTATTATCCGACACCGGAAACACGAACATCAAATCTAAGACATCGTCCAATTGGAATTGGTGTTCAAGGTTTAGCAAATGTGTTCTTTGAACTAGGATATGCGTTTGATTCAGATGAAGCAAAAACTCTTAATGAAAGGATATTTGAATGTATCTATTATGGATCATTAAAGCAATCAGTGGAATTAGCGAAAGACAGAGAACAATTAATGAAAGAATATAAAATTTATACAAATCAGTTTGACGGGAAAGGCGGTGATAATTTTGTATCTTCTGATTCACTATTTAAAATTAAAAATAAACTTAAGACAGTCTTATCAGAAGAAGTAAAGCGAGATGAATACTTAGGTAGTTATAGCAGTTATATCGGTTCTCCGATGTATCATGGAAAGCTACAGTTTGATCTATGGTCAAAGAATATCACTGATATACATCATGATTGGTCTTCTCTCAGAGATGATATTAAGAAATATGGTGTAAGGAATAGCCTTCTAGTAGCACCCATGCCTACAGCATCTACTGCTCAGATATTAGGTAATTATGAATGTTTTGAACCTATCTTATCGAATATTTATACTAGGCGCGTTTTATCTGGCGAATATATGGTAATTAATGATTATCTTGTGGACGATTTAATTTCACTTGGATTATGGTCAACAGAACTAAAAGATAAAATTATTGCGAATGATGGATCGGTATTAAGTATACATGAAATTCCTGATATTATCAAGGATAGGTATAAGACTGTTTGGGAAATAAAACAAAAGAATATTATTGATATGGCAGTAGACAGAGGAAAGTTTATCTGTCAGAGTCAAAGCATGAATTTATTCTTGGAATCACCGAGTATAAAAACAATGAGTAATATGCATTCTTACGCATGGAAAAATGGATTAAAAACTGGTATCTATTATTTAAGAAGTCGTCCTTCATCAAAAGCAATTCAATTTACAATTAATCCCAATGAATGTGAGAATTGTTCAGCTTAACTGCTAAATTATTGATTATTCACCTGTTTCATTAATTCTTTATTTTTTACATTTTGGCCAACGATGAAAGAAGCGGCTGAAATGAGACCAACAAACATTATCACCATGAAAATGATAGGGAATAAAACCAAGAACCATGAGATTTTGTTTCCATATTTAAATTGGCATATATAGTTTAGTAAAGCAACCCATAAGACTGCAAATATTATATTAACGATTAGACCAAGGAAGGTATAGTGATGAATATGGCCGCCTTCTGGTTCTGCCTCTACTACGGCATTGTTTGTATAAATCATGGATGATAGATACATTAATTGAGCAAAAACGGATAATAATAAATACACTTGCGCGGGTGTACACAATTCAGAAATTACTTTTGTTACATCAACTCCTAATAGTTTCATTTTATAATATACATAAATAAAAAAAATTTAGCGATTTATTTCATCTATACCAATCAAGACATTATATTTTGATAATGCTATTTCTTTTTCAGCATTATTAGATTTTTTAATCTTTTCAGGTGGAGGAGTATAAGTTTTTACTTCATTGTTCTTTTTGGCTTTGAACATCAGATTTACATTACACTGAGTTTGAATAAATACATTGTTTTCTTTACGAATCGGAATAGTAAATTTTAGGGGCAAACTTAAATAACCTATCGCATGATATATTAATGGTAACCTAGAATTTCTTTTGCCACATGTGTAATCATTTCTGAAAAATCTATATAAACTTTGTATCTGGATTTGAATATCTTTTGATCTTTCGCTACATTCATAAAAAATGATTTCCCATAACATCCATATAGGATCTTTACAATGCTTAGGATCAACTTCACTAATATCACGACATTCTATTTCAAATTTTACTTTTTTTTTCTTATTCATCTTTTCCCATTGAATTAACCATGCGACCCAATAAATAGCGTTTTCATATCCCCCATTTACATTTTTAAGATGAAATAAAAATTCATTCATAATAATTTTTAATTCTTCTGGATCCGTGAAACGAATTATATGCGAAGGTAATATTTGCATCGTAGCACTCAATTTACTTTGAATTTTACCATATTGAAAATGCTCTTCATTAACTTTGGGATATTTATCAAATCTCTTTGTTTTCGGTGAAATAGCCATTGTAACAACTAAATCAAAAAATACATTCCGCACACTCTGAGTGTTTCTTAAATGAATTAATTGATCTTTTTGTTTCTTACCAATATGATTGTAACTTTTAGTGAATACATCATATTTTCTCCATAGATATTCTGGCAACTTAGGAGAATTTACATGGATTATTTTTGATGAATGTAATACTAGCTTCTCAAATAAATCAATACTATAACCAGAACAAACACATTCAGTTACCCAATAACAAGCTTCTTCTAGTTTTCCTTCATCAATACACTTAAACAATGTATTATATACATCTTTTTTCTTGAAATCTGAAAAAGTTTTATCTTTAAAAGCCTCGGAGGGTCTTGGATCAATAATACAATAATCACTATTCATATTAGTGTTAAAATATAAAAAAGTATTTAAATCTAGAGTTAATTATTTTAAATAGTTCTGGGCTAATTTGGAAATAATCCATGTAATAACACAGACTATTACATATAAAGGTAATTTCATTGCAGCCTTATATATATCTTTCTCTCTATAGTAATTTGTTACTAACAATATTACACCCATTAAAATATAAGATGATATTATAGCTATTTTTGTGTCTTTTATTAGTATAATAGGCAATAAAACAACTAAAGTTGATAATATACCAGAAATTAAAACCACAAAAGATAACTCAATTGCTTCTTTTTCATCAACTTTTTCAGTTATTTTTTCATCATAATAAGATAATACATCGGGTAAATTACTAGAAAAAGCCATAATAATTAAAGCAACGATAATTTTATGATGAGAGAAATTTAAATATCCTGATAAAACGGCACATAATGTAATTAATTGTTCATCAATCGCAAAAGACATTGGATGGAAATATCTATCTAATTGATCCATATATATATATATATAATTTATTCATTATTAATTTTATTCATTAAAAACAGCTTCTTGTTCATCATCTAATCTTTCATCCGCATATGTACTATCTTCAGGATCATATTCTTCATAATCTACATATCCTTCTTCTTCTGCTACAGGATCTATTGGTGGAACAGGTGGTGCTTCATTAACTTCACCAGTCACAGTATCTAGTTCTATATTCGCATCACTCATAATCTGTTGCAATCGCTCAATTCTTTCATCTTCGGTATGAGCAACATGTTCATCGCTATTTACATATTCACTTGCTTTCGCAGTCGCCTGTTTATAAAATAATGAAATACCCATCTTATTCTTTTGCATAATAGCAAATCTTTCTTCGCGAGTAGCATCATCAAGCCTATTGATGATTTCTTGCTTTTCTCTTTCTTTTTGTTTGGATAAACGATTCGCTAAATCTAATTTTTGTTCATTTAAAAATAACCATGATGGATCATAATGTTCAAAAAATACATGTGTCAGTAAATCCAATAAAAATTGAGAAAACAGTTCAATCATATCATTAATATTATCTTCGTCTCTTTGTTCTAATGATTGGAATAAATCATTCGCATCAGAAGTCACTTCTGATTGTTCATCTTTTAATTCTTGAATAATATTGACTATATCATTCAATACTCCTATGAAATTATATTTCATGTAAATATCAGAATATCTTTCATTATAATAAGAATCATTTGATCCTTTTATCATTTCTAAATTCATAAATCTAGGTTTTAATCTATTAAACAAGAACTGAAAGTAATATACATTTTCTTTATTCTCATTTAAATATCTGTTAAATCCGATATAATTATCCTTTGTTTTCACAAAAATGCGATTATGTAATAATAAATTCACTGAATTATTTTCTCTATTCATGAAATCTAAAAATCCAGATTCTACACTTGGCGTTACCTTCCATCGCTTTTCTAATTTGTATGTGCGAGACGCAGATATTGCTTCGTCTTCTTTATTTGATTCAAAACATAAATGTGAAAATATTATTCTTATATCATTCATATAAGATACCAAGTGATGATATCTTAGATTTGTATCATTAATGAATAATTCTATTATCTTGTTTAATTGCTGTGATGAAAATTTAATTCTTTCAGTTGGATTATATTCTTTAAAGATACTTTCAAATCTACGCTTTTGTTTATCTTCGAGATCATCGCTCTTCGCTAAAAATCCAGATATATTCTCAATATTTATTAATGTTTCGCCCATGATATCAGAAAAGGCAGTCTTTAATTGGGGTATAATTAATTCTTCTTTCATTTCAGGTATATTAATGAATAAATCTTTTAATCGCGCATCGGTTATATAATTAATATTCTCTAAATAATATTGGAAACGACTATCTAAATTTGCGGACTTATCTATCATTTCGTAATCTCGGATAGAATACTCTTTCTTTTGAGTAATGAATCCGGTGCGATTTAAAGAAGTATTTTCTCTAATCTTTTCTAAAACTCTGTAAAAATTATCTCTATTAGATTCGATATTTCTATATTTCTCTTCAGTTAATCGGATTTCTTTATCATATAAGATAGTCTTTGCTAAGAAACTATCATAAAAATTATCTTTTGAATATTTTACTATTTCATCCATGTCATCTCTTTTATAGATTTTGAATAATCGTTCTATCATGATTTTACCGGCTTCACTCTCTTTTAATCTTTCAAAAGGTAGTTCCGGATAAACAACGGGTGGTTTGTAATAATATATTCTTTTTGGTTTAGTATTCAATAAAGGTAGATCATATGTGTTGATCGCATTATGAATAAAACTGTTACACGCTTTTTCATTTGTAAAACACGAATTAATTGAAGTATTCTTATCACCATATAATGCCAATATATCTGGTATAACATTCTTCCTCAACACTTGGAAATCTAGATCTTTGAATGAATTACTACTTTCTGACCATCCATTCCTTGTTAATATCCTTAAAATTTCATTTGGTTTATCACATGTTTCTAGCATACGATTGAATGATAGAGTAAGTATTAAATTACTCTCTCTTTTTCCATATAATGATACAACATATCTGAAAATTAATCTGAAACTACTATTTTTAAAGATACCAACTTCGGGTATATCTAATAATTTAGAAATATCTTCTTCATGATGTAGTGGTCTTAACAAGGTATTATTCGTAACAAGATATCCACCATATACTTTTCTGAAATAAGGAAAATTAGAATCTTGTATCGAGTCTAAATATTTATTTACACCAGTAACTAGATTATTCTTTTGTAATGGTCTAAACATAGGCCATTCTTTTTTCAGATAATCATGTTTTAATGAATCTAAACATTCTTCATAATTTGAAATACGATTAACTATCAAAGGAAAAGTAGGTTCCATGCAATATCTAATTGTTAAACCCAATTGCGTTTCAAAAGTATTTGTACCATATTCTTTCTCATTGATTAAGTGTGAGACACATTTCCATCTCTTTTCATCGCTATATTGTTCATATAATCTTCTTAGTTTAGCACAGTAATAATTTACTACACCATTGTCTATTTTATGACCTTCTACATCAATTATATCCAAAGATTTCTTACCCTCTGAAAAATAAGAAGGTATTCTACATTGTATAGTTAATGTAACCAATGCTGTTAGTGTTAATAAATTATTACTATCTTTTAACCATCTTTGAAAGGTTTTAAATACACTCTCTCTTTCAGTTTTTAATTTTTTCTTTTCACTTTTATCCTTTGTTTTTGATTCTAGCTTTTTTATCTTCTGAGTTTCCCTGTTAATTCTCGGATGAATATCTGTATTACTCACATTCATTAAACCATATCTTTGATCCGCTAATATATTATGATCTAATAACTCAAACGATAATAATATTTCATAAATATCTTCATCTGTCATGTTAACACCGACTGATTCACTAATCATTTTAATCATTGTAACATATTCAATCTTTTCTTCAAGATGTTCACTTATTTCTAGCTTCTTATCATTTTCGGTATCAATTACTTCTCTTGTTATCATAGGTTTATCATCATTATAACCATCAATTAAAGTAGTATCTTCATTACATAAATAACCACCACATATTTTACATGATATCATACCATCTTCTGGAGGCAATCCGTATTTACTTTTCATAGTATCAAATAAATCATTATCATTCGTTGTATTTACCATATAAAGATAATGTTTACATAGTAATCTTTCATTTGTAAACACATTGTATAAATAATCAGGAGATTCAGTCGGTTTATCCGCAACTCTAGTATATATATCAATGAATTTCTGCAAATAATGATTTCTTAATCCTGGTTTCGCTATTTGGAATATCTTTTCATGGCATATTTTAGATTTCATCTCATCACTTAATTCAATATTTCGTGGTTTAAATATTTCACTGCGTTTACGCTTATGAAGACTAATATATCTCTTATGATATCTTTCAATATTAATTTTTAGCAAATCGCGAATTTCATTTCTCAAATTTAATCCTAATTCATCAAAACTTTTACCAAATTTGTATAATATCTTTTCAATATCGGTAAAATTATATAGATTTTCGGAAACATCATCATTCAACAATGCTTTGATAGATTCTCCTACATTGTAATCATAAATGCCATCCATGTGATCTTTATCGGTATTGCTAGGTAAATTATACATGATATATTTATCTTTCTCCTTACGCTCATATTCATCTTCATCCGCGGTGACTATATAAGAATCTTTTAATAATCGTTTTCTTGTTATTATTCTGCGATAGTAACTATCATAAATATATTTTTCAAAAACATTAAAATTTTCCATGGTTTCCCATTTTAATGAATACACTGTTTCATTATAAGGTTCTTCCAGTAGAGCAATGAATCTTAATCTATTCGCAGGTAATAACATTTGATTGTCAAAATAAATCGGTTTATTGTTACGTCTTTCATCATATCTATACGCACCCATGATACCATTACAATTGTCATCTTGAATACAATTTCTTAGATATGTATCATAATGTTCTTCTGTTTCATATCCATACCCATTTGTTGTCTGAATGGGTTTAGACTGCTTTAATTGAGAATTAATATAATCTCTATAATTGTTATATCCTGCTTCAGATTCTAACGCAGTTTGTTTTAATTCTTCAGATAAAGCATAGCCTAATTCATCATAAGTTTTTAATTCATCGCCTATAATAGGTATCATGTATTTAGGTAATGATTTCTTCTTTTTCTCATCCAAATTACTATACAGTTCTAAAAGAGTATCAATTGTTTCTTGAACTCTTTCTATCAATAAAGGATTATCATATATATTCATTGAAATGATAAGAGTTGATAATAAATCATCTTTAATAGCAAGTTCACTATAAATTTTATCAACTAACTCATCTGTTTCAAATTCAACTTCTTGATATTCATCTTGTTCTTTAATTGGATCATAGGGTCTTACCTTAATAAAATCTAAAATTTCATATGTTTCTGTTTTTTTTAATAATTCACCATTCTCAAAAATATAAGTTAAAGTTCTATCTTTATCATCCACCATGATTAAAATATTTTCCTCACTGGAAATCTCAGTAATTTTCCCTAAAAATGGTGATTTATCCCCTTTCATCAAAACTATTAAACTATCACCAATATCAAATGATGATCTATCTGCTTCAGTTAAATCAGGAAGTTCATTATAAGAACCCATTTCTTCGCCCCCTTCTTCTGCTTCTCTTTCCTCTTGGGCTAAGTCTCCAATATCTCCTTCAAGTATATCTGATTCACTATCTTCATCTAAAAATGGATCATTTCTATCGGGAACTGAAATCGGTATCTTTTCTTCTCCAGTATCCATTTATATGTTATGGATATTTTTTTATAAATTATTAATCTTAATTATTTAATACTTAAAAACAAATTACTAATATATAGTATCCAACTATGGAACTTCAAACTTATATAAACAATCATGAAAATTACATCTCAGATTTTAAGAAGCTTGGTTTTAAGGTAAATTCATATAAAAACTTACGGATCGTTTCATATCCATATGATAAGAAACCCGAATATAATTCACAGGATGATATGTATAAACTATATCTTAAGGGGGCAGTTATTGATATCGATACAAACAGAGTAATTTGCTTACCTCCTATTAAGTCACTAGATGTTTCTGAAGTAGAAAATCAAGATGGTGCCGTTTATCAGAGTTTAATTGATGGAACTATGATTAATCTTTTTTATCATGGGGATAAATGGTTAATCAGTACTAGATCCGAAATTGGTGGTTATAACAAATGGACAAATAAGAAACCATTTAGACAAATGTTTGATGAATGTTGTGAATTAGAATGTGATTCACTAAATAAGGATATGTCTTACTCTTTTGTAATGAAACATACTGAAAATCGAAATGTATCTCCTGTTCATGGAAATGAATTAATTCTTGTTGAGATTTATAAATTTACTGAAGATGGCATTAAGCGATTAGAAAAAACTGAATATCCCGAATTAAATTGTACAATCCATGATAGTTATACTGATAGAGATAAATTTATGAATTTATTCCAAGGTCCAGTTATCCCTTATTATATTAAGGGATATACAGTAAAATGTGGTGATCTACGTTATAAGTGGATTAATCCTTATTTTGAAGAAGTAAGAAATCTAAAAATTAATATGAATAATCATCTGTTAAATTATGTTGAATTAAGGAGAAACGGAAATCTAAAGAAATATTTACGATATTATCCTGAACACAGTCATTTATTTAATAATTATAAGGAAAAGCTTCATAATTTAAGTAATGATTTATTTACAACCTACAAGAATGTGTTTGTTCACAAGAGCATGGATAAGAAGGAAATTCCATATCATTTGAATCCACTTGTTTATGATATCCATAAGAGATATTTAAAAACAAAGGTTCCCACTAACTGGGAATCCGTCAAGGATTATATTCATACTGTTCCAAGTAAGAAGCTAGTCTTTGCCATGAATTATTTATAACAATTTAAACATGTTTTTCAAGTATTTTTTTACTATTTGTTAATATATTATTAAATTCTTCTTCACTTAAACCCTTTTCTATTACTTGTGCTAATTCTTCACCAGTAGACACACCTATACAATTAACTCCTGATTGAAATGTATTTCCAGCATTTATCCAATCTAAATGAAGAATTAACACACAATCTTGATGAATTGCTTCTAAAAAGGTATATTGGGTCCCACCACCATCACCCTTAATGATAGACATATCTATCATGTATTTCGCATCTTTTAATATACTTCGCCCCTCATAAGTCGGTGATAAATTTTTAGGAAATTTACCTTTCCAGTATTCAGTAAAATTTAATTCTTTTAATTTATGATGAACATATAATCTATTTTCAGCACCGAATATATAAATATGTTTTTTAGGATCTTTTAATATTTTATTCGCCTTCAAAAGTATATCTGTATTTTTATCAAAATCTATACGAGAAATAGATACACATTCATAACCCAATCCTTCGCATTCTGGAACTTCATATGGATAAAATGGGTGAGGCATAAATTGAGATTGTATATTGAATGTATTCACTAAATATTCTTGAACACTTTCTCTGATTGTTATTACTTTAAAATGATTTAGTAAAATATTATCATTTTTCTCGGTGACTTGAACTAGTGGATTCGGAGTCTTTTTATTTACTTTGCATTCAGTTGGATCATGGATAACAATTTCTGTATTCGGCGGAAATAAATATAAATATTCATAATAGTGCTTATCAACGGCAGTTATCATAATATTATTTAATTTAAGGATTTCACTAATATCCAAATTTTGATATTCACATTCATAACCATAATTGCGTTTAAATTTTTCATTTCTCCCCGCTATTTTGTATATAGGAGAATTGTATTTATGAGACAAATGAGCTGTAAATGTAACCCATCCACCATAAACTGGTTTAGCTAAATACAACAAATTCTTATTTGAATTATCTTCTTGATAAGAATTTATTAAATCCATTTTATAGTAAAAGATATTTTAAATATATAAGATTAACCTTATTCCAATATTACACCTGTTCTTTCTTTCTTTCTTTCTGGTTTTAATGAAGCGGTTATCATCACGGTTTTCTTGACATTTGGATCTGTTTCAGATAAATCTTTTGGCCTCGTATCTACATGGATTGTTCTTGTTTCTTCCGATTTGTCTTCAGGTTTGTCTTCAGGTTTGTCTTCAGGTTTGTCTTCAGGTTTGTCTTCTGGTTTACCTTTTATTTCTGTCACAACAATTTCTTCTTTTTTTACTTTATTATTACTATCTTCAACTATTTGTAGAAATGGATCTTTTTTTTCTTTAATTTCAATGCTCTTAAATGATTGCTTCTTCTTTTTTGATTTCTTCTTTTTCTTTTTATGAGTCCTTTTCTTATGTTTCATGTAATTTTCAAGTATATTTGATTCTTTTGGTTTTAATCTAATACCAACATCTCCTAGTTTTTTCTTTTTGGATTTCATTATATATTTAAATAGATAAATATTATATCAATATATGAATCATTACATGAAACAATACTATGAAGAAGGTAAACTAGAGATAGGTTTAGATGAGGCAGGAAGAGGGTGTCTTTTAGGACCAGTTTTTACTGCGGGTGTTATACTTAATGATTTTAATTTTAATCCACCACCTTATGAAATTAAAGATTCTAAAAAGTGTTCACCGAGGGTTCGAAAAGCTTTAAGAAGATATATTGAAGAAAATAGTATTGCGTATAGTGTTGAAATGATTAATACAGATCGTATCGATCAAGTGAATATTTTAAATGCTACGATGGAAGGGATGGAGAAATGTATAGATAATATTACATCTGCCATAAATGTAGATAGACTATTAGTTGACGGAAATTATTTTCCACCTTACATGCATAAATCTACATTTGAATTTATACCTCATACATGTATTACAGGGGGTGATGATAAATATTATAATATCGCAGCGGCTTCAATTTTAGCAAAAGAATACAGAGATGAATACATAATTCATCTATGTGAAACGAATAATATCTTAGATGATTATGATATTAGAAACAATAAAGGTTATGGGACAAAAACGCATATGTTAGCATTAAAAGAATACGGGCCAACAGAATTCCACAGAAAATCTTTTAAACCTTGCCAAATTTAAATATTTATGAACTCCCTGAATTATCTGATTTATTTAATTTGACCTTATTTAATTTGAGGTGATCTGAATATTTAATATGTCTTTCTATTTCCGAAGAACTCTCTATATAAAATGAATATATATCATCTAAATATTTCTTTTTTATTTCATATAAATGATCTTCATCCCTAAATTTGGTTAATTCTTGTATATGTTTTATTTTTGATATTGATAATATAACTTTTTCTCGTGTAAATTGCATATTCTCCATCTTTTCTTGATATTTTTTGAATTTTATTATTGCGGCAGAACATGTTATAAAACTACTTATTCCTATCGGTATCATGCTAAAAAATACCTCTAAAATTTTATCCCCCTCTATTATATCCCCCATTTCATTTCTAAATGCCTCAAATATAGATAATAATGATGATACTATTATTATCATTATATTGAATTTGTCATACCATGATTTATAACTCTGATATTTTATCTGTAAAATTGTTAATCTGTTACCCAATTTATCCAATTTAGATTGTAAATGATTATTAAACTCTTCTTTTGATAGACCATCCATTTTTTCCATTCGCATGTTTCTCTTCACCAAATCATTTTGTATCATATTTGATTCATTATTTATATTATTTAATATATCATCTATATCATCTATATCACCTATATCATCTATACCATCTATATCATCAATATTAGCATCTATATTATCATTTAAAGTATTTTCCAGAGTTACCTCTTTATTTGGAGAAGTATTTGAATTATTTAATTCTTTTTTCTCTTCGTCGTTTGTCATTTATATAATTTATTAAACATATTATTTAATTTTTCTAAATTTCCATTTAATTTTTCTAAATTATCTTTCATTTTTTTGTCTAAATTATATTTTTTAATTTCTTCTATTTTTTGGACTTCAGGGTTTAAATTAAATAAAATTTTATTTATGCTTAGTTTTATTTTGACTAACTCTCTCTTTTTGTTACTACTAGAAATATCAGTTTCTAGTATTTTAGCAGATAAATCAATAGTTTTTTTTACATTAGATATAAATAATTTATTTTCACTATCATCGTTTTTTTGTGTATTATTTACATATTCTGTATATTTTGGAAAAATATTTTTCATATTTTCTGTATTTTCTGTATTTTCTGTATTTTTTAAATAAGTTGTCTGATTTATATGGCGGGTATCTTCTGTATTGTCCACATACTCTGTACGGTCGGTAATTTGTGATTGACGTGTAGAACAACCAAATATTGTCTGTGCGGATAAATCCGAGGATCTTTTTTTCATTTATTATTTATTAGAAAATAATATTATTTGTGAATATTATAAATAGACTAACGCATGGTAGTCTGTTTTGATGAAAATATATATATCAAGTCTTTTGATGAAAATGGATACTATTCACTTAAATCAAGAAAATGTAAAGATTTTGATGGTCCTAATAATTTTTCTATCCTCTGGAATCAATTATTAATACTCCTTGATAATAATCATATAAAAGACAAAGATACATTATGTGAAAAATTTAATTGTAAAATAGTAACCCTTTATAAAAATGAAATATTAAATGAAATAGACAGTATTTTATATAAATTCCTTAAATTAAATTTTTTAAATATACAACTTTATAATTCTTATACTATTCGAAACAACAAAGAAACCATATTAAAAATAATAGATTTATATGAAATGATAAATGATTTATAATTTAAATCCGCTTTCAATGAATTCATGAACCATAGGATTTTCAACTGTATTATCAGTAATTAGTCTCGGAGCAATACTCATAGTTTGTAACTCTTGAATTAACATTTTCATCGCATATGGCATTTCCACATTGACTATATCTTCAGACTCTTCTCCATTATATATCAATCCAGACTTATCATTAATGTGAACATTATATTTATCAGAACGTTCCATAGTTGATTCTCTTAAAAATTCAGCTGTACCATGAGCTAAAATACTATCCCTTTCCATCTCACCAATCCTTAAACCACCATTATTTGCTCTTCCAGCGGCAGGCTGTCTTATTAAACTCTGTAAAGGCCCTGTTCCTCTACTATGCATCTTATCAGCGACCATAATTTTAATCCGTTGATAATAAGTAGGTCCAATGAAAATAGAAGTCTTTAATTGTTCTCCTGTGATACCACTATACATTACTTCATTACCCCATTCATCATAATCATACTTTTTCATTAGCTCAGCATAATCATGAATATCATTATTTTGAAATGCTGTCGCATCCCCTAAGTATCCACCTAAAGCCGAACTTTTTCCTAATACAACTTCTAACAGTTGATTGATTGTCATTCTACTCGGGATAGCATGAGGATTAATAATTAAATCTGGTACAATTCCGTCTTTAGTAAAAGGCATTTCTTCTTGTTCTAAGACTAATCCACACATACCCTTCTGACCTGGTCGGGAAGCATATTTATCACCGACCATTGGTATTTTATTTTTACGAATTCTTACTCTAGCTCTTCTTAAATTTTCATCATTCTTCGTGACAACAACTTTATCAACATAACCAGATGTATTGAATTTAACCGTTTTCCCAGAAACTGTATGTATTCTTTTGCCTTCCATGTTAGTTTCTTCTCCAACCTTACCAACAATAGCATCTTCATCTGTTACATAAGAACCTTCTTTAGCGAATCCATTTCTATCTAATTTATCAAAATTAAGCATTGTTTTCTTTTTGATATCTTTTACGTTTAATGGATTCTCAAAATATATTCTACGATTTCCATCACCTTCTTCATCATCTTCATAACCTCTGAAATATAATGAATTAAACATTCCTCTCTGAATTGAGGTTTTGTTTAGCATCATACTATCTTCTTGATTATAACCAGTATAACTAGCAATTGCCACAATACAATTGATACCATAGGGTAATTTATCAACATCAGTGTATTTCTTATAACGAGTCGTTACAATGGGCTTTTGAGGATAATTTAATACATGCGAGAAAGTATCAAATCTAGTATTATATGCTGAACTATATAATCCAACAACTTGTTTTGTTTGCTGACATGAAAATACATTTCTGGGATATTGACTATGTTCCGGAAATGGAATATTCACAGCAACAGCACTTAACATTAAAGATGGATGAATATCACAATGTGTGTAATCTTTATCAATTGAATTCATGCTCTTCGCAATAAATAAACCCTCAGATTCAAGTGGATCAATATATTCAATTTGAGCAACATTATCCATCAAATAACTCACATAATCAGAATGTTTCTCTTTTATTTCATAAAAGACATCTCTATAGTAAGTTTCATCATAAACACTCATTTCAGGATCATTCTGATACATGTGCTCACCTCTAATCAAATGATTCCAACTACTCATTTTACTATAATCACCTTCTATTAGCGGATTTGATACTACTTCCCCTCTCTTTTGTAATACAAATACCGGTCTTAACACTCTTCCACTATCACAAAATACATAGATCTCATTTAAGTCTATCTTCCAATAGATGCTTGTATATAAATGAATAATACTATTCAACTTTAATAATCTCATTATCTTGTATAAATATTCTGGATCCTTATGAATACCAATCCATTTACCATTTAAAAATACTTTACATGAAACACTAAAATCATCGCTAATACTATCTTTTAAAGATATTAATCCTACATCAGAGAGTGCTTCATAGATATTCTTTTCTGAAACATTAAATGAAATCTTTGACACAATTGATAAATGATTAATAATACCAACATTCCCACCATCAGGTGATTCAGTTGGACATACAAATCCATACTGAGAATTATGTAATTTTCGAGGGCCCAATGACTTAGATCCTGGTGGTAACGGATTTGATATTCTTCTTATATGAGATAAGGTTCCTAACATAGCATTTCTGTTTAAATCTTGAACAATACCTTGCCTACCAGATAACCCTGTTCCAAAAACTGAACCAAATGATTTTACAATATTATCCAGACACTTGGGATTAAATACCTTCTTGCTATTATCATCATTAATTAGATTCTTAATATCATTTCCAAAATCCTTAAAATGGAATTTAAAATCATTATCTATTTTTAATGAAACATTCCTTTGAAAAATAGACCATAACTCGCGATATAACTCTAGTAACAAGGTTCCCGCAGTATCAATTCGTTTAAATGAATAAGAATCTCTATCTGTTTCTTTAATAACCTTTAGCTTTGTAAGTATTAATTTACGGACTGAATAACCTAAATAAGCACCCTTTTCTGTATTACTTTTATAATTCGGTAAAAAGTTATTCGCTAAAATATCAATTACATTGATAATTTCTTTACCTTTTGTATTCATGGCTAATAATTTCATCGCAGATTTTTGATCATAGATTGGAGTTGTATCAGAAATACTTGCTCTTAATTCATCTAAAATACGAGATTTTAGTTTTGGAGGATCGTTTTCATATATAATCTGAGAAAGTATCTGTTTATCAGTGACATATCCTAAAGATCTAAATAATACAAATAATGGAATTACTATATCTATACCTAGAACCCTTACAGTGATACGATGTACATGTCGTTTAGATACTTCAGCAATGTCTTCATTTGCTGGTTTATATTTAACGATCTGACGATTAAATGCGATAGCATTGGTTCTTGAAGATTGGAAACCTTCATCTGAAATACTCTTTAATACTGCTTGGATGGGTGTTATTTCATCATTTTGTGAATTAATATAAAGGATATTATTAATCTTCTTTTCTTGTGATAAGAAAACTTTTTCCTTTCCCTTTATAATAAAATACCCACCTTGATCATAGGGACATTCGCCAAGTTCACTTAACCGAACACTGTCTAATCCATTCAAGACACATAGTTTACTTTTCACCATAATCGGCATCAAACCAATATTAACTTTTTCAAAATTCTTAATAGTTGTTTCTTTCTTTTCATTGTCTCTGAATATAACACCAACGTTGCAATAAATACATGAAGCATATGTATATCCATTTAATCTCGCAACATTAGGATACATGTAACTACTCTTATTATCAGTATAAACCGTAGGAGAAGAAATAAATAAATTATCAATTATCTTATCATTTACTGAACCATCTTCATTTAATGTTTCTCCATAATATAAATTAATCTGATATCTATAGTTTCCTTTATCTGCGTCAATCGCTTCTTTATATATTATCTGTGGATTCTCTCTCTTAATAATATATTCAATACCATTCGTTTTACTGTGAATAAATTCATTAAATGAATCTACTTGATGTTGCGACTTATAATTGGGATTATCTCTAAAATAAGTCTCAATTATTGACCATGGATCAAGCTCTTTAATTTCAAAATCTTCCTGATAAGGTTCTGGTTCAAAATTACTCATATTGAATATATTATAGATTTATATTTTAAATCTTAAACTGAAAATTTAACTGACTAAGTTTATTTAATTAAAGATGAACCATATAAAATAGTAAATTATATATTCTTGTTATTACTTTAAAAATGTTATTTTTAGTAATGGTCCTGAAAAATTATAGCACATCTCCCGTTCTATTTCATCAACGTATTCCAAAGTATCATTATCATCTTTATCTCCCCATTCAAAAACTGCATTGCCTCCTCCACTATGCCCACGAACATTTAATATGTAGTTATACTTCGCCCAACCACTGCTTACTCGATGGCAAGTTTCTTTTCTAACACTAATACTTTTTATATAATATTTCGAATATAAGCATTCTAATATACTAATTATATTTTCATTTGTCACGGACTCCGCATATTGGGGTAGATTCGGATTCATTTCTTTAAACCAATCAAAATGATCACCAGTCGACCCCCCATCTGTATAATATCTTATATAACCATATTTTCCGGCATCCAAATCTAAAAGGGTAACATCAATTGTAGGCTCTACATAAGTTGATGGAGAATACCAGTGTTTATTCGTCTGGTGCTGATTACAGGGGGTTGTTTCTCGCCATGTCGATTTCGATCTGGCCAGTATTTTACGTACTCCTTTACAACAGTTTTTTGAGCCTGTTTTTTCACATTCTTCTGATAACTCGTCCGGTAACGGTTCTTCCCGGGCACTGGGCGGAGCGTCAGTCCAGTATTCATTCGTATACAATTTATAATTTGAAGGGCATTCCCCGATTTTCATTCCTGGATATTCGGTATATTTTGATTCGTTAGGAGCCATATACTCAATACATTTATCTTTTAACTGTCCGCCAAATTCAGGTCGGTAGTTTGTGAGAAACCTATGCATTTTAATACATGGTGGGGGAAGGCCCTCTATGGACATCCAATTTACTAGAAGATAAAGAGATATTCCAATCAAGAATGCGATAATAAGTTTGCGAACATTCATTCCTATATATATGTATATAATAAAATTTGATATTACAATTTCCTAAACTCCTATTAGAATCTTAAAAAATGAATAAATCGAAGAGTTCACCTTCTCTCGTTGATAGTGAAAAAATACCGAATATCAAAAAGAGTACCAGTTGCGAATTACTGGATGATGATGAGTTTTACTTTGAAGAATTCTTTGAAGGAGATGGGGAATTAGGAATAGTCTTTGATGAAAACCGAGAAGGGGGTGTATTTGTAAAGAAAATATCACCAAAAACAGTGGCAGCTGAGACCTATGGTTTATATACATCTTTGATTCTGATAGATATAGACAATACCGATGTGAGTAACATGACACTCACAAAAATAGAAAAGAAGATTCAAAACGCTTGGCTTAAGAATAGCAGGGTTTATCTTAAATTTAGGAAGCCAATTTACAAAGAAGTTTACACAACACTCTTGAATTATGAATTAAGAGAATATTATGATCATTTTGTAGAACTAGGCGCTAAATCAAATGAGGATTTTGAATACGTTGAATATGGTGATTTAGTGAAGATGAATATGAATAGAGAAGAAATTGAAAGGTTCAAGCAGATAAATCCTTCTATATAGAGCAATTTGACGAGTTAAGATTAATTTTTTATGATGATTACCATACTCTTAATATGAATAAAATTTGATATTCCTATGTTTTTAATCGTTAAAAATAATTACACACAATGTATTTTACATCGTGGGATGCGAATGCTTTCTTGTGCTTGCTTTCGGTTTTCCCCGAAGAAGTCGTTAGAGGGATGATTAAGTTGGTGAAAGAAACCCATGAAGAATTTGTTAGAGTAGAAACACTAGATTATCACTGTAATCTTGCTAGACATTTATTATATTTAAATCGTATGTATTTTCCTCCAACGGCAATTCAAGAACTGAAAGAAAGGTGGAAATGGAGATGCCCTGAAAAAAGAAGAAATAGTATAGTTCGCTGGACAAGTAGTGATTGGGAATGGAGATGTTCGCGCACGGAACTCCCTCCTCAAATTAATCCAGGTAAAGGCACATCTAGAGAAGGTTATTGGAACGCAGGTGAAGCATGGTCTTACTCCATGAATAGAGAGGATGATTATGAAGAAAATTCAGAAGATGAATTAACCATGGAATATGATAATGAAAATACTTGGGAAAAATATAGAAGACAATATGTCGGCGAATGGTATAAAAATATTCATGAAGGAAGATACTTCTTGTTCTTTAAAGAACATGATATCTTAGACTCTAAGGTATATGATAATTATAGACTTCAAGATATAAAAAGAGGATCTTTTAAAACCATCAGATCTATATGGGATTTAGGGGATAGATGGCAAACTGCGCAAGATCTTTTAATACTAGATGGGGGTGGTATAGGTCAGAAACCAGGTAAATGTATTAACCACATCGATGATATATTATGAATATTTTATTTCCATTATTTTTTGTATCATAAAAAATAATAATACCTATTTAATATTCTAATTTATAGAGAGAGACGCATTGATGGATATGGGATCTCGCTGAAAACACACCAGTCTGTATGAACTTCCGGATCCTCCTTGAAACCAAACATTTCGTAAAATTTCATCAACTTGGATTGACTGCTCTTCCCTTTGCGATACCAATATCCACCATATTCTGTTTCTTTTGGATCGTTCTTATCTGATACGATGTTCTTTTGAGTACCAGACCACATCTCAGTTTCATCTTCCGTTTCATATGCGCAGTGGAAATAATTCCACAATCCAGCTTCAATGTATTCTTCGTCAAGATTGTAATAGACATTGCGTCCGTCAGCGCTCTTTCGCATACATTTCTTCCATAGAGAATCACTTAGGATACTCATCGCATCGTCGTCTGGTGTCCATGTCTCATCTTCGTCCATTTCTTCATCTGAATCCTCATCCATTTCTTCGTCTGAATCACCATCGGATTCTTCATCAGTATCCTCTTCAGAATCCTCATTCATCTCATCAACTTCATCTGAGAAACCCTTCGCAGAAAATTCATTCGCAACCTCCAATACAATATCGTGGGCCCCAAGTTCCATGGAGAAATCCTTTGCCAACATCATCAAATCTGAACCAATTCCTCTCTTGTCTGTGAAGTAAGTAGAACAGATGGTGTCAATGCACATCGTTGTCTGCTTGTGTTGAGAATTGGTAACTTCTTTCAAGATGAGAAATCCATGAATGCGATTCAGTGGATTTTCATAAGCCCACTGATTGCGAAGTTTGTTTCGCCTCAGCCTCCCTGCCCTCTTCATCTTCTTCCGAATATGAGGTGGAACCCAGGTAGGATCTATATTGGTCGCTAGATCGGCCAAGACAAACACAACCGTGTCTCCAAATTCGGTGTCATTGATAGTCTTGTCGCCCGGTTCGTAGACATGTTCGTAAGATCCCGGGCATAGTGAGAGCTCCCTTAGACCTCCATAAGTAGAGCCGAAATCTTCTCCATAATATCCCGTCAGTTCACCACTCCACAGACTGATAAAATCTCTCAAGGTCATCGCACTCAGCCCACTCTTCTTCATAACTCGGTATTCTCCATCTTTGCCATAAGTTGCTCCCGCAATGGCCTTCGCATATACCATATGACGGCTCATATTATGGCACATATGAAGGCCTATGTTGAGCCCCACACAAGTATAAAGCTGAACAGTTTTTATTCGGTAAGGAGTGCTTTGATTGATTTGTTTACTAGAATAAGAACATCTTAAAATCAAATTTTTCTTATTTTCATTGCGAATATTTTTAGTTCGCATTTTTGAAAAATTTGATTCAAAAGTTTGTTCACTATTAACAATTACAATTTACAGTAAAGTATGCTAACTTGGAGAGAAATCGTGCTTCATGCTCTCTCAAAGGGTTTTCCGCCTGAAGTGGTGATTATTATCCTTTCTTTTCTCAAAAGAGAGAGTATTAGTCACCTTTGCTCCGAGTCAAGAGATTATCATGTACGTAGAATGCCCAGAGTAGAAAGATTGTTTTACGCAGATTATGGTTCTACCGTAATCACCGATGATTATTATCTAAATATAAAAGTAACAGATGATTCTGAGGAAGAAGCAAATGTATATAGTCAAGCATTAGATGAATTAACTGATAAATGGTACACTATTAATCCGAAAGGTAAAGAATATAAATATTTTGATATATGGAGATGGAGTAGATTTGAATTTCCCTACATGAATTTCATACCAAGTTTTAATCGGGGAAGAATATTCTTACGATTTCTCAAAGGATATGAATGGTATGATTTAAATTCAGAAGATAATATTGTTGATAAACTCACTGACTACAAACAACTTTTCGTATAAATTGTTCTCAAAATCTCTAAAATTTGATTTTTTATTCTTATAATTTAGTAACTATCACTATTCATAAAGACTAACTATGAGTTGGACAGAGGAAGTCGCTTTGATTCTTCTGAACTTCCTCCATGATCCAGAGATTATATATTATCTTTTGACTATCGCAAAACCAATTCACTTTAAACATCTTTTTGAGGAAGCAAAAAGATTTCACGAGTCATTAAGAGTCTCTAGACTAGATCGTTGGAACAAGACAAAAGAACTCTGTAAGCAGAGAAAATTCAATGAGATGAATAATCTAGTCCCCGTTACAACTACTCTGCCATTTGATAATGGAATGTGGAAGAACTCGTGTGAATTACTAAAATCTATTAGATTTATGAGAGAAGGTTTTCTTCGTAGAAAATACGGAGTAAATGGACACGCCGAAGACGTAGATTTAGAAATACCATTGAAAATCAAAAGCGTCAATCTGATTTTAGAAGATTCTATTGATGGATCCGAATTTAGAGGATATCATGGATTTGGTTCTATAAAGGAAGCATTAGACGACTTTGAAATGTATCAGGATATAGACAATGAAATAGGGGAAGAAACACCATATAATGAATTACCTTATCTTCTTATTGAAGTGTGGTGTGATGGAACATGCCAGAGTGGATACAGTACACGTAAGTATACATTCAGGGATAATACAGAACTATACATTCATGAAATTATGAACTAGAAAATATGTAAATTTGATTTGAATATTATTTTTTATCTTAACTTCAAGTATACAAAATTACACTATGTCTGGATCTTTCGCTTTTTCGGCGAATGCCAAACCATTTGTTCCAAAGGGTTTCGGAGGGATGAAGAATCGCGAAGAAATACTACAAGATAAAATAGATTCTCTGCAATCTGAAATAGACAATGAAAAATTGAATAATCTGAAACTAATGAAGCTTTATAAGAGTCAGTGTTCCAAGGTTCAAGAAAATTCTGAAGAGAGATTAACAACTCTAACTTCGGAAAATGCGAGACTAAATAGAGAAAATGAGAGACTAAATAGAGAAATTAGACAAGTAAATACTAGGCTCCTAGAAGAAAGAGTTGATAAGAGAGAACTCAATGAAAAGATTCAAAACATGCAATCACATATTAATAACCTGAATGCGGATCTAGGTTACAAAGATGATAGATATGATACTCTTCATCATCGCTTTGATAATCTTAATAGAGAATTTACCAGATACAAAGAAAGAGGTGATTCAGAAATATGGATGGGACGATGCTTAAAGCTTGATTTCATCTTTAAGAAAATAAAGCAGATAGGAGCTCTCCCAGAAGACCATGGTGCTTGGGTATGGGATATGATTGAAGATATTGAATTTCCAGATAGTCAACCTGATTCCGTATTTCTTGGTCTTCCCATCAGTATTCGTGAAAGATATTTACCTTCTTTTGATGATGCTGGTATCAATTTTCAAACGAATGAAGATTCCATTATTAATGAACTATCCAGAGAAGCCGAAGAATTTAATGCTCAACTATCTGAAAATTTCAGGAGGAATCTAGATGAAAATCCTGAACTTGTCATGAATGGTATTCGCATGATTCAATCAAGATTTCGTGAACACATTAGACCGAACTTAGAAAAGCGCATAAAATCGGCAATTATGATACAATCTGTATGGAGAGGATTTTGTGGAAGAGGTATTGTCACATATAAAGGTAGATTAGATGTAAATTCTTCACTAACAATATTTAAATTGAATCTTGATAGAGAAATACCATCAACTCGTCATATTATACCTGAATATATGAGAGATAGACCGTTTAGAATTAATTTCGCAAATACTAGCAAAGAAACAATAAATTATCAATGGATGAATATAAATCCACGTACACTTGAAGGTAAAGTAGGTAGAGAATATAGTATAAAATCAGGCGAGATTATAATGATAAAAGTATATTTTGGTCATTGGTTTAGATTTAAGAAAGAATCTGATACAGATGATAATTTCTTTAGAATCTTGCCCTTCCTAGGGAATCTAAGGAGAGATGAGTTTGGTAGAGGAATGGACCGAAAGATCGTATTTGATCTTAATACAAAGTTAACGATTACAAAAGATCATTATGATGAATGGACGCGTGGAGTCTTTGGATCACAGGCTATCAGAGTTATCAACACCGAAAATCTTAATACAGGAAGAACAGAAATTATTCATGAAAATCAATCACAGACACAACCACAATCGCAAGAAGAGGATAGCGATGATGATGACGCAAGACTAATGTTAGCCATTCAACTATCACTTGAACAAACGAGTAGTCTTACAAGTGATGCTATAGATTTTGATATAGGTAATCTCTTTCAGTAAATAAAATATGCAAGTAAATTATTCTTCATAAATTTTTTTCTTGTTCATAAATTTGATTTAAGAGAATCAAAATTCATTACACAAACCAATTGAAGTGCTGAACAGAATCAATCAGTCTATACGCTTATTCGCCACCCACTTTCCTCTTCTCTTTGCGGAGCATGTTGTGCCTCTCGGCTTACGCTACCCCTCCAGCATACATGGTGGAGGTAAGTGAAGAGGAGCTGAATCAGTCTCTGCTTGTAGCCAGAGAGAATGGCAGGCAGGAGGGCAACCTGAACGCTGGCTATCACTGTGACCCACTTGAGCTCAGTCTTCTTCACCCCGTGTGGAAGGAGACCAATTGGGATAAGGTTGAGACTAGGCCATCTCCTCTCCCAGGAGAGAAGCGGATCACCTTCTCTGACAAGGCGCAGAGTCAGATAACAGGTGTTCAGGAGTGTGTTGAAGAAGACACCGACTTTGTTGAGCGCGGTGAAAGAGCGCTTTGTAAGGTGGTGAAGATCATCGATACCACGATCAATTCTTCGGACACAATCATCCCCATCTTGGTTGGAATCAAGGACAAAAGCATTCTGGCGAAAATGGATGAAACATTAGGAGATATTATCTCCACATTAGAATCGGGTAAAGCTTACAGGGTCCCCGACTCAAGCTCGCTTAGAATCAGCCCTGGCATCCATGCTCTTAATCTTATATCCAAGGCATACACGATTTTCCAGTACTTCGCTGGATTCCCGCCAAAAAAGCTCAGTCCTCATATTCTGAGCAATGCCATAGAAGTCGCACGCAATCAACCTGGTGGCGCCCCAGAAATTCAAAAGGCAGACAAGCCAAAACTAGCGAGACAAGCTTCGCGAAGAATTTACTGTAGTCATCCAGGTCAATAAATACGAAAAAACCAAAAAAAAGAAATATAATATAGAAAAACATAAAAATACAGAAAATTAGCTTTAGATAAAGACAAAAAAAATTTTTTATGATTCATAAATTTGATTTAAGAAAATTTTTATTTTGTTTGAATAAAAGCACCGACTTTTCACCAGAGAAGTCGGTGGGCGCTGAATTGGGGTTAGCAACCTGGTGTGGGACAGTTAGCTTAGTCCTGAGTGAGTATAATAACCAGAAATTTGTTAGTTAAGGAGAAAGCACAAATAACAAAACTCACATCTCTTGAATTAAACCGGGGAATGAACTCCGGAGCTAAGGTCTGCTCGTCGCAGGCTGAATGTTGGCGTTTTCATGAGACTACACCACCATTTTTTTATCTGAAAATTAATTTCTAATATCATTAATCTCTAATTGTAAATTATCTATCTCTAACTGCCATGTGGTTGGATTATTATTTATTAATATAAATATCATATTATTAAATTCCAATTCTCTATTTATATTTGTATTTTTTTGACTCTTTCTTATAAAATCATCATAAGATTCACACTGTATAGGTGTATCATATAAGACAGGATAAATATTTTGCTCAATATTGGTTTTAACGTAGTTTTTCATGTCATCATAAATAGTTTCGTATATATTTTTCTTTGGTATAATCACAAAATTATTCAGTTTACAATGAAGTCTTAATTGATCTTCCCTATGCTGCTGATTTTCAATAAATTCTTTCATATTCCTAATAGGAGCATCTTTTTCCACCATCATTGTATCATATACATTCGTAAATACATTTGTAAATATATATACTATAACTATTAGCTTAAACATGTATTCAATCTATTAATACAATTTCTAATTTGTCTAGAATATCAAATTTATTAATACATTATTAAAGATTGATTTATCGTAAAAATTTTTTACGAGTTCATAAATTTGATTTTAAGATTTATATGTTTCATTACAAACAAACAACTCTTGACTGGTAATCTAGTCACCACAGCTTACAACTACTTTCAACCACAACAACCACAACAACCACAACAACCGACTTCATCCAGCATGGCTGCTTGCGCGACTTGCCCGGCGACTTGCCCGGCGACTTGCCCGGCGACTTGCCCGGCGACTTGCCCGGTCTACCCACCAGGAGTTCTCCAGACCGTCACTATTCCCGACCCGACATCTCTGGATGGGTTTGGGGATCTGGAGATCACCTTGATTCCCAGTCAGCGAGTTACTGACATCAACCACTTCTCGGAAGAGGGCATAAACGCATTCAAGGAGATGCTCTACGAGATCGACGGGGAGTATCGGCGCAACCTGTTGTCAGAGATTGATTCTACCATCACTCTGCTTGAATCCATCCGCATCCGTGATGAAATGATATGGCAAGATAATGCCGTAGCTTTCGATCACTTCCGCCAACCATCTCTGTGGTTCACGCTAGGTTGCGAATACGGTCTCCCGGCACCATGGGATATCAGGGATGCGCTCGACGACGCCGAAGAAGATGCCGATTACGAGGAGTGGATCAATTCCAAGCAGTATGTCAAGTCATTGGAGGAGTACAATCGGCACAAACTCCTCGCGTGGAACAAGGAATCGAACGGGAAACACCCGAAGTGGGTCGGACATGCTACTGGACTAGAGCTCCATCATTGTGATGGCCTCTCGGACACAGAACTCCTCAACTCCTACATCAAAGAGCGCTACCGAGTGGAAGTGTATGTCCACACTCTCAACTGGGGTCAAGGTGGTAGCTACTATTCCAAGGGTACCACACCCTACGGCGATGTTTACATTCCAAA
>TARA_B100000674_G_scaffold52450_1_pt1 | contig 33791 bp, 31 predicted proteins | sample TARA_B100000674 | Tara Oceans TARA_B100000674 (sample SAMEA2622759) | marine metagenome | biome: marine biome (ENVO:00000447); feature: surface water layer (ENVO:00002042); material: "saline water (ENVO:00002010), including plankton (ENVO:xxxxxxxx)" | depth 5 m | reverse complement strand
AGGCACCCACGTACCAGGCGTTTTTCAGAAACATGGCGAACCTCCGAATGGTAAGATATCTATATGTCCGACCAATATACCGCTACTGGTCGAGGATTGTCTCGTACGGCCCGCGCGCGCCCTATTCCGCTGCGATCCGTTCCGCCAACACCCGTCTTGCCGCAAGGCCGGGCGCGTCGACGTTGAGATCGATCAGAGGCCGGTCGGGGTCGCGATCCATCGACGCCTGCTGCGCCTCCAGAATGTCAACGTCCTCCAAGAACGTTGCTAGGAACCCGTCATAAATCTGTTTGGTCCAGGCCGGATCGTTGAGCCGGAAATCCCAGACATGGGCGTAGAAGTAGAAGCTCGACGTCTCGGTCTCCGGCGTCGGCGCATTCAGCGCGCGGATGTGAATACCGTCGTCATATTCCGTCCGACCGCCGAATTCGCCCGCGCCGACAGGCCCGCAGCCGGCATAGACCACCGTGTGCGCCGGCACGTCCGTTTCGACGATCTGCCAGCGGTCGACGTTGCCGTCGAAACCGCCCCCGGTCTTGAACAGCGGCGGCGGCGGCCGGTCCTGGATCCAGCGAGACATGCGCACGCCTTCGTCCCGCCGCTCGGTCTTCACCGGGAAGTCGACGATGGCGTCATTGCCCAGCGTCCTCTGGTGCACATAGCCCAAATGAGACAGATCCAGCAGGTTGTCAGTGATCAGTTCGTAGTTGCAGGCGATGTGCAGGAACGCGCCCGGATTGTGTCCCCAGCCGGGATCGTCAACCCACCACCAGTCCGGAATAAGCGCCTCGTCGGCCTGCGCCGCGTCGCCCATCCATATCCACAGAAAACCCCACTTTTCTACCAGCGGGTAAGACCGGATCACCGCGCCCGGCGGGACCATCGACTGGCCCGGCACCGTCACGCAGGCGCCCGTGGCGTCAAATTCGAGGCCGTGATAGCCGCATTGCAGCGTATCGCCGGTCACCGCACCCAGCGAGAGCGGCAGTTGGCGGTGACAGCACCGGTCTTCCAGCGCGACGGGAGTGCCCTTGCTGTCGCGGAAAATGACCACGGGTTCGTCCAGCAGCTTGCGCCCCAGCGGGCCGCCGTCCTCTAGCTCACGGTCATAGGCCGCGACGTACCAGCAGTTTTTCAGAAACATGGGTGGAGTTTATCGCATCATCGCTTTGCGTAAAGACATGTCGGTTCTAAGATTGATTCCAACCATTACCGGAGTATCCAAATGCCTACACGTTATACCGGCGGCTGTGGGTGCGGCGCGATCCGCTATCGCGTCACGGCGGAACCGCTGATTTCCTATCTCTGCCACTGCACCGAATGCCAGCGCAGAACATCGAGCGCTTTTGGCCTCAACATGCAGATCCCGGCCCAGAGCCTGGTCATCGAACAGGGCAAACCGACCTCGCGCACCCGGATCGCCGCCAGCGAAAACGATCTGGCACTCAATTTCTGCGGCGATTGCGGCACACTAGATGACCCCGGCTGGGTGCCGGTGAAGCCGCATATCTGGGCCGACAGCGCCCTGTCCTGGGCGATCCCCGAGGACGGCATTGAACGCGTATCCGGCCAGCCAAACATGGCCGACTATATCGGCAAGGTGTAGTCGCATGGCCAATTACGGAGACCGCGCCCGGATCGGCATGCTGCTGCCGTCGGTCAACCGCGCCGCCGAGCCGCAGATCACCGAGATGCTCCCCACCGGCGTGTCGCTGCACACCACACGCCTCCGACTGCAATCCAGCGAGGAAGAGCATATCAACGAGATGGTCGCCGACGTCGAGCGCGGCGCGGTAATGCTGGCTGATGCCGACGTCGACCTGATCGTGTTCCACTGCACGGCGGCATCGATGTTTGCGCCCGGTTTCGACGACAGCATTATCGACCGGATCGAGACCGCAACTGGCAAGCCCGCGACATCGACGTCGAAGGGCTGTGTCGAGGCGTTCGAGACCGTGGGCGCGAAAAAGATCACTCTGACCACCCCCTATATCCAGGTCACAAACGACCGCGAAGTCGCGTTCCTCTCTTCCCACGGTGTCGAGGTGCTTTCGGAAACCGGCCTCGGTATCACCGGCGACGGTGGCGCCATGCTGGCGGTGGAGCCTGACGAATGGCGTCAGCGCGTCACCGCGCAGGACGAACAGAGCTCCCAGGCCGCGTTCCTCAGCTGCACCGCGATCCGCGCGGTGGAGGCGATCACCCCCATCGAGGCGGAGATCGACAAGCCGGTGATTACATCAAACCAGGCGATGGTCTGGCACGCGCTACGCAAGCTGGGCATCGGCGACCGCCCGGCAGGCTACGGCCGGCTAATGGAAGCGGGGTAGGCGGCAGTTCGCTCCACCACTGAATGGTTCCCGCCTTCGCGGGAATGACGAAAATCTTCCAGAGGCCATAATCCCGGCGCAGGCAGGTAACTCCGTCCACGTACGCCTTATTCCCGGAATTCGGGGAATAGGCGCTCGGCCATGCGTAGGCAGGCGGGCCAGTCCTTGCCACCAACGAGCCCCTCGCCTTCGTTTGCCACCTGGTTGACGGCAAACTCGCAGGCTTCCTCGTCCGGAAAGTTTAGATTCTCGTAACCCGCCGACAGGGCCGCGATCTGGCCGCGGCAGGCGAATTCGAGGAAGTGGTGCATCACGAAGGCCTCCGGGATGGTCTCGCCCAGCACCAGCGAGCCGTGGTTTCGCAGCAGCGCTACCTTATAGCCCTCTATGTCCTTCAACAGCGGATCGCGCATGAACAGGTTAAACTCGAAACCCTTGAATTCGTGGTAGGCGATGCGGTTGTGGAACCGCATGGCGTGCTGGTTGACCGTCAGCAGACCCCATTTTTGGGAAGACACGCCCATATTGGCCTCGGTATGCGTATGGAAAACGACATTGACGTCGGTGCGTTCCTTCAGGAGCCCGGCATGGATGATCAGACCGCCGCCCTTCAGCTTAGGTGCCCCTGCGGTCAGCGGATTGCCGTCGTAATCGTATTTCAGCAGGTTCGATGCCGTCACCTCTTCGAACATGATGTCGTAGGGCTTGATCAGGATTGTTCCGTCCTCGCCCGGAATGCGGGCGGACAGATGATTATAGGTCAGGTCGCTGACGTAATAGTGAGCGATCAGCCGGTAGGCACAGGCGAGATCGACCCGCGTTTTCCATTCCTCCGCGCTCACTTGATCGCGGACGGATACGTTTTCCTGAATTGCAGCAACGGCCATGGGTTTCCTCCTGCAGGTGAGTTTCCGAAAGAGTGTCGCGCGGCGGCAGCCACGTCAATGGGGCAGTATTTGCTGAAGGCGGTGTCGGCGCCGGGCTAGGGTCGGTGCGCGGATTCAGTCGTCGGCGCCGATAAAGTTCAACGCATGGCAGTTATACAGCGCGCTCAGCAGATCGAATTGATCGCCCAGTCCGTCAGACGGAACGGGTTCCTCGGCCATTAGTTTTAGAACCACGGCCAGGCCGTCCCGATCGAGGGCGAAAATCCGCTGGTTCACGCCGAGGGTATAGGCACCCTCCGATGACGGGCCAGACGACGGAACCAGCACAAACTTCACGAATGCTGGCTTGATCACGCCATTCGCCGCCTGCAGCGCGGTGGCGAACTCTGTCGGACTCAGCCGTTCCTCCCGGTCGGCGGTATGGCCCGCATCAACGCTGGTCGAGGCGGTGAAGAACGCTGCCAGCCAGGCATCGAAAGCGGGTGACTCCACCGCATGGCGGAGACGGTCGCGTAACGCGCCAACGGCGCCGGCCGACAGCACGAAACCCGCGCTATCGGCGTCGAACCCTGCACCGGTATACCGATCGTCCTTTATCCCGGTATCACTGAGGTGAAGACCGAAATCCTCCAGCATGTCTGACAGCTGCGGCCCGAGAAACCCGATCGAAAACGTCAGCGCGTCTTCAAGAGTGGTGCCTTCATGCGCGAAGCGCGGCGGCACGTAGAGTACATCGCCGCGGCCGACCTCGACCGTGTCACCTTCGACCGGGTCTTTTAAAATCTTGAGATCGAGCCCGTTGATATAAATCTCGTCTGCGGCGGGTTCGCGGCCGACTGTCCACCGGCGGATTCCCTGCCCCTGCACAAGGAAGACATGATAGTTGTCGACATGGCCGCCGATGCCGCCGCCCGCGTTGGAAAAACTGACCATGATGTCGTCCATTAGCCAGCGCGGCGCAAACCCGAACACGCGCAGTAGATTTGCGGTCTCGGGGTGAAACTGGTCGACGTTCTGGACCAGCAGGCTCCACGGCACGTCGTCCTTGTCTGCCGAAAAATCATCCTCCGCAAACGGCCCGAACCGGCAGGACCAGTCGGCCTGGGACACGAGGCGGGCGCGGGCGGTTTCCTCCATCGACAGCGCGGCCAGTTCTTCCGGCGCAATCAACCGCGCCATCAGGTCCGCGTCGATCGCGTCGCGGACAAGAAACGGGCGTCGGTTCCAGTAGCGCGCATAAAAGTCGGCTGCGGACGGCAGCGCGTCGAGGATAACTAGATGATCGGACATGCCTCAGGTTATGCCACGGGCGGAGGCGGGACGCAGCCGTTTATGACATTGTCCGAACCGGCGCGATAATCGGCGCGGTTGCGTTTCAGGACGTGCATGTTTTCCACCCCCTTTGACCACCATAGCCTGGCCGCGGCGCTGCTTGTGCGCATACTGAATTCCCACTGCACCCCATCGCTTCAATCCTGTATTCTATTCTGTAAGGCGTGAATTCTGGCAAAGGAGCATGTCAGCATTACGTGCGGCGCATAGGTAAACGGCGGCGGCCGCTTTACGCACGGCGCAACCTTGGTATCATCCGATGAAGAAACAGGGAGATGCCGCCATGGGCATTGCAGACACTAAGCACGAGCTGGCTGCGAACCGGATGATTTTCGACGTGCGCCGTGATCCGGCGCTGTATACAAATTTCGCCGACAATTTTGAAACCGTGATGGAAAACTACGGCTTGTCAGAGGATGAGCGCCAGGCGTTCCGCGATATCGACATCAAACGTCTCGGCGAGCTGGGCGTGCATCCCTATTTCCTGCCGCAGGTATCGCGCCTGTTTCACGGCGGCGCATATAACCACAACAATTCGCCGTCGGCGCAGGCCTACGGCAAAAGCGTCGTCGACGGAGAAGGGAAAACCCGATAATGGCAAAGCTTGTTTTCGTCACCGGGCTGAGCCACGCGCCGGGCATGACCGGCTGGCTCGACCACGCCACACCGGAAGAACAAAAATCACTGACCGACGGCTTCAATGCGCTGGGCGAGAAGCTGCGCGCAACGAAACCGGACCTGATCATCGGCCTCGCCAACGACCACGTACTCAACATGCCCGTCGACGACTCACACGATTTCTGCGTCGGCACCGCCGATGCTTGGAAAGGTCCGGCGGAATGGTTTCGCGACTGGGTGAACGTCGACCCCTATTCGTTAGCCGGAAATTCGGCGGCCGCGAAAGCGTTGTTCGACGGACTATCGGGACAGGGGTACGACATCATTTCAAAGGACGAGCTGCTGTTCGACGACAACTGGTCAGTGCCGCTGAAGTACCTCACGCCGCATTACAACGTCCCGCTGGTGCCGATTCACATGAACTGCATCGTACCGCCGATCCCGTCGCCGCGCACCTGCTATGAGTTCGGACAGGCGTTGCAGAAAATCATCGAAAACGATCTGCCGGACGACTTGCGCGTCGCCTTCATAGGCACCGGCGGGCTCAGCCACGATCCAGGCGGGCCGAAATATTTCGATGTTGACGAGGAATTCGATCGCTGGTTCTTAGGCCTGCTCGAAGAGGGCGACCCCGAGCGGGTCCTAAGCGAATGTACGCCGGAGAAAATGAGTGCCGCCGGCGACGGTGGCACATCAGAGCTGATCGCCTGGATTGGCGCTATGGGCATGGTGGGAGACCGCAAGTCGGTGACGATCTGCTACGAGCCCGCGATCGAGCTGCGCTGCGGCATGGGTTGCGTCTATTGGGAAATGGAGAAGGAACCCGCAAATGTCTGACGAAAATTCACAGAACCGTGTGGGACTGCTGACGGGGCTGGACGAAATTCTCGATCCAGCTCATACCGCCATAATCGTGGTCGACATGCAGAACGATTTCTGCGCCGAGAATGGCTATATCCACACCACCCAAGGCGCAGATATGACTGGCAACAAACCGCTTGCCGAACGCATCGGCAAGCTCGTCGACGCGGGTCGCGCCGCTGGCTGCGAAATCGTCTGGGTCAAGGCGATCTACGATCACGAGCTGCTGCCCGCACCGATGCTGTCCCAGATGCTGGACAAAGGTAAAGGTGCGGTGTGCTGCGCATCCGACAGCTGGGGCGCCGATTTCTACGAGATCGGTCCGGAAGACGGCGAACAAGTAGTGGAGAAGCGCTGCTATTCCGCATTCCACAATACACAGATGGACGACATCCTGCGCCGCCGGGACATCAAGTCGCTGGTAATGACCGGTGTCGCCACCAATGTCTGCGTCGAATCCACCCTGCGGGAGGCGTTCTTCCACGGATATTATATCGTGATGCCCCCGGACTGCGTTGGCTCCGCCAACGTGCCTCTGCACGAAGCAACCATAAAATCGGTCGAATTTATCTTCGGTCACGTGCCGGAAAGCGGGCAGGTGATGGATGTCTGGTTGGGCAAGGCGAGAGAGGCCCAAGCCGCAGAATAGGCCGGGGAGGAACTCACCGGCGTTTTTTTAGCCTTGTCAAACGCCGCTGGGCGGCCGGCCTTCCCAGGCATCCTGCAGCAGCGCGCGGATGGCGCCGCGATCATAGTCCCGCAGGTTGAAATAGCGGTCGATCATGATGCGGTCGGCGGCTTCCTCCAGCGCCAGTTCTGGCAGGCCCAGACCCTTCAGGCTTTCCGTGGCACCACTTTTGCGCAGCAGGTCAAACAAGGCGCGAGGCGCATGGTCCGGCGGCACATCGAAGGCGCGGCCAATACCAGCCATTGCGTCGGGCGCTTCGTCGCGGTTGTAACTGGTCGAATGAGGCAGGACGACGGCGTGGGTCGGACCGTGCGGCAGGCCGAACCCGCCGCCCAGCACGTGTGCGATTTTGTGATGAATGGTGGTACCGGATGACATCAGCGTCATGCCGCACAGCCACGCACCGTGCATGGCGTCGGAGCGGGCCTCAATATCGCGCGGATCCTGCGCCAGCCTGACCAGTGCTGCCGACATCGTGCGGATGCCGTTCTCGGAATACATGTTGGCAACCGGGTTGGCGTCCTTGCCGAGATAGGAGCTGACGGCGTGCGAGATCGAGTTGAACCCGCTGGCGACCGAGACTTCGAGCGGCAGGTCCAGCATCAGCTCCGGATCGTAGATCAAGGTCCGCGGCAGCATGCGCATATCGTGGTGGTTAGTGCGCACGCCGTCATGGCCGATGATGCCCTGCAGTGCCGTGGTCTCGGATCCCGAAAAGGTAGTTACGATGCTTATAATGGGTTGCCCTTTCTCAAGCGCGATCGCCTTAGCAAGCCCGACCGCCGTGCCGCCGCCAAAGGAGACTAGGCAGTCGGCATTGAGGTCTTCGGCCATTTTTCGCCCGGGCTCCACCGCGGTCAGCGGCACGAAAATCTTTGCAGCATCGCAGATACCGGCAAACCGATCGCCCAGGGTCGCCGCCAGTATTTCGACTTCGGGCACGCGGCTTTCGGTGCAGCAGAACATCACCCGCTCTGCGCCCAGCAATGCGATCTCGTCGGCCAGTTCCGAAACGCGCCCGGCACCGTGGACAACCCGGCCCGGCATGGCGAGGTGGGTAAAAGGTTTCAAAGGAAATCTCCTGCTCGATAGAAGGTCCGCGTTTGCGCGGCTTCGTTGAATGGCACAATATTGCGAAAATACGCACGAAAATACACAGGGGCGGGAAGACGCAATGGCAGACAAAAAAATCCACTCCGACTTCATGGTCAACCGGACGAAGGACAATCCCTTCGTCAGCGGCGGACTGCGGGTCTATCGCGAATACCGCGATCTCGGTATCGGCGAGGCGACCGGTGGCAAGGTGCATGCCCATATCATCCGCACCACCAAGCCCTGCCCCGAAGGCGGCAGCGGGATGCACTATCACGACGTGGATTTCCAGATGGTGATGGTGCTGAAAGGCCGCTCGCGCGTCTGGTTCGAAGGCCAGGGCGAGGTCGAATTTGAGGAAGGCGACTGCTGGATCCAGCCGCCCGGCATCAAGCACAACGTGCTGTACTACTCAGAAGATTACGAGCTGCTGGAACTGACCCTGCCAGAGAATTACAAAACCGTGCAGGTCGAGGGGTAGATCTTCGATGTAAGGTACCCGTGCTCCTCCGCAAAGGAAAGCGAAGAAAATGAGAGTATCGCCTCCTCTCGACTCCCTTCTCTGCACCGATCACGACGGCGCCATCCGCCCCCCTCGGCCGAGGCCTGTTGCGCCTAAGCGATGGCGCCGTCAGTCTTCGTCCCGGTGCGGCCATAGTAGAAATGTATCCTTCCAGAGCGCATCTTCATGGTTTGTCGCACGATGGCGTGGCGTTCTTCGGGGCTGAGCATCGAGACCTGGTCGGTCGAGTCCATGAACAGGATTGCGGAGGTACCGTTTTCCTCGTGAAATTGGACCAGCGTTTTGACGCCCTCGAAGTCCGACGCGAATCAATCTTCAGGGGAGTGTCCCGGTAGCTCTCTGACACGCCGGTGTTCCTCGTAGGGCCGGACATCTCCACCGGTGATGCGATACCCGGTCCGAGCCATTTCGGTCTCGGAGGACCGGGTACTCATGATGCCGGTGACGGTAACAGCGGCGAAAAGTCCTCGGACCCTGACCGGATTTTTGACGGTCACATGCACGATCTGGTTACGCGGCGGAGGCGGCACATGGATGCAGGCGCCGACATAAGGGACCAACAGGAATTCGCTGACACGCATCCCTTCGTGCTTGAGCGGAACCACATAGCCGGACAGCCGCACGCCACGTCCGTCGAGAGAGTCGACCACCGGCGCCGGCCCTGCCTCGTTGGACATCAGTCCCTTTATAATCTGCAGAACGGGCGAGACCCGCGTGTAGTCCGGCCCGCCGCTATCTTCCGGGACAAGCTGATCCCAGGTGAGGGCGATCGGCTTCGGCGCCGCCGAGACAGCGCCTACGACGATTAAACCGGCGAGCGCGGCCATGGTTACGCTGTGTAGACGCAAGGAGTTTGAACTTTCGTGTTCCGGGGATGACGGGCAAATATAACAGGCCTCAACCGTCCTCGAAACCGGCGACCATAATTGCGGTCAGCTGGCAGACGCCCGGGAACCCGCAACGAACACGACCATCACCGGCAAGGCGCAACAACGGCCTGTCGCCTCCACATATGCGTTCCGTCTGTCTTTAGCGTCAAAGGACTCGGACGTAACGGTCGTTCAATCGAAAGACCGGTTCAACAGGCGTTCGGCATTCTGCTTGTAGATCTTGGCCTGCACGTCGGCTTCCAGTTCCATTCGTTTCAGTGATTCGAACGTCTCCGCCACTGGGGCGAACGGCGCGTCGGTGGAAAAGCACACGTGATCGGCGCCGAAATAGTCGATACCCGTAGGGAACGCCGAAGACGAACCGAACATTGCCGTATCGCCGAAGAACATCTTGAAGTATTCGGCATGAGGGCGTTTGAGGGATGACAGCACCTCGGAATAGTCCTCCTCCGCGGTACGTGCGCCCAACACCGACAGCCCGGCGCCGACTCGCTCCTCGAAATAGGGGATCATTCCGCCCAGGTGGTGGGTCAGGATCTTGATGTTCGGATAGCGGTCGAACAGCCCCCACAGTACGAGGCGCACCATAGCGACCGACGTCTCATACGGCCAGCCGAGCGCCCACCAGATCTCGTAGCGGGATTTTTCCTCGGCCGCGTAGTCGGTCATGTCGGAGGTACGTGCCGGGTGCATCCAGATCGGCAGGTCGTACTCCGCCATCGCGCCAAACACCGGCTCGTAATCCTGATGATCTAGCGGCCGGCCGCCGACATTGGTGAAAATCTGCGCGCCGACGGCGCCGAGATCACGCACCGCGCGGTGCAGTTCGTCCATGGTTTCGTCCATGGAATGCATCGCCAGGGCCGCGACAAAGCCGGGGAACCGGTCGCGGTTCTTTTCGACCATCTCGGCCATGGTATCGTTGCCGATGCGGGCCAGTTCCATCCCCTGTTCGGGCGAGGTGATGTCTTCCAGTGGCGGATTGGGCAGCGAGATGATTTGACGGTAGTCGCCGAACGGATCCATCGCCCGGAACCGCGCGTCGAGATCGTGGACTTCGGCAACCGACTTCATGCGCTTGCCGATATTGCCCAGCGACGGGGCCACCCGCGTCATGTTTTCGTAGAATTCGTTGGGAAAGATATGGGTGTAGATATCAATATACATGGCGCGCTCCCCTTCTTCTTTTACAGAGGTTAGCGCGTTTTCGCCGGCGAGGACTATATCCGCGGACGGAAAAATCTTAGCCGTCTCGCTGCGGGGAGTAGAGAAACGAGCCTCAGATATCCAGCCAGTATTCGATCGGCAGTCAGAGGTTCGCTTCCGCCTGCAGATCAGCTGCGAGATCGCCAATGCCGATTGCCAACTGCCTGTCCTTGCTCTGGTGAAAGAGACGTCCCTTGCCCTGCGAGGATGGGGTATGAACACCCTAGGCAGGTGTCAAGTAGCGAAACACTTAGCCAGCCGGGCCGATTTGTGCGGTTCCTGCAGCATTATGTATATGGGGGCCAGCCGAGACGCATGACGAAAAGTCTGGCCCGTTGGTATGCGTTACGGACTATATGTTACGCAAACGCCCTCACTTCGGCGTTAAGAACGGGAAAATTTATGGATATTGCGGCACTCAACAAGTTCACCCCCCTCGATGCGTCAAAGTTCCGCGACCCGCTAACCACCGGGTCGGGCGAGACGCGCGCGTCGGTGTCACTGCGCGCTCTGCAGACACTGTGGATCAATACCGGCACGCTGTGCAACCTGACCTGCGTGAACTGCTATATCAAATCGAGCCCGACAAACGACCGGCTGGCCTATATCACCACCGCGGAGGTGACGGCCTATCTGGACGAGATCGCGGCCGACGGGCTAGGAACAGAGGAGATCGGCTTTACCGGCGGCGAGCCTTTCATGAACCCGGAAATGATCGACATCTTGAAGGCGACGCTATCGCGCAGCTTCCGCGCCCTGGTGCTTACCAACGCGATGCGCCCCTTGGCCAAGATGCAAGACGGGCTGCTGCGGCTGCGCGAATCATACGGCGATAAGCTGGTGCTGCGCGTTTCTGTCGATCACTACGACCCAATACAGCACGAAAAGGAACGCGGCCCGCGGTCATGGGAACCAGCCATCGCCGGGCTGACATGGCTGTCAGAAAACGGCTTCAACATAAACGTCGCCGGACGCACTTTCTGGGACGAGGACGAGGCGAGTCTTCGCGCTGGATATGGCAGGCTGTTCTCCAAGATTGGCCTTGCCCTCGATCCGCAGAACCCGGTCGACCTGGTGCTGTTTCCCGAAATGGACGAGATGGCCGACGTGCCGGAAATTACCACCGCCTGCTGGGGCATCCTGGACGTATCGCCTGACGCGATGATGTGTTCATCGTCGCGCATGGTGGTAAAGCGCCGCGGCACCGACAAAACAATCGTCGTGCCGTGCACTCTGCTGCCCTATGACGAACGCTTCGAGATGGGCGAAACACTCGCGGAAGCCGCTGCCGACGTGGCGCTGAACCATCCCCACTGCGCGAAATTCTGCGTCCTGGGCGGCGGCGCCTGCAGCGGGGGATGAATCCCAGCCCTATTTTAGTTTCACCGCCGTGCCATTCTTGAACACCATCAACAACGTGCGCTTGTCACCGTCGATCGCTTCATAATCCAGTTTGATAGCAACCACGGCGTCCGCGCCGATGGATTCTGCGTCGGCCACAAATGCCGCGAGCGCAACCTGTTTCACGCCTGCGAGTTCTTTTTCGTGGGGCTGGAACGCCCGCCGACGACGTCGGATATGCTGGCAAACAGTTCCATAAACGCTGCGCGCCCTTGACGGCATCGCCGAAAACGATCCCAAGATACTCTGCTATTTCCGACCCTTCGATATCCCTGGTTTAGTCACAACCATGGCGGGACTCCTTCGCCGCCAACCTTACAAATTCCTTTCCAGCCAGGCTAACATCTTAGCCATGGAGTCCGCCGTCGCAGCGGCACGATAGTGACCGGGGTTGGTGAAATTCTGGAACGCATGGCCGGCGCCGTCGTAGGAATGGAACTCGTGGTCGATGCCGAGCTCGGTCAGCCGCGCGTCGATCTTCGCGACGTCGTCGGGCGACGGGTTTTGGTCGTCAGCGCCGAAAAAACCCAGCGCCGGACCGCGCAGTTTGTCCAGCTTATCGAAAGGTGGCACGTCGCCGGCACCCATCGTCCTGAACATGTTGCCGCTGTAATAGGCGACATTGCACTTGAACGCCTCTATCGATGCAGCGCCAAGGAACGAAACCCGCCCGCCCATGCAATGCCCGGAGATGGCCATCCGGTTTGCGTCGACGCTGCCCATGGCCTGCAGCATCGCCACCGTGGCGTTGAGATCGGCGACTATATGGTTGTCGTCCAGATTGGCGATGGACTCGCGTGTGTCTTCGCCCCTCGGCCGGCGGTGATGCAGGTGCGGTGTCGCCGCGACGTAGCCGTTGCCGGCAAGATCCTGCACGAACTTGGTAGTCGCCGCGTCGTTGCCGGCCCGGTGATGGGCCACCACAATGGCAGGATGCGGTCCCGGCGCGGCCGGCTCGTCGATAAAGACGTCCATGTCGACCCCGTCGACGGTGAGAACTTCCCAGCGGGCGTTGGATGGCATTGTGAGTCTTCCTCTCAGTGATGACGGCGGCGTGGACCCTGCTCCTGTTTTACGGCGTCTGTGTTCTTCCCGCCACCCATGGCATTCCGAGATCCCGGCCACCCGCTAACAAAACATCAAAAGGCGAAATCAAATCCTCCTGACCCCGACGGGGACGAGGTCGCAACAGAAAACGACCCCGCGCATCCGGTGGGGCCGTTTTGACGAGCCTCAGACCCGCGCGGATACTGGTCGAGCAATCACCTCTTCGCACCCGCCCGAAAGTTCTTCTTCTGCCGCTAACCTCTCTGAAACGTCACCGCTGCGGCGGGGTGTGGTCCAACTGCCATATGGACGCAGCCGGGCGGCATCGGCATATTGATGGGCAATCAACAATAATGGGCGGTACAGATCCTTGCGACTTGGAGACATTCTGCGGCTGGCAGCGCAGCGCGATCCGCGCAAGACAGCTATTATCGCCGAGGAATACCGGATCAGTTTCGCCGATTACGACACGACCGCGAACCGGTTCGCTCATATGCTGCTCGACGCCGGAATACAAAAAGGCGACCGCATCGCCACCGCACTGTTCAATTCGCCCGAATACGGCATCATCCATTTCGGCAACGCGCGCTCCGGCAGCGTGCTGGTCCATATTTCACCTATGTATGCCGGTCCGGAGATCGCCCGCATCGTCGAACGCACGCGGCCCCGCGTTCTGGTCATCGACGCGGCGATCGAAGACAAAATCGTGGAGGTGCGCGACCGCATGGTGTCGGTCGAAAAACTGATCGTCGTCGGTAGGGGTTCGGGCGGAGATTTCGAAGCCACCATTTCCGGGTTCCCCGACACAGATCCAGACTTGGATATCGATCCCGACGACCCAGTCGCGATGACGTTTACCGGCGGCACCACGGGCGAACCCAAGGGTGCCATCGTCAGCCACAATGCGCGCTATGTATCGGCCTGGACAACCGCCATCGAACACCGCGTCACCGGCGAAGACATCACCGGCATCGTGACGCCCATGTTCCACGCCGTTGGGTTAATGATTTGGTACCAGTCGACGATTCTGGCGGGATGTACGTCGGTGATGTTCCGCAAGTGGGACGTCGCCGATTTCATCGACCGGACCGAAGAGCATGGCATTTCGTCGGTATTCATGGTGCCCGTTCAGGTCCGCGACCTGATCGATGCGCCGGAATTCGACGCCGGCCGCCTGCAGTCCCTAGAGAATATCGGCGCCGGCGGCGCGCTGACGCCGGAAGGGCTGATCACCGACTGCCGGGCAGCCCTGCCGCATTGCGACTACACCAATCATTACGGTCAGTCGGAAACCGGCCCGCTGACCATCCTGCGACCATGGGAAGCGGAGGCCCACAAGGGGTCCATTGGGCGCCCCGCCACGGGCGTCGATATCCGCATCGCCGACGAGGACGGCAACGCCGTGCCGCCCGGCACCATCGGCGAGCTGATCTGCCGCGGCCCGTTCCTGATGGAAGGGTATTTCGAAAACGACGACGAAACCGCCACCTATTTCCGTAATGGCAACGGCTGGGGCTGGTCGGGCGATCTGGCGATCACCGACGAAGACGGGTTTATCACCCTAGTGGGCCGTTCGAAGGAAATGATCGTCTCCGGCGGGATCAACATCTACCCGCGTGAAGTGGAGATTGTGATAGAAGACCATCCGGCGGTAGCTGAATGCACGATATTCGGTGTGCCCGACGACCGCTGGGGCGAAGCGCTGATCGCCTATGTCGTGCGCCGGGTCGCCTCGGCGAATATAACCGAAGACGTGCTGCTGGCGCACTGCACCGAGCAGCTGGCACGCTACAAGCGACCGCGCGAGATCGTCTTCGTCAGCAATATCCCCAAGACGCCGTCCGGCAAGATCCAGAAGCCCCTGATCCGAGACGCCTATCTGGCCGGGCGCATACTGCCAAAGGGTTAATTTGCCGCGGCCCGTTCGCGTCTCACGCCTTGCGTTCCGCGATGCGCGCCGATAATCTTGAAATCGGTTTGGTACCGAAGTAATTCGGTCTCAATAACCTATTCCAGGATAAGGGACGGCCAAAAATGGAATTGCAGGGACTGGATATTGACGTTGTTCGCAAAGGCTCAGGCCAACCGCTGTTGCTGTTACACGGGGGCGGCGGGCCGATCGCGCAGATGCCGTTCGCCGACGGGCTGGCGGAGAAGTTCGAGATCATTGCGCCGACCCATCCGGGGTTCAACGGCAGCAAAATCCCGAAGCATTTCACCCGCATCGACGACCTGGTTTATCTCTATCTAGATCTGCTGGACGAGCTGGACCTGACCGATGTCGTCCTGATGGGCTTTTCCATGGGGGGCTGGGCCGCCGCAGAAATGGCGGTCGCTAATTCGAGCCGGCTGTCGCGACTTATTTTGGTCGATTCTGTCGGCGTGAAAGTTGGCGGTCGCGAAGACCGCGATATCGCCGACGTGTTCGCCTTGCCCGGCGAAAAGCTGGCTGAAATAATGTTTCACGACAAATCGCTTGCACCCAACCCGGCTGATATTCCGGACGAACAGCTGCAGATCGTCGCAGGCAACCGCACGGCGCTCGGCGTTTATACTTGGGATCCCTACATGCACAATCCGAAGTTGCCGCACCGGCTGCACCGGATTAAAATTCCGACCAATTTCATTTGGGGCGCCAGCGACGGTCTGGTGACGCTGGAATACGGCGAAAAATTCTGCGCCATGATCGACGGCGCGACGATGACCGTCATCACCGAAGCCGGGCATTCGCCGCAGATGGAACAACCGGATGCATTCGTGAACGCGGTTTTTGAAGTGGCCGCATAAACTACGAGCCTAGACTAATCCTGAGACGTTTAGAGAGGAGAAAGATCATGCAATCCTGGTGGTTCACGGAAGATTGTTACCCGCACCTGCCTGACGAAAGCACCTACCGCTCGATCCGGGTCGATCTGCCCAATCAGCACTGCGATCCGGAGATAGCTAATGATCTTTACAACCGTTATTTGGATCTCTGGTGCGCATGTGACGAAATTGGGCTGGGCATCATGCTCAACGAGCATCATCAGACCGCCACCTGCATGGTACCAGCGGCGCCAATCATGCTCGGCATCCTGGCCCGCCAAACCCAGAAATCACGCCTGCTAATCCTTGGCAACCCGCTACCCAACCGCAACCAGCCTGTCCGCGTAGCCGAGGAAATGGCGTTAGTCGACGTGATCTCCAAGGGGCGCGTTGAATGCGGGTTTGTCCGCAGCGTACCTTACGAGGCCGCAGCAGCTAACATCATGCCCTACCGCGGTTCCGACCGGATGTGGGAGGCGCATGACCTGATCCTGAAGGCCTGGACCACCCATGACGGTCCCTTCAACTTTGAAGGTGAATGGTACCACCATCGCCAGGTCAACATTTGGCCCCGTCCATATCAGCAGCCGCACCCGCCGGTTTGGATCACTATGGGCAGTAATGGTTCCGCGCGACCGGTAGCGCAGCACAAGCACATTGGCGCGGTCTTTCTTGCAGGCTACCCACGCATCCGCGAAGTTTTCGACGGCTATCGCGAGGGCTATCTTGAAGCCCATGGCGAACACGCGCCGCTGGATCGGCTGGCATATCTCGGCCTCTGCTATATCGGCGAGAACCAGCGCGAAGCCGAAGAAGGTGCACGCAAGCTACTGTGGTATATGGAATCCAACAAGGTGCCACCGGAGTGGAGTAATCCGCCTGGCTATCACCCGCCCGCAGTATCTGCCAACGTGATGCGCGGCGTCACAGGATCTGGCGTCCCGACGCGGCCGACCCTGGAACAGCAGATGGCGCGCGGTAACGTATTTGCCGGCACGCCGGACCAGGTCTTCGAACAAATGAAATCGTTCTGGGAATATTCTGGCGGTTTCGGCCACATGCTGATGATGGGGCAAGCAGGGTTCCTGTCAGACGCGGACGCGCTCAAATCGATGCGGCTCTACAAAGCCGAGGTCGAGCCCCGTCTCAAGGAGCTCGCGGCAAATTCCGATCCCGCGGAGCTGTGGGAAAAGAGCAAAGCGGCGCCCGTCAAGGACGGCGTCGATATTGGCAATTTCGGCGTCGAGTTCGTGCGTTGATGCCAGGTTTACCTGCTAGCCAGATCTACTCATTTATCTTGACTGCACCCTGGCGAAAGCCAGGGCCTTTACCCGCCGTGGCCCTCTCGGGGTTTTCCGGCCTTCTTCGAACTGACGGCTGAGCGAAAGTTGTAGGGATACACACGACCTCTTCTTTATCGATCACCAAATTCTAAACATACGGAACTGAACGACCATGACCGACCTAAAAACCTGGTTCTTCACCGAAGACTGTTACCCCGATCTGCCGGAACAGAACTCTTATGAATCAATAAGGGTCGATCTTCCCAACAAGTATTGCGATCCGGAAAACGCTACCCGTCTGTATAACCAGTATCTCGACATATGGTGCGCGGCAGACGAGATGGGGCTGGAGATCATGCTAAACGAGCATCATCAAACCGCCACCTGCATGGTGCCCGCGGCGCCGATCATGCTCGGCATCCTGGCCCGCCAGACCAAAGATGCGCGTTTGCTGATTCTGGGAAACCCACTTCCCAATCGCAACCAGCCGGTGCGAGTCGCCGAAGAAATGGCGTTAGTCGACGTGATCTCCAAGGGGCGCGTTGAAGTCGGGTTCGTACGCAGCGTGCCCTACGAAGCGGCGGCAGCAAACATTCTGCCCTATCGCGGTTCAGAGCGTCTGTGGGAGTCTCACGACCTGATTCTGAAGGCTTGGACCACCCATGACGGTCCCTTCAACTTTGAAGGCGAATGGTACCACCATCGCCAGGTCAACATCTGGCCTCGTCCATACCAGCAGCCACACCCACCGGTTTGGATCACTACCGGTAGCGCGGCAAGCACTCTGCCCGTGGCGCAGCACAAACATGTCGGCGCGATTTTCCTCGCTGGTTATTCGAAGGTGCGGCCAATCTTCGACGCTTATCGGGAAAACTACCTCAAGTTGCATGGTGAGCACGCGCCGCTCGACCGGCTGGCCTACTGCGGGCTGATCTACGTAGGCGATGACGAAAAGACGGCGGCTGAAGGTGCCAACAAGATGATGTGGTACATGCAGGCGAACAAGGTGGCAGATCATTGGAAGAACCCGCCCGGCTATCACCCACCGGTGGTGTCCGCGAACGTGCTGCGCGGCGCCCATGTCTCGGGGTCCGGCGCGGCATACAGTACCGACCTCACAGAACATATGCGCCGCGGCAATGTATTCGCGGGCACACCAGACCAAGTCTACGAACAGATCAAGGCGTTCTGGGAATATTCCGGCGGTTTCGGCCACATGCTCATGATGGGACAGGCCGGTCACATGACCGAGCAGGAAACGCTGCGTTCCATGCATCTCTATAATTCCGAAGTCTATCCGCGGCTGAAGGAATTGGCAAAAACTTGGGATCCGGAAGCGATCATGGACAAACGCGCCAACTTGGCTGACCGGGATCATGCGGAGATCACGGATCTAGCGGTCGATTTCGTTCGGTAACTGTGTATTTCGGACTGTATCGGCCAATTCAGAGGGACCAGAGATGGCAGACATCGAATCGAAATTCGTCGAGGTCGACGGTATTAACACCCATTACCTGGAAGCGGGGCCGAAAGATGCGCCAACCGTCGGGCTTCTCCATTCCGGTGAATTCGGCGGCTGTTCGGAAATCAGCTGGGAATTCAACATTCCGGCGCTAGCTGAACATTTCCACGTGCTGGCGGCCGACTGGTTAGGCTTTGGACGGACCGACAAGATTTACGATTTTGCCGACCAGCGGGCCCGCGTCTACCGACACATGGCGCGGTTCTACGAGATTATGGGCATCGAAGAAGCGGACTTCGTCGGCAATTCGATGGGCGGATCCAACCTCGCGCGCATGATCGCCGACCCGCCGCCGCCGCTCCCGGTCCGCTCCGCGGTCCTTTGTTCAGGCGGCGGTTTCACACCACTAACCGACGAGCGTAAGACCCTCCTGGCATATGATTGTTCCGACGGCGCCATGCGCGACCTGCTGCACGCCATGTTGCACGACCCGAAATGGGGCGACGATTCGGCGTATGTCGCTGCGCGCCAGGAAATCGCCCTCTTGCCAGGCGCTTTCGAAGTCGCCAGCGCGCCACGGCTGAAACGGCCAGCGCCAAAAAAGGAAGACGAGAAGGCATCCGACCAGAGCTTTGGCATTCCCGACAATACGTTATATGAGAATGTCGAGGTACCCGTCCTCATCATCGCGGGCGAAAACGACCCCTTGCGTGAACCGGGCTACTCAGAAGGCCTTGCGGCGCGCATCCCGGACAACGAACACCACGTGTTCGAAAACTGCGGCCACTGCCCCAACATCGAACATGCCGACCGCTTCAACAAACTGGCGATCGATTTCCTGAAGCGGGTGCACACGCGTTAGGCGAAACAACAGAAGAATCCTCTCGCTCCGCCTGACCTGAGCGTAATAGCACGGAATATCGAATCACCTCGGCGATCCTGCCGCCGTCAGGCCAGATCCACCTTCAGTGGATTGCAGGAATAGAGCCAGCCGTTTCGGTCGGCGCCTTCGTCGACCTTGGCGAAATGGGCGCGGATAGCTTCCATGCTCGGCATGTGGAACAAAGCGCAATTGGCGTAGGACTCTCAACGATCCGGGCCGTGCGCTCCATCCGGTTGCGCTGATAGAACTGCAGCGCGTCCGGAATATTGTCGCAAAGATTTAGCGCTCGGGTCAGCACCGCGCCGTCCTTGATCGCCATGCAGGCCCCCTGCGCCAGATACGGCAGTGTGGCATGAACAGAATCGCCGAGCATTGTGGTACGACCGGTGCTCCAGTTGTCTATCGGCGGGCGGTAATGCAGCGCCCAGCGATAGCACTTGTCATGATCGACCGTGTCAATGATCGTCTGGATCTTGTCGTTCCAGCCCTCGAAATCCGCCTTCAGGTTTTCCCAGGGGAATTTAGCGGTCCAGCTTTCCTCCGACACGTCGTCAGTTTCAGTAATCTGGAAGCATGCGGTATCTTGCAAAGGGTCTCGCGATGACCGGATGGGGGGAGAGATACAATGACGGCACGGAGCCGGGCGGGCGCCAAACATGCCGAAACCGGTGGCGCACCGGACAGCGATTCACGATAGGGTATGTTTTGCTAGCTCTGCGAATTGCTCGACGCGAACTGCGCGGATCGGCAGGCGGGTTCATCTTTCTTGTCGTCGGAATAGCGATCGGCACCGCGGCGATTGCGGCGATAGGCCTAATGTCGGCGGCGGTTCTAGACGGGATGCGCGACAGCGCGCGGGACAGCATCGGTGGCGATGTCTCGCTCCGCCTCTACCACCGTCCACCCCCGCAAGCGCACTTGCAAGCGTTTCGCAAAGCGGGCGCGCTTGACCTTGTGGCCGAACTGCGGACACCGGCGACCCGGGCCGGTCGTTCGACGCTAGTGGAACTGAAAGCGATCGGCGATAGCTACCCACTCTATGGTGCGCTGAAGCTAACCCCGTCGCTGACGACCGGCGATGCCTTGGCCCCGCGAAACGGTGTCTGGGGCGCGGTGGTGGCGAAATCGCTGCTGACGGCGCTGGACGCGGCGATCGGTGACATTGTCTCTGTCGGCGACCGGTGGTTCGAATTGCGGGCGTTAATCGCGGACGAGCCGGATCGCTCGCTTCGGGCCTTCACGCTAGGACCGCGCATGATTGTCGCCCGACCGGCTCTCGATGACAGCAATCTCGTCGCCCCGGGTGCTCAGGTATATTGGTACAGCCGACTGCGTCTGCGCGACGGCGTCGACGCCAGTGACTGGATCGCCACGTTCGAGCGCACTGCGCAGCACACTGGATACCGGATCGTAAATGCGGAAAAGGGCGTGCCGGGGGCAGAGCGGACCCTGGCGCTGATCTCCTCGCTGCTAACTTTCGTCGCCGTCGGCATCCTGCTGATCGGCTGCGTCGGTGTCTCCAGCGGCGTCTCCGCCTGGCTTGACCGAAAACGCCACAACATCGCCATCCTGAGGAGCCTCGGTGCGCCGCCGCCAATAGTTCTGCACGTCTATCTTGTCCAGGTCGCCGGTGCCGCGGGGGTCGGCGCTGGAGCCGGCCTCATACTGGGAAGCGTCCTGTACGCCGCCGCCCTGCCGCAGCTGGGCGACTGGCTGCCGATCAATCAACCCCTCCGTGCTACTCCGCTTCTGGCGGCGGGCGGTTTCGGTTTTCTCGCGGCGCTGCTGTTCTCGCTGCCGCCGCTGGCACGCTCCGAAGTCCAGCGGCCGCAGATACTATTTCACAGCGACCTGGCGTCATATCGGGGATGGCCGCGCCCGCGGCGGCTGGTCGCCCTTGCCGCAGTTTCGTTAGCTCTGGCAGTACTGTTCGTTGCCGCGACGCCCCTGCCGATCGTGGCGTTGGTGTTCATCACGGCCGCCGCCCTTATGGTCGCGGCTTTTCTACTGCTGGGTCGCCTGACGGCGATAGCGGCGCGGACAGCAGCTTGCCGATCAGCGGTTCGGGGACGGCCGATCCTACGTCTCGCACTAACCAACCTGCACCGGCCGGGCGCCCCTACGGCGCCGCTGATCCTAGCCGCCGGCCTCTGCCTTACCTTGATCGTAGCCATCGAGGGCCTGCGACGGAACGCGGACCGCCATCTGTCCATGACACTGCCTACCTCCGCACCGGAATTCGTGATCCTGAACATCCATCCGGCGGCGGGGCAGCGGCTGGATGCCGTCCTCTCGTCGCTGCCGCAGGTCGCGCGGTGGACGCGTGTACCTTTTCTGCACGCCCGGATCACCGCCCTGAACGGCCGGAAAGTGGCGGAGCTGCATGTTCCCGCCGACGTCACCTATGTCGTGCGCGGCGACCGCGGCGTTTCCTGGTTGACGGCACCGCCTGCGGACGGGATCACCGCCGGGGAATGGTGGCCGGCGGATTACGACGGCCCGCCGCTAGCGTCGCTCGATACGTGGGCAGCTGGGCGGTTGGGCCTCGACATCGGCGACACCCTGACGCTCAGCGTTCTGGGCGCGCCGCTACAGGCCCGGGTCACCAACCTGCGGCGCGTCGACCGGGCGGCGCTCGACCTTGATTTTCCCATCTTGCTGTCGCCCTTCGCGACCCCGCCGCCGCACCGGCAAATCGCCGCGGTGTGGACCGCACCTCCCGCCGGTCACGATGCCTCACGCAATTTGCGCGGGCAAATATCACAAGCCTTCCCTGAGGCGCCGGTGGTAGTGGTCTCAGAGATCACGGCCTTTCTTGTCAAATCGGCCGACAAGCTTGGACGCGCACTGGGCGGTCTGGCAGCCGCTACGGGGCTTGCCGCGTTTCTGGTCCTGGCGGGTACGGTTGCCGCCAGACGACGCCAATGCCTTCGCGAGACAATTCTTCTGAAAACCGTCGGCGCCACGCGACGTCAGACTTTGGCGGCGAACGCCATCGAATTCGCGATCATTGGGCTGGTCGCGGTCTTGGCGGCGCTCGTCCTCGGCAACCTCGCCGCTTGGGCGGCCGTCGCAGGCCTGATCGGGTATGTCCCCGTTATCGGTAGCGTGCTGCCATGGTTGGGCCCTGCGGTGATCCTGCCCGCGGCCGCGGGCTTCGCCCTTACCCGGTGGGCACTAGCCCAGCCGACTGGAAAGATGCTGCGGTAGACATGAGCATGGCGCGGCCCTGCGTTATTCCGGCCTTTTCACAGCCTCAAGACTGGGTCGATACGTCTTCTTGTCGATGAATTCCTCGATCCCGCGATTGCGGGTCTTTTCGGGGTCGGCAGACATCAGCGCCAGGATTTAAGTCATCAGATATTCCTAGGCCCGCCGCGCGTCCATGGTCTTCACGTTGCGCATCGCCTGCTTGGTGAAGGCCAGCGCCAATGGGTTCTTTTCTATCAGTTCGCGGGCCAAGGCGATGGTGGGCTTGCGCGACGCTACGAGGTTGTTCCAGCCCCAGGGGCGGTGGGCGATGAGCGAGCGGTATTACGCATCCGGATCATTGTCGGTTTCGCGAAAATATTCCTTCAGATCCATGCCTGCGCCCACGCATTTCCGGCGCCGGTAAGCACGATCGCCTTGGCCACAGCATCGGTTTCCAGATGCATCATGATTTCCTCTATCTCGTAGTGGAGGGTCGGGTTCATGGCGTTTCGTTTTTCGGGCCGGTTGAAGGTGACCGAGGCGATGCCTTCTTTGTCGATCTCAACGGCGACGCCGGTGTAGTCGTGTCATAATGCAATGAAAAATCCCTACGTCCGTTGCTTGGCGCATCGACGCCCGTTGAGATAGGTTTGCACAATGTCCATCAGCTTCAGAACAGACAGCGATGACGAAAAAGCCTTCCGCGCCAAAGTGCGGGGCTGGGTCACCGATACCCTGCCCAACGATCTTCGCGGCTGGTCGACGCGCCCTCCCTTCGACCGCGCCCTGTGGTGGCACCGCCAGCTCCACGCTAAGGGCTGGATCGCGCCCGCCTGGCCCAAAGCCTATGGCGGCATGGAAGCGACGCTGAACCAGCAGATCATCCTGAAAGAGGAACTAGCCCGCGCCGGGGCGCCGGAAATCTCGGCCCAGGGGATCAACCATGTCGGCCCGATCCTGATGGCCTTCGGCACGGACGCACAGAAAAACCGTCACCTGCCGCCAATCCTAACCGGAGACGAAACCTGGTGTCAGGGCTATTCCGAGCCGGGTGCGGGATCGGATCTTGCCAGCCTGCGCACGCGCGCCGACATCGACGGCGACGACTTCGTGATCAACGGCTCCAAGATCTGGACCACCTGGGCGCATCATTCGGACTGGATATTCGTCCTTGTGCGCTCGGACCCTGACGCACCGCGCAAGCAGGCGGGCATCAGCTTCGTGCTGATCGACCTGAAAACCACCGGCATCAACATCCGCCCGATCAAAACCCTCGCCGGAGACGAAGAGTTCGCCGAGGTGTTCTTCGATGACGTGCGCGTGCCGATGGAAAACCTGGTCGGCGATCTGCATGACGGATGGCGGGTCGCCAACGCGCTGCTGGCCCACGAACGGCTCGGTACCGCCAATCCCCAGTTGCTGTTCGAGGCGATCGAACGGGTCAAAAAAGTCGCCGCAGCGACCGGGGCGGCGGACGATCCGTATTTTCGCGAACGCCTTGCCGAGCTCGACATCGATACCGTAGGTTTCGCCGCCATGTTCGCCCACGCGGTTAAGATCACCAATGCTGAGCGCTCGCTCGGCCTCGACGCGTCGATCATGAAGATAAACGGTACCGAACTGCTTCAGCGCATCTGCGATCTGTTGCTGGAAGCCGCCGGCACGGACGCGGCGCTGATCGACCGCATAGACACCGAAGCCGGCCCGATCGAGATCGCGCCACTGTTCCTGCAGGTGCGCCGCGCAACGATCTATGGCGGGTCGAGCGAGATCCAGCGCAACATCCTGTCCAAGCGGTTACTCGGTTTGCCGGGGTGAGAAGTTCGGTTTCTCTCTTCCTGTTCTTCCCCTCCCCATTGCGCGTGAGGGGATTCTGTTTACGCCTCCTTCTGAGGAAGGCGCCTGTGCCCGTTACGAAGGAGACCGCCTCTGCATTTGGTCTCGCCGGAACTGCCCCGACGCTCGCTGAGCGTTATCCGAAAGACAGGCTCGTCGCGATGGAAAACCGGTTAAGTACCGACAGCACCACGGTCACCTACAAGACCGAATCTGCCAAAATTGCCGTCGGCAAACCCTTCAGCATCGAGGTCGTCGCCGGCATGCCGGCGCACGGTCACGGCATTGCCCACACGCCGAGCGAAAAAATTCGGTCTCGGCCAATCAAAATTCGATGGGATGGCTTTCCCCTTGCCGGGCGCCCGGCAGATTACCCTCGACGTCTACGAGGGAGACAAACGCTGGAGCCTAACCGAAAAGGTCAAGGTCGAGCGTTGGGTTTCCCCCGTTCCTTGCGACGCCTCCTTTGGCCGCTTCTGGCGGCAGGCTGCTCTCTAATCAGCGCCGCCGCGGCCTCAGACACACCCGTCTACTTCACCGACGACGAAAAAGCGCTAATCCTGTCGCGCGGCCCATGGCCTGTGAAAATCGGGCCGGACCCCAGCAATCGCGTGTCCGGCGATGTGGCGGCCATCGCCTACGGCAAGTTACTGTTCGAAAGCGCCGACCTGTCGATAGACCGGGGACGGTCTTGTCTGACGTGTCATGAACCAGCGCTCGGCCACGGCGACGACAAGCCGCGCGGGATCGGCCGTGTCCGCGTCGACCGCAACACCATGCCGCTTTTCAATTTGCGCCTGAACACGTGGTACGGCTGGGACGGCAAGTCGGACAATCTGTGGGCGCAGTCCATCTCGCCGATCCTCGACCCGCGCGAACTGGGCATGACGCCCGAAGAGCTCCAGTCGCGTATCGCGGAAACCCCTGCGCTGGCGAACCCGTACCGCAATATCTTCGGCGCGTACGTAACGGCCCACGACGCCGAGACTGCAATGGTTAATATCGCCAAAGCGCTGGCCGCTTATCAGGAAACGCTTACATCCGGCAGATCGGCATTCGACCGCTTTCGCGACGCGCTGGCGGCGGACGATGCCGCCAAAATCGCCGCTTACCCGGCGGCGGCACAGCGCGGCGCAAAGCTTTTCGTGGGGCGCGCGCGCTGCGATTTGTGTCATTTCGGCACCAACTTCACCAATGGCGAGTTCCACGATATCAGCCTGCCGCATTTCCCTGAGCAAGGTCGCGTCGACAAGGGTCGCTACGGTGGTATCCTGGTGCTGCGGAGAAGCCGCTACAACCTGCTGGGCCCGTTTAACGATGATGCAGGGCGCACCACAGCTGGCTTCACCCGCCACGTGCGGCTAACCCTGCGCAACTGGGGCGAATTCCGCGTGCCCTCCCTACGCAATGTAGCGCGGACCGCGCCCTATATGCACGACGGATCGAAGGCGACGCTGGAAGATGTAGTGCGCCACTATTCTGAGATCTCCGAAAAGCGCCCGCATCAGGACGACGACAAGCTCCTCCGTCCGCTAAACCTGTCGGATGACGAGATCGCCGATCTGGTGGCGTTTCTGATGACGCTATAGGGCGGCGAAGAAAAGAAATACAAAGCCTCCATAAACACGAAGTTCACATAGTAAATTCAAAACCTTTTCGCACTTTGTGTTTTACGCGCCTTGGTAGTTTCCCTCCCGGCGTCTAAAACCTTACCTATAAAATAAGACTGATTTCAGGGAGCCACGCCGGGCCATGGGCAGAGTACGCAATATCCTTTTCATCATGTGCGACCAGCTTCGCTACGACTATCTGTCGTGCAACGGGCATCCGCACTTGGACACACCGCATATCGACGGCCTGGCCGCGAAGAGTGTGAATTTCGTCAATGCCTTCGTGCAGTCGCCGCTGTGCGGGCCGTCGCGCATGTCGTACCTGACCGGGCGCTACGTCCATTCCCACGGGGCGACGTGGAACGGCGTGCCGCTGTCAGTCGGCCAAACCAATATCGGCGATTTCATGCGCCCCACGGGCTGCGCTGCGCGCTAGTCGGCAAGACCCATATGGAACCGGACGCCGCCGGCATGGCGCGCCTTGGCGTCGACAAAATGTCTGCGCTCGGTGTGCTGACTTCGGAATGCGGGCTGGAACCGGTGGAACGCGATGACGGGCTATGGCCAGACAAACTAGTCGATCCCAACTATGCCTATAACAATTTCCTGAAATCCAAGGGATACGACGGAGACAACCCGTGGCACGACTGGGCCAACGCCGCCGAAGGGCCCAACGGCGAAATCCTGTCGGGCTGGTATCTGAATTCCAACCACCTGCCGGCGCGGGTGAGGGAAGAGGATTCAGAAACTCCCTACATGACAGGTCGCGCGATTGAGTTCATGGAGGCACAGGGCGACGATCCGTTCCTTTTGCACCTGTCCTACATCAAGCCCCACTGGCCTTATATCGTACCCGCGCCCTATCACAACATGTACGGCCAGAACCAGATTATGCCGCCGGTACGGTCGGACGCGGAGCGCGACAAAGCGCATCCCGTGCTGGAAGCGCACATGAAGCATCCGGAAAGCCTGAACTTTTCCATGGACGACGTTCGCGACAATGTGATGCCCGCCTATATGGGGCTGATCAAACAGATCGACGACCAGATGGGCCGCCTGTTTGCGTGGATGGAAGACGCAGGACGGATGGACGACACGATGATCGTCTTCACCTCCGATCACGGCGACTATCTCGGTGATCACTGGCTGGGCGAAAAGGAAATGCTGCACGAATGTTCGATCCGCGTACCGATGATCGTCTACGATCCGGACACGGCAGCGGATAGCACCCGCGGCACAAAAGACGAAACGCTGGTCGAGTCCCTCGACATGATCCCGACCTTCCTCGATGCAGTCGGCGGGCTGGTCGACAAGGAACACCTGCTGGAAGGTGAGAGCCTGCTGCCGACGATGCGCGGTGCGCAGGAAGTCGAATTGCGCGATGCCGTCTTTGCCGAGATCGACTATTCCTTCAAGCCGGCACGCAAATACACCGGCAAAGAGCCAGCGGAGGCGCGCGGCTTCATGATCCGCACCGACCGCTGGAAGTACCTGCTGTGGGAAGGCTACCGGTCGCAGTTGTTCGATCGCGAAAACGATCCGAACGAATTCGACGACCTGGGCGAGTCAGGCGATCATGTCAATATCCGCGCAGAGCTGCACGAACGGCTGTTCCGCTGGCTGCGTACCCGCGCCACCCGGATCACAATCTCGGAGGGAGCCGTGCGCAACCGCACCGGTGGCGCGCCCAAGCAGGGCATCATCATCGGCGAATGGTCGCCCGAGGAAACCATCAAAGGTGACCCTGACTCCGACTACTGGGTGGAGTGAGGGGAAGCGCCCGACGGGCGCTCCTCAGGATGAGAGTCGGCAATTTCCTCCCAAAATATCCTAGTCCCTCCCGCCCTGAGGAAAGAGGGGGCATTTCTTGCATGCGTCACGAAGGACTAAACCGCTGCCGCTTTCCCGTCGGCTCGCGGATCGGCGCCGCCTTCCATCACCCCATCCGGGCGCATAGAGACGCCACCGGCGTGGCCCATGAGGTCCGAATACGGCGCAATCACCTCGGTATCGTGTCCGGCGGCTTTTAGCCGGGCGACGAGGGCCGGATCGTAACGGGCTTCTAACTTGAGGTTGGTGCCGGTATCGCCCCAGGTACGGCCCAGAAGGAATCTCGGCGCGGTGATGGCCTGCTGCAGGGTCTGGCCAAAATTCACATGCCGGGAATAGACCTGCGCCTGCGTCTGCGGCTGTCCTTCGCCACCCATGGTGCCGTAAGACAGGATTTTCCCGTCCGACAGGGCGGCCAACGCGGGGTTAAGCGTGTGGAATGGCCGCCGGCCCGGGGCAAGACGGTTCACTTCGCCATCCCGCAGCGAGAAACTCGATCCCCGGTTCTGCCAAAGGATACCGGTATCTTCAAGCACCACGCCGGCGCCGAATTCCCAGTAGATGCTCTGAATGAACGACACCGCATTGCCGGCTACGTCGATCGCACCCATCCAGATTGTATCGCCATCCTTCGCTGGCACCGGCCAGGGCAGTGCCGTTTCAGGATCGATGCTCGCGGCCCGAACGTCGAGATCGGCGTCGGAAAGAAAATCCTCGGGCGCGGCCGTCATCGCCGCCGGGTCCTGTACATGGGCGTTGCGCACGATGAAGGCCCGCTTCACGCACTCGACCAGTCCGTGCACGTGCTCGAAGCCATCCGCGTCGGAAATCTTCAGCCGGTCGAACAGACCAAGGATCATCAGCGACGCCAAGCCCTGCGTCGGCGGCGGCATGTTCCATACCGTACCGGTCGAAAGCTGCAGCTTCAGCGGCGTCAAAGTCAGCGCCCGGTGACGGGCGAGATCAGCAGCCGAAACGGGTGATCCGGCGCGCGCCAGGTCGGCGGCGATGGCGTCCGCCAACGGTCCTTCGTAAAAGCTCTCGAACCCATCGGACGCCAGCTTGCGTAAACTTGCGGCTAGCCGCGGCTGCCTGAAGATATCCCCCTCGGCAGGGGGCATGCCGTCCAGCAGAAAACTCTCGTCGTAACCCGGCAACCCACTGAGTTCAGTCAGTTTATCTGCGGTGGTGCGCGACTGGTTTCCGGTCGTGGGAAAGCCCCGTTCGGCATGATGTATAGCTGCTTCGAGCAGGTATTCGCGGCTTTTGGTGCCGCCCAGCTCCGCCGCCAGGCCCAGCGCCGCCTGCCAACCCGACAGCGTCCCTGCCACGGTATTGGCCGCCAATGGGCCGCGCGCCGGAATCACGCCAAATCCCGCGCCCTGGTATAAATCGTCGGTGGCGTTTGCCGCTACAGCGCCGCAGGCATCGATGCCGACAGGGTCTTTGCCCACCGGTTTGACGATCCAGAAGCTGTCGCCGCCGATGGCATTCATGTGCGGGTAGACCACCGGGATGGCGGCGGCCATTGCGATCATCGCTTCGACCGCATTACCGCCCGCGCGCAGCACGTCTCGCCCTGCATCGGCCGCCAGGTGATGGGGGGCGGTAACGATACCGCCGGTCGCGTAGACCGAGTTAAGCAATTTTTGATTTTCGGTTTAGAGCGAGATGGATTTCCGCCACCGGGTGATGTCCGGCCTCGAACACCGGGTGACGCAGGAACAGTTCCGGATCGTGCCCGGGCACGATCCGGTCGGTCTCGTTGTTCACGGCGTCGCGGATGGCGCGATAGACCTTGATCAGGTTCCAGGTGTTGCCCTGCACGTAGGCGGGCGGCCACATGCGCTCGATATTCTCGTACCAGTAGACGCAGTCGCCGGCGACCACGTAAGGCCCGCCGGAGGTCTGCACCTCGACCCACTGGCAGCCGAATGTGTGGGACTCATAGGCCAGCCGGCACCAGACGCCGGGTGCGAACTCGGCATCTCCGTCCAGCAGATTGACCCGGCCAGCCGCCAGAAGCGCCTCCACAGTGTCGAGATCCTTTTTCTGCATCGACGATAGCGGCCACATGGTGGTATCCGATCCCAGATCGCCGGGCATTTCGTAAACCCGTTTCCAGCCCTCGTATTCGGCGCGCTGAACGTGGAACGTCGCGTTGGGGAATCGGTCGAGATTACCGGCGTGATCGAAATGCAGATGAGTCAGAATGACGTCCTCGATATCTTCCGGCACGAAGCCGACCTTGGCGAGGATAGTATCCGGGTGTTCGACATTTTCGTAAGTCTTGCCGCTGGGCGACCAGTCCCCTTTCATCCCGGTGTCGATCAAGATGGGGCGCTCCGCCCCGGCCTCGCCACCGTGAATCAGCGAATAGACCATGGGGTTGTTGATCCGGCCCTTGTTGGAATTGACTAGCGTGCCGCCGAAGAAATCGCGCGGCATATCCGACCGCGCATAGCGGAACGCCCATATGGTCCAGTCTGCAGTCATTGATATCTCCTCACGGTTCCGGCCCTCTCCCCCACCAGGCCACCTACGAGGATAATTCCATGGATCACTGGGGGGCAGAGGGTTAGTGCGTTGCGTCAGTCTAAATCACGGCACGATGATAACGGACCCAGTGGTTTTCCGTGCCACGATGTCCTCCTGTGCCTGCACGATATCGTCAAGCTTGTATTCTCGGGTGACGGTTATATCGAGAATACCTTCGGCGATCGCCCCGAACACGTCGTCGGCCATTGCACGCTTGGCTTCCGGCGTCAGCATGAAGTGCGGCAGCGACACCTTGGCAAAAAAAAGGGATTTTGCGTTCAGCTGCATCGGGTCGATTAGTGCCAATGGCCCGGACATGTGCCCGTAATTGACCAGGTAACCGGTGGGCCGCAGGACCGCCACGTTGGCATCCCACACGTCCCTGCCGATACCGTCATAGACAGCCGCGACGCCCGCTCCACCAGTGATCTCATCGACGCCTGCGGCGATATCCTCGGTCCGCGAATTGATCACATGCGCGGCGCCGCAATCGGTGGCAATGGCTTTTTTGTCGTCGCTGCCGACCGTGCCGATGACGGTCGCGCCCAGCGCTTTCGCCCACTGGCACAGCAGCTGTCCCATGCCGCCGGCTGCCGTATGGATTAGGACTGTGTCGCCGCTCTGCACCTGATAGGTCTGACGCAGCAAGTACTGCGCGGTCATCCCGCGCAGAAACGTACCAGCCAGATTCTTCGGATCGACCCCGTCCGGCACTGGAATCAGGGCTCCCGCGGCGATGATGCGCTTCTCGGCATAGGCGCCGAGATTGAACATGTAGCAGGCGGAATCTCCCGGCTTAAAATCCGTCACCCCGTCGCCGACAGCCTCTACGATTCCGGTGCCGTCAAGTCCAACCACGGCCGGCAATTCGGGTTTCAGGTGGTATTTTCCCTCGCGCAGCATGGTGTCGGCGTAGTGCAGCGCCATGCCCTTCTGGTCGAGCAAAACCTCTCCAGGGCCGGGTGCGCCGATCTCTTCATCCTCGATGCTGAGTACGTCGGAACCGCCGAATTCGTGAATGCGGACTACCTTTGTCATGTGTATATCCCTTTATGGACGGTTCCGGCTCTTTCCTCCTCTCGGCTACCCAAAAGGATGACTCCGCGGGTAGCCAATAGGAGGAAGGGGCCGGTGCCCGAAGAAATTAGAGCACAGTGATGTCGTCAGGTGTTTTGCCAAACATCTGCTGGCAGGTAGCGCGGGCTTCCATTTCCGCGGAATCGGCATCGGCCTTTGCGCCGCCAATGTGCCTGCGCTTACCGTCCTGCCAGATCGACCACAGCCAGTCTGTCGATCCGTCGCGCTGAGACCAACGTTCTATCATCACCTCGATCATGGAATTCTTATGGAGAGCACAGATTAGCGAGTCAAACCAGGTGAGAGCCTTTTACCGCGCATCGATCAGGTGGATAAACGAGCCCATCACCTCGCCACGCCGAAGGCCGACGCCACCAAGCTCCGCACCCGTGGCATCGGTTGCCGCAAACAGTCGATCTGCATCGCCTTCGCGGGTGATGCTAGCATAGTGGAATTCATGCGCGCCAAAGGCCGTGCCGGCGGGTCCCAGCGGGGTATCGGCGGCCAGCGTGGCGCCGCGGTAGCCGAGATGCAGCTTGCGTTCCGCGAAACTGGTTTCCAGCGGCAGAAGCCCGGCCATCGCATGGGTGTTTCCGTCGGCATCGGTCATTGCCTCTCCCAGCACCATGTAGCCACCGCACTCGCCGTAGACCAACGCGCCGCGAGCCGCCGCCGCCTTGAGCCCCTGCAGAAAACCACCCGCAGCCGCCAATGTTCCCGCATAGAGTTCGGGATATCCACCCGGCAGGTACACCGCGTCCGCGTTCGCATCCGGCGCCTCGTCGGCCAACGGCGAAAACGGGATAAGCTCGGCATCAGTTGCGCGCCAGCCATCGAGCATGTGGCGGTAGTGAAACTGGAATGCGTCGTCAGAGGCGACGGCGATCCGCGATCCGATCGGCGGCAACGGCTGCGGCGGCGTTCCCCCCGGCCGCGGTCCCGCTGGAACCAACAAGCCGCGCAGGGCGCCAATATCGATATGCCCGGCAACCAGATCGGCGGCAGCGTCGAGAAAATTTTCGAGCGCCGACATCTCGCTGGCCTGCACTAGGCCGAGATGGCGGTCCGGCACCGCAATGTCAGGCGCGCGCGGTACGCAGCCGAGCACCGGGATATGCAGGGGTGCCGCTGCGTCTTTCAGCATGTCCGCGTGGCGGGCGCTGCCGACCCGGTTGAAGATCACGCCTGCCACCGAAACGTCTTTCCGGAAACTGGCGAAACCATGCACCGTGGCCGCCGCGCTCTGCGCCTGCGCGCCGGCATCTACCACCAGGATTACCGGCAGGCCGAGTGTAGCGGCAACATCGGCAGTTGATCCGGATGAGATTCCGGCTCCGCCCTGCGCGCCATCGAACAAACCCATGACCCCCTCGCCGAGGACGATTTCGGCATAGGCGGCGACCTGGCCGAACAGCTTGGCGACCGTATCCGGGCGCATGGCCCAGCCGTCGATGTTATAGCAATGACGGCCGCTGGCGGCGGTGTGAAATCCTGGGTCGATGTAATCGGGGCCGACCTTAAAGGATGACACCGGCACGTTGCTGCGCGCAAAATGGCGCAGCAGGCCAAGCGTGATTGTGGTCTTGCCGCTGCCTGACGATGGCGCGGCGATCACCGCTCCCGCTGCGCCCGTCATGTCTTTGGCGGTGCCAGCCCACAACCCCTCCCGGCCGCCCATAAGGATGATCCTGTGGGTGGCCGGGAGGGGTAGTGGGCCGGTGCGATCAGAAACAAAATTTATCCGACTTCGCGGGCGCTGCGCGTCCCCAGCGGATCGGCGGCCAGTAGTTTGCCACCCAGTGCGCCGGCCCAGTCGAGACCATCGCGCAGGCGCACGACCTCACCGACGACGACCATCGCAGGCGGCTCGATGTTCGAACTTGCGACATCCTCGACGCAGCGGCCAAGGGTGGTTTCCAGAACCACCTCTTCCGCCAGTGTCGCGTTGGACACGACGGCAACGGCTTCGTCCCGATGGCGGCCGCCGTCGAACAGGCGCTGACGGATGATCGCCAGATGCTTGATCGCCATGTAAATAACCAGCACCGGCGAACCGGCCGCAAGCGCCGGCCAGTCGATCCCGTCGGGGATATCGCCCGACGCGCCGTGCCCGGTGATGAACGTGACGGCGGAATTGGTTTCGCGGTGAGTCAGCGGAATGCCAGCACGGGCCAGCCCGCCGACGCCCGCCGAAATGCCGGGGATCACCCGGAACGGAACGCCAGCCGCAACCAACGCCAGCGCTTCCTCGCTGCCGCGCCCGAATATGAACGGATCGCCGCCCTTCAGACGCAGAACCTTTTTGCCGTCGCGAGCAAGCTGTATAAGACGGGCAGAGATATCCAGCTGCTTCGGCGACGGTTTGCCCCCGCGCTTGCCGGCATAGACGATTTCGCAGTC
>TARA_B100000674_G_scaffold189714_1_pt1 | contig 34484 bp, 41 predicted proteins | sample TARA_B100000674 | Tara Oceans TARA_B100000674 (sample SAMEA2622759) | marine metagenome | biome: marine biome (ENVO:00000447); feature: surface water layer (ENVO:00002042); material: "saline water (ENVO:00002010), including plankton (ENVO:xxxxxxxx)" | depth 5 m | reverse complement strand
GCAATTTGCGATTATGGCCGAAGAGCTTGGTTTTAATCACCTTAGAATTCCTGACCAAGTAATTAGGCCGAATAATAAACATTTGCACGAGCCGCTTACCCTACTATCTTATTTAGCGGGATTTACTTCTAGGATCGAGTTGGTTCCGTCTGTAATAATTTTACCACTTCGTAAAACGGTTGAGTTTGCACGTCAATCGACTGGGTTAGATATCCTCTCAGGAGGAAGGCTAAGATTGGGTATAGGAGTGGGATCGAGTAAAGACGAGTATCGGTTCTCTAATGCGAATTTCCAGCAAAGAGGCTTAATTTGTGATGAACAAATGTCACTTTTAAATCAATTATGGCAGCAGGGCAAGGTGAATTATAAGGGTAGATGGCATGAAATAAGTGACGTAGGAATTAATCCTCTTCCTATACAGAGACCAATTCCTATGTGGATAGGGGCGCAGTCTTCTCCTGCTCCATCTGTTATTAAGAGAATTGCTCAAATATCGAACGGATGGTTTGTCTTGGCTGATCCAGAACATTTTGGATCTTTAAAGGCTTCTATCTCTAGCGAAGCAGAAAAGGTGAATAGGAATCCAGAAGAAATAGGAACGGAGGCAGGTGTTGCGGTAGTAGGGCCGAGAGAAGGAGAATGGCAGGAGAGAGTTGAAGGGTGGCGTAGTAGAAATCTTACACATCTTTGTATAAGAACGTTGGGTGGAGGATTAAAATCTGTTCAGCATCTAGAAAAGTTAAGTGAGGTGGCAAAAAGATTGTCAAAGTTTGAAGACTTTCCATCAACTTAAAAATGGGTTGGCTCTTTGATAAAAAGGATGCAGCTGAGGGAGAAAATCCTTTTGATGAAATGGGCTTTATAAGATTCACCTGTCTTACATTGCTTTTTTACGCTACATTTCCGTTTTCTCTCATCGGCATTTACTGTGTTTTCGGAAAGAGAAAAACAGCTCAGCTAATACGAGCTCTGGTGACAGATTTCTTTTTGACTATCCTGCTGTTAGGTTTAACGTTCCTTTTTATAACGTGGTTAACTTACATCTATCTGTTGCCCACCCTAACGTCGTGGTTTAGCACTTATCTCCCATTTTTTTAAACCGCGGATCAAAATACTCGAGCTTATGCTGCTATTTTTCGTCACCCTTCACTGCCCCTGGCGAGAGTAAGATGGCGTTATGTATTAAAAAGCTTCTGACGATGTTGCCCCTCTTCGCTTTTTCGATTTTAGTGCCCTCAGAGTTTCCTTGAAATAGATCAATCAGGTCAGAGTACTTTTTGCGCCCCTTGACGCTTATTCTAGGGTCGCCCGCCTTGTTTGTCCGCTTACACTCCTTGATGATTGTATCGGGATCGACTGCATTAGTGACACAGAATTCCTCTAAAGTCGGCAGACGCGACGGGTCGTCATTAATCGGGTCTCCTCCCCAATGTTTTTCTAGACCCGCCAGCCAAGTATTGACAGTTTCGTATTCAGTGATGATTTTAAGTGAAAAAGACGAGCTCACAGCGGTAATCCGAAACGTTCCGCTAAAGCCCTTATTTCCGCTTTTCGCTCAGGATCATCGGGCACTGCTTCCTTTTGGATCATTTTATCTTTTTTCAAGCTATCCACTACTTTCTCGCTTCTTTCGAACGGGACACCATATTCCCCTTCAAAAAACTGTTCTTCGAAGGGAGGCCTTGGTCTTTGTCCACCGGCATCCCAAGATTCGGCTGGATAGCCTGCTAGAAGTACCCATATCATCATCCATTCCTCAGGTACTCCTAAAACTTCGTGAATATGCTCAGGGTTTGGGGTATTGAGCCCCACACCTAAACCCTCGTCAACCCCTGCCAATAGCATTTGGCCAGCCGCCAGTCCCGCATCTGCCGCTGCCACCGCAGCATACGCTGGATTCTCCGTTAGCGGTTTTAAAATTTGAGGATAAACCAGCTCATCTACAAATTGATGGCTCCATCCATGTGTTGGGGGTAGGGCATTCACGTCTACTAATTCTTTTAAGCGTGCCCCTTCGTTTTTATTGACTACACTCATGTCGGCGAACAAATAGATATGTACTGGCGCTAGATCAAGTTGAATGTTAAAAACTGGGGTCTTCAGCTTCTCTAACATTTCGTCAGAGAGATAATCTCTCTGAACAACTATCGCTTTTAGCCAATGGGCATTCACAGCGCAGGAGGATAGTCGTGCCGCCTCTAGCATCACCTGAATTTTTTCGCGCTCAACTGGTCTGTCGGGGTCGAAGAACCGAATACTTCTTCTTCTGCCAATTACTTCTTTGAATTCCATGACTTCCTCCTGCAGGATTTTGTCTATCTGTTGCACTAATGGTAAAGAAAACTAGGGTGGCCCAACTGAAATAAAAATTCAACTAAAATCCCTAAGAGCGCATTAGTTTGTATGATTAAGCTTTAGGTCGACTTCGATTTTTTATTCATTTGAAAAAAACACTAGACCTCTGGAACTCAAGTGTCGCTGTAAAATGTTTCCCCTATTGTTTGGGTATAAGCCAAGGTTTTTTCTGGTGGCAAGGACAGCGCAGGAGGCACTAGGGTCACGGAGTCCGCTATTTCCCAGGCAGGCTCCAAACGTTTTTTTACCTCATCAGGGGTTCCAGTTAGAACAAAAGTTGAAGCCATATCGTCCGGTATGAGATGGGCGGCTTCTAAGTAAGAGCCGTTTTTAACTCTTTCTTGTAATTGTTTGCAAATTTCTCCGAACCCATGGGCTTCAAAAAATGGTTCGTACTGTTCTATACCAGCATAGAAGGCCACAACTGCTCTTGCATCCTCAACCGATTCTTTTCTGTTCGAGTTCGGTGTTGTCCAAAACCAACAATTGATTTCTATCTCAGACCTTTGTCGTCCACTCTTGTTTAACCCCTTGACGATTTCATCCCTTATATGCGTTCGAAGCCAGTCGATTGTCCAGATCGGATGCCCGATTATGCCATCTCCGATTTCTGCTCCTAATTGAGTCATCGGCCCTCTAAGGGCAGAGATCCATATTGGAATATTTTCTCTTAATGGTGGAACAGTAGGTTGCAGCTCTGAAAAATCCAATTTGTAATAAGTTCCAATGTGATTTTCCAGCGAGCCTTTGTGAGCATGCATCGTAACTTTTCGAATTACTTCAACTGCCTCTCTTAATTGCGAAACCGGTTTAGAATAAGGCATACCAAAAAAGCCATTAGTCCATGATTTTACACTGGCTCCCAAGCCTAATATGAATCGTCCTTCAGCCATATGATCAAGCTCTATAGTGGCCATGGCGGTTTCAAAAGGACTCCTTGTGAGGGCTATTGCAATTCCAGTGGCTAGTTTGAGGGAGGAGGTGGGGCCTGCAGCCGCTGCAAGAGGGGCAAAAGGGGGGCCATAGACTTGTACTGCAAATGTCCCTTCCAATCCTAGACTTTCCTGTTGCTTGGCAAGCTCACCTATCGCGTTAGCTGGAAGTGAGGAGGGCAGAAGGCCCCAAAATTTTTTTTTCTTAGAGCTCAAGGTAAATCTCCTTACTAATCCTGATTTGGTTTAATAACTAAAATTATAGTCTAATTCTAACTAGTGGTCTGCTAGAGGGGCAAATGTAGGTGGATAGAAGTTGCTTCAAGTCGATACTTTGTTTTTAAATGAGTTTGTCATTTACCAACCAAAACATTTTAAAAATTGGTCGGGGTGACAGGATTTGAACCTACGACCCCTGCCTCCCGAAGACAGTGCTCTACCAAGCTGAGCTACACCCCGACATTACCAAGACCTGGTGACCGTGAAGATTACTAGGCGCTCTAAGTCATCTTTATACACAGAGGAGGGGAGATGGGCTAAGGCGGCTAGCGCCTTTTCCGCTTCCTTTTCTGCTAGGGAGAAAGTATAGGAAAGCCCTCCGGTATTTTCTATAGTTTTGATGATCTCATCTAACTTACCAAGACCGCCGTTAAGTATTGCATTTTCTATGAGCGTGCTCTCTTTCTCACTTCCGTTCCACATTGCATATAATAATGGAAGTGTGGGCTTACCCTCAGCCAAGTCATCTCCGATATTTTTACCTAACCTACTTACGTCTGACATATAGTCCAGAGCATCATCGATGAGTTGAAACGATGTTCCCAGATGCTTGCCAAATTTCGCAAGGGCTATTTCCGATTTTTTATCGCTATCTCCTGTGACTGCTCCTAGGAGGGCTGCAGACTCAAGGAGTTTGCCGGTTTTGCTATGAATGGTAGCTAGATATCTTTCCTCAGTTACTTGGGGGTTGTTTTTGTTAAGTAATTGCATAATTTCTCCTTCGGCAAGGGTGTTCGTTGCCTCAGCTAAAATCTGTAAAACCCTGTTATTACCAAGTTCGACCATTATTTGAAATGCCTTTGAGTATAAATAGTCGCCGACAAGCACACTAGCCTGATTTCCCCAAATTGCGTTCGCAGTCTTTCTGCCGCGCCTTAGTTGCGATTCATCTACTACATCATCATGAAGTAATGTAGCGGTGTGGATTAATTCTAGAACGGCTGCCAGTGAAATATGATTTGCCCCAACGTATCCAGTTGCGCGGGCAGAGGTCAGTAGAATCAGAGGGCGGATTCTTTTTCCTCCGCCCTCAAAAATGTGCAAGCTAAGCTCATTCACGAGATTGATTTTAGAATCAAAATTACTCTTAATGATGTCATCTACCTGTTTCAGGTCTTTCACGACATCGCTTTTTAGTTCTTTGCTTTTAGAAGAATCTATTATGCTAACCATTTCGAAATATTCTGGGTTTTAGCTGTAGTTCGTTACTGCAGCCATGGATTTAAAAAATGGGCAACCAAATAACTTTTTGTTGTCTGTTTGAGCAGATTTGCTGTAGAATACCGCGCCTATCGGTCGAAATCTGTCTTACCACTTGGTTTTGGCTAAATTACAGGTGAAAGGTTACGCTCTAAGCGACCTATTAGCAACGATTAAACAAAAAGAATTAAGAGCGAGTGACTATACTATGCAAGCTATTTTCAAGACCGGAGGTAAGCAGTATAAAGCAGCTGTAGGTGACAAGCTTAACGTCGAAAAAATTGGGTTAGAAGTTGGTTCTTCGGTGTGCTTTGATGAAGTATTGATGGTTTTAGATGATGGTGAAATATCTTTGGGAGATCCTCTCGTGGAGGGGGCGGCGGTCGATGCGAAGGTAATTGAGCAATTTCGAGGCAAAAAGATTGAAATAATGAAGTTTAAGCGAAGGAAACACTATAAGAGAAGGGCTGGTCATCGACAAAGCTTGACTAGAATAGAAATCTTGAACGTTAGGAGTAATTAAAGGTATGGCACACAAGAAAGCGGGAGGCAGTACTAGAAATGGGCGTGATTCAGAGTCTAAACGTCTCGGTGTGAAACGTTTTGGAGGAGAGGTAGTGAAGGCTGGGAACATATTAGTCAGACAGAGAGGAACCCATTTTCACGCTGGACTAAATGTTGGTTGCGGAAGAGATCATACACTTTTTGCCTTAGTCGATGGGAACGTTAAGTTCGAGAGAAAGGGTTCTCGGAACAGACGGTTTGTGAGCGTTACAGACCTAACGTAAAAAGGTTGGAATTTTCTGAGGCCCCGTTTTGAACAGCGGGGTTTCTCGTTTTTGAGATATCTCACAGTTGTTTTTGGTTAGGGGTACTCAATGAAATTTGTCGATCAAGTTCAAATAGAAGTCGAAGCCGGAAATGGTGGTGATGGCTGTCTGAGTTTCAGGAGAGAAAAGTATATCCCTCGAGGTGGTCCGGACGGCGGAGATGGAGGCGAAGGAGGGAACATCTATTTGCAGGCGGACCAAAGAGTAAATACCTTAGTCGATTTCAGGTTTAAAAGAGCCTTTAAAGCGCGAAATGGACATCCTGGAGAAGGCAGGAATAAAACCGGAAAATCTGCGGATGATCTCTTTGTAAAAGTTCCGATTGGCACACTGGCCTACGACAAATATACAGGGGATTTGATAGGTGACTTAGTCTCGCAAGGAAGCACCATTTTGATAGCAAAGGGAGGACACTCGGGGCAGGGTAATGCGCGATTTAAGACGAGTGTGAACAGAGCACCTCGTAAAACAACTACTGGCGGAAAGGGCGAGCGTAGGGAACTAAATTTAGAGCTTAAGCTTTTAGCGGATGTCGGTCTGTTGGGGCTTCCCAATGCAGGAAAATCGTCCCTTATCAGCAAGTCTTCCTCCGCTCGACCAAAGATATCAGATTATCCCTTTACCACATTGTCGCCAGGACTTGGTGTGGTAAGGATTTCCGACATCCAAAGCTTTGTTATGGCTGATATTCCAGGAATAATAGAAGGGGCGTCAGAAGGGGCTGGGCTTGGGCTTCAATTCCTTAAGCACCTGGAGAGAACAAGACTTCTACTTCATGTCATTGATATCTCTGAAGTCGATGAGGGTCAATTTTGGCGAGAGCGGTATGCTGTGATTATTAAGGAGATTGGCCGTTATTCGAAAGTATTGGCTAATAAACCCTGCTGGGTTGTGATGAATAAAATTGACTTGGTAGATCAAACCATGGTCGCTCTTTTTGAGGACAAATTGCGAAGGGAGGGTTGTAAGCTACCCATTTTTCCTGTCAGCGCTGTTACAGGGGAGGGGTTGAAACAGCTCCTTGAGGATATTGCTAAATGGTTTGATGAAGAGCCTGAGAGAAAATGATGATTAAACAAGTACTCGCAAAAGAGCGAAAGACCTTAGGAAAATCACGACGATGGGTCATAAAGATTGGAAGCGCTTTAGCTACCAATAATGGTTTGGGTCTAAATTCCGATAAGATTAAGGATTGGGCATCGCAAGTTTCCGAGCTACTGAAAGCAAATCGACAAATAGTGATCGTGGCCTCTGGGTCTGTGGCCGAGGGAGTATCTCGCCTGGGTTGGGGAAGTCGACCGCACGCATTGAATAAACTCCAAGCTGCCGCCGCGATAGGCCAGATCGGATTAGCAAGAACGTGGTCGGAAGCGTTTGAGGCTGTTGGCTGTAGAGCATCCCAGGTTTTGCTAACTCATGATGATTTGGCGGATAGGAAAAGGTACCTCAACGCCAGGACTACCATGCTTACGCTTTTAGACTTGTCGGTAATCCCAGTGATAAACGAAAATGACACGGTTGTTACTACCGAACTTAGTTTGGGCGATAACGACACGCTAGCGGGGTTAGTGTCTAACTTGATAGAGGCAGATCTGATGGTTATTTTGACCGATCAAGAAGGCTTGATGACCGCTGATCCTCGGAGCAGTGACGATGCTGTGTTAATCCAAGAAGCTGATGTTGATTCAGATCGGCTAGATTCTTTTGCGCAAGGGGGTGGAGAGTGGGGTCGTGGGGGGATGATTACTAAGTTGAGGGCAGCTCGGCTCGCCTCTAGATCGGCGACTTCTACAATTATTGTTTCCGGTACTGAGGAAAGGGTGTTGAATAAAATTGGCGCAGGTGAGAGCTGCGGCACGCTTTTATACTCTAGTCAGGAAAAGTTGGCGTCACGCAAACAGTGGTTGGGGGGCATTGTATTGGCCAAGGGTCGAATCACCCTGGATAGGGGTGCGTGTGCGGCATTAAGGCAGCAAGGGAGTAGTTTATTGGCAGTAGGTATTGAGGACGTGGTCGGAAATTTCGAGAGGGGTGATTTAGTCGCGTTAGATAATCAGGAAGGCAGAGAGATGGGCAGGGGTATAATCAATTACTCGTCTAGGGAATGTGTACTCATTAAGGGAAAGGTATCTTTGGAGATAGAGTCTATCTTGGGATACTCAAGAGAACCTGAGGTAATCCATCGGGATAACCTTGTGGTGGGGACCTTCTGACTGGTAAGGTTTTGTCTCTCTATGCCATACCCCTTATATGCTTGAGAAGCCTTGACTTGTGGCGAGCGGCCTTGTTTTTGTGGATAATTTTCTTGTTGGTCATCCTGTCTACCACAGACACTGCCGTACTATATGCCTTTTCGGCGTTTTCCTTATCACCAGACTCAATAAAGCTGAGAACCTGCTTAATTCTTGTTCTATATAATGACCGATTGCCCGCATTCTGCTGGCGTCTTTTTTCGGATTGTCTAGCTCTTTTTCGAGCCTGGGGAGAATTAGCCAATTTTCGTGCTCCATGAGTTATAATAGGGGCGTAAATATGCGATGTTGAACTAGAATTGTCAACAGCATTTTTTAAATAAATAGGATGTGCCTTTGGTGTTTTATCCACAACAGCCATTGATTTATCAATAACAATTACATGACATCCGTATACAAATTTTTGTTACGCACGACTACATTGGTCGGCGCTATGACTTTAATCTCGCGAGTTTTAGGTCTGGTGCGCGACGTTTTAATTGCCCGATTATTCGGAGCCGGTATTGCTTCAGATGCTTTTTTTGTAGCCTTTAAGATCCCGAATTTCTTTCGAAGATTATTTGCTGAGGGGGCGTTCTCTCAAGCCTTTATACCGGTACTTACAGAGCATAAACAACTAATAAACCCCCGGGAACCGGGAGCTTTGATAGGCTCTGTTTTCGGTTTAATGTCGGTAGCTCTCTTTGCTATTGTTTTAGTTGGTATTCTCTCTGCGCCCATATTTATCTTGATTTTCGCTCCAGGTTTTGTAAATGGCGGTGAGAAGTTCGAACTCTCTGTGCTTCTTCTAAGGATAACCTTCCCCTATTTATTATTTATCTCACTGACAGCCCTCCTAGGTGGAGCTTTAAACGTGTATAGGAGGTTTGCGGTTCCTGCTCTTACTCCTGCCTTGCTCAATGTAAGCCTTATATTATGCGCTATTTGCCTCTCGCCACGCTTAGACGAGCCCATTGTCGGACTAGCTATAGGAGTATTAGTAGGAGGAGGCTGCCAACTTGTTATGCAATATCTGGCTTTTAGAGGATTAAAAATAGAGTGGAAAGTGAGATTTCGCGCTGATCATTCGGGGGTACGACAGATTTTTAAGTTGATGGTTCCCGCCATCTTCGGGGTATCTGTAGCTCAAATAAATTTGATAGTAGACATGGTAATAGCATCGTTTCTAATTACGGGAAGCATTAGCTGGTTATATTACTCAGACAGAATCATAGAGTTTCCTTTGGGCATCTTTGGGATTGCGATGGCCACCGCGATACTGCCGACTCTCTCAAAGCAGGCCTCAGAGAAAGATAGCTTGGCCTTTAGAAAAACTATCGGCTGGTCGATGAGATGGGTTTGGCTTATAGGGGTGCCCGCCGCTGCTGGCACGGTAATCCTAGCGGCGCCTATTTTAACTACATTATTCGCCTATGGAGAAATGGGTCAGTTTGACATTATGCAGAGCACTCAAAGCTTGGCCGCTTATGCTATTGGATTGCCAGCTTTTATCTGCATAAAGGTGCTCGCGCCGGGCTATTTTGCCAGACAGGATACGGTAACTCCCGTTAAAATAGGGATAATAGCATTGTTGACCAATATAGTGTTGAATTTAGTCTTGGTTAGTTACCTGGATCATGTGGGACTCGCTTTAGCTACTAGCTTATCGGCTTGGTTGAACGCGACATTGTTGTGGGTAGGGTTAAAGAAAAAAAATTTAATTGTAGGCGGCTTTGGCGGTCGGTTGTTTTTGCCTCGCGTTTTTCTTGCTACTGGGTTAATGGTGATAGTTGCCAACCTATTTACAAAGCCTTCACAGGCATGGCTCTACTTACCTGTGTTAGATAGGGTGACAGAATTAACTTTAGCCGTTTTGATAGCAATGGTTGTTTACTTCGGGACTTTGTTGCTATCGGGTTTGAAAAAGAAAGAAATACTGATGCAATAAATCATATGAAGTTTTTTTATGTAGTGTTAAAGAGAAGATAAAGTAGATGAGATTAATTCGTGATCATAAAAATATTCGCCCAGAGGATTTCGGTTGTGTAGCCACCATAGGGAATTTTGACGGAGTTCACTTAGGTCATCAGGATCTAATAAATCGTTTAAACCTTCTCTCTGAAAAATTTGACCTGCCTACAACAGTGATCCTTTTTGAGCCCCAACCGGCTGAATTTTTTTTGAAAGATGATTTGCCTAACAGATTAACTAGAGTGCGTGAAAAAATTCGTTTATTGGATTTTTACGGGGTTAGTCGGGTGCTGGTGTTAAAATTTAATGAACATTTGGCGGCCTATTCTGCCTCTGAATTCGTGGAAGACATTTTGTTGAAAAAGTTAGGTATCAAGGCGCTTGTCGTGGGAGATGATTTTAGATTTGGTAAAAAACGCGAGGGTGACTATAAATTATTGTCGAGCTATTCTGAAAGAAAACATTTCGTTCTCGAGCGAGCCGCTCCCTTCTTGGTAGAGGGCGAAAGAGTATCAAGTACCTTGATTAGAAATCATTTAGAGAGAGGCAACATCTCCAGAGCAGAAAAAATTCTGGGCCACACTTACTTTATTGAGGGTCGGGTTAGTCGCGGGCACCAAAAAGGAAGGGAATGGGGCTTCCCCACTGCGAATATTAATTTAGACAGGTTTAGAACGCCTCTGAAGGGTATTTTAGCTGCCAAGGTATCCGGGCTAGGGAACAAGAAGCTGGATGCGGTTGCTTATATTGGTAACCGACCTGTGATCGAGGACCCTCGCTTCGTTTTAGAGGTCCACTTGTTCGATTTTGAGGATGATTGTTACAACAAATACATTCGTGTGGAGTTCGTAGAGCGGATTAGGGATGACATTAACTTTACTACATTCGATGAGATGGCGGAACAAGTTAAGAAAGACTGTGTGGTTGCTAAAGGGATTTTAAATGGCGGCTGAAAATGGTTCAAAGCTAGTTTTTTGCTTTTTTTTTACAGCTTCCATAGTGTTTATTGATCAGATTACCAAGCAGTATGCGGAAAAAAATCTAATCTACGGGGAGGCAGTTGAAATCTTTCCCGGAATTAGAATGGCTTTGCTACACAATCCCGGTGCGGCTTTTGGAATATTAAGTAATCAGTCAGGTTGGCAGGTGGGTTTTTTAGTGGGCGTTTCTCTGCTAGCTGCAATTGGTTTAGTTTTGTGGATTTGGCTACAAAGGGATGAATCATTTTACACGCTTCTACCCTTGGTGTTGGTTCTGGCTGGTGCTATAGGCAATGGAATTGATAGGGTTCGGTTTGGGTTTGTGGTAGATTTTATAAGTCTATATTATGAGAGATGGTCTTGGCCTACTTTTAATGTTGCGGATTTGGTGATTAGTTTGGGGGTGCTTCTTTTAATCTTAAAGTCATTTTCTTCCAAGCCTGACTGATGAGCATCAGGTTTTAACAGATTCTGGCCGAAAACTTCATTTAGGATTATAATTTATTATCTTAAATCCATTTACTAGAAAAAATATGCAAATACATTTAGCAAATCCAAGAGGCTTCTGCGCCGGTGTAGATAGGGCAATAGGCATAGTCGAAAGGGCCCTAGAACTATTTGGCGCCCCAGTTTATGTTAGGCATGAGGTAGTGCATAACAAATACGTGGTAGACGGTTTAAGGGACAAAGGTGCTATTTTTGTGGATGAGCTTCATGAAGTGCCAGATGATGCCACAGTGATTTTCAGTGCTCACGGCGTTGCGAAAGCAGTCAGAGAAGAAGCAGCAAGACGTAAGCTAAGAGTTTTTGATGCGATTTGTCCTCTAGTTACGAAGGTGCATATGGAAGTGGGAAGGTACCAGGAGGAGGGCAGGGAGTGTATTTTGATTGGTCATGCCGGGCATCCCGAAGTAGAGGGTACCCTTGGCCAATATCGGCGGCTAGAGGATGGGAGAGGCGGAATGTACCTAGTAGAGTCAGTTGATGATGTCACTGCGCTAACGGTGAAAGACCCTAGCTTTCTGGCTTTTGTAACTCAAACTACACTTTCGATGGACGATACGGCGGTCGTGATCGACGCCCTTAGGGAAAGGTTCCCCAAGATAGTAGGTCCAAAAAAGGAAGACATCTGCTACGCTACACAAAACCGCCAAGATGCCGTAAAAAATCTCCTTCCTCAATGTGACTTAATTCTAGTGGTTGGGTCTCAGACTAGTTCAAATTCGACCCGCCTAAAAGAAATTGCAGAGAAGCAAGGTATTCCTGCTTTCCTAATAGATAGCGCACAGGAAATAAAAGATGAATGGCTAGTAGGTAAAACAAGTGTAGGGGTAACAGCGGGTGCGTCTGCCCCGGAGATTTTGGTGGAGAGAGTGGTAAAAAAACTTACTGAGAGTGGGGGTTTAGAGGTCTTGGAGGTTCCCGGAATAAAGGAGCAAGTAGTTTTTAGTTTGCCTAGAGAGTTAGTTTCTAGTAAAGAGGATGAAATTATTTCGGTCTAGGATAATTTTTTGAACCGTTATCATAAGCAAATTGAATTTTAGATAACGATGTTGAGGTGATAGATAATCAAAAGTTTGGAAGAAACACTCTTAGAAAAAAATATTCAGCCAACACTTCAGCGCATGCTGGTTGCTAGCGTGCTGTTGGAGCGCCACCAGCATCTATCAGCAGATGCCGTGTTGAAGCGGTTAAGAGATATGGGTAACCCTGTCTCTAAAGCTACTGTTTACAATAGTTTATCACTTTTTGTTGAACGTGGTCTGATAAAGGCGATATCTATAGATAGTTCGCGCACTTTTTATGATTCTAATGCGAAAAAGCATAGTCATTTATACAATATTGATTCAGGTGAGCTTATTGACATAGATTATGAGAGCCAAGTTGTAAAAGAAAAGTTACCTCTACTACCTGAGGGAACGGAATTGGAGAGTCTTGAGTTAATAGTGAAAATAAAAAATAAAGTTAAGAGATAGCCTCTACCTATCAGGACAGCTAATTCTAGTATTCTGAAACCTGACTTTTGTTCCAGGCCGGAGTAGCTCAGTCGGTAGAGCAGCTCACTCGTAATGAGAAGGTCGGGGGTTCAATTCCTCTCTCCGGCATCAATAAAGAGCTTGCTACCAGATTGTAGCGAGATCGCTAACTATTCAGGAAAGCAAAAAGTTATGTTATAACATAACTTAGTTTTTCTAAGGGCCTTAGTTAATAGCTGATGAAAAGAAATTACCTCATAAATTTGTTTATACTGTTCCTTTGTTCCATCTTCGCTAATGCGGTTTCGGAAGAACCCCATATACACGGAGATGTTGAATTAAATATAGTGAAAGAAAACTCCATACTTGAGATAACGCTTATCTCGCCAGCTGTTAATATTGTCGGATTCGAGTACCTTGTTTCAAATGCGAAGGAGAGATTGGCAGTAGAGAAAGCCAATTTAAAGCTATCGCAACATGAAGAAATGTTTTCTTTTCATAATGATTCTTGTGGGCATCTTGAGACCTCAATGATTCAATCCGGGCCAACAGAAAAAAACAGAAGCGAACCGTCTCACGATGGGCATCAACATGAGCACGATAAAAATGTCCATAGTGAATTTGAAATATTGTACAGGTATAGATGTGTTAAAGAGGTGACTTCCCTCAGCGTGAATTTGAAAGATCATTTTTCCGGAGTATCTCAAATCAATGCGAGATGGATCAAAGATGGCGCACAAGGGGGAACGATCCTAAACACTGCTAAACGTAAAATAATATTTTAATTTGAGGAATTCTCAGAAAAGATGAAATTCGATATATATCAAGTTGAGCAGTATTGTGATAAGCACGGCATCCGTTTAACAGAAAGGCGGAAGCAAGTCCTAGGTGAACTGTTGCAATCTGAGAAAGCTTTATCGGCGTATGAGCTGATTGATGATTGTAACAAGAAGGCTAAAAAAAATATTTCTGCAATGTCCATCTATAGAATATTAGATTACCTTGAAAGTCAACGATTGGTACATAAATTAAATCTTACAAATAAGTATGTCGCTTGTTCTCATATTGCTTGCGAGCATGGGCATGTTACCTCACAGTTTCTCATTTGCGGCGGATGTAGCAAAGTTGAAGAAGTAAATGTTTCCCCCTCTACAATTTCCGCATTAGAGGCTAGTGTTGAGGCGGCGGGCTTTAGTCTAATGAGTCCGCATATCGAAGTGAAATGTTTATGTGGTCCATGTAGTAAGGAACAATTAACTAAAAAGAGTGTGGATAAAAGATGAAAAGCTACCAAATAGGCGCCGATAAGTTCTCTATTACTTTATCTGTGGTGTGCGCCTTTCATTGCCTGATACTGCCGGTCATTATTTCTTTAGCACCCACTTTAGCGGCGTTAAATCTAGATGACGAAAGGTTCCATTTTTGGATGGTCGTAGCAGTCCTTCCCATAAGTGTTTATGGGTTATCGTTGGGATGCAAAAAACATAAGCGGTATCAGTTATTGATTCTAGGCTTTGTAGGTTTATCTTTACTAATCTCAGCCTTGCTTTTAGAGGACTTGCTGGATGCTCTAAATTTTGTGTTAATTAATGAAAAATCCCTTACGCTCTTGGGTGCTATCTTTTTGGCAACAGGCCATTGGTTTAATTATCGACTTTGCCTTAAGAATGAATGTCGTTGATTTGGGCAATTTTGTTGTCCAGGCGATACAAGTCGTTAAACAACATCTGATGAGATAAGGGACTACACTCGCGTAGTGAAAAGACTGGTGCGGCGAGTTATTCCTCTGTATACGGTTCGTATGCGTTCATTTCCAAAACGTAAGCTGCCGATGCAAGCTCATTTTCTACTAGGGAAGTCTTGAGAACACCCGATATCCAAAATGGTTCGTACAGAGATTCTAATTTAAGGCCCTTCGGATAATTAGTTAAGATGATTTGATTCGGTGGGGGGGGCGGAAGATGAATGCAAGCGCCAAACCAGGGCACTAGAAAAAACTGAGTTATCGTTTGCATGTCATCAAACTCCAATGGAACAATGAAGCCTGGAATCCGAATAGCGCTCCCATTCATTTTAGAAACGATTCGTGAGGAATTTAGGGCTTGTTGATATCTATCAGCTGTTGCATTCGACGTATCACCCCGGAGTTGATTACTTATGGCATCCTCAGTTGAGTTTTCCTCGATGTTAGTAATATATTCAGGGGGGTTCAAAAGGGCCTCTAAGTCATCTTTAGGAAGAAGATCAATCCATTCTACCGTTTCATATTTTTGGCTAGTGGCTTCTGCCTTTGTTACTTCAACTGATTGGTCTTCAACACCTTCTGACGTTTTTGCTTGAGCCAGCGTAAAGACCGTAAAAAAGCTCATGAAGCTGAAAAATAATGTGTTTTTCAAGTTACGATCAGCGATTTTTATTATGCGAACTGGGCCCATAGTGCTAAATTATATGGCAAATTCAAGATTCCTAACAAATTTACCGTCGGTTGAGTTAAAGTGATAGAGATTTCTAATGTTATTTTTCAATACCCTGTTCCGGGAGACAAAATAATTCTGGATATACCTGGTTGGTCTGTGTCTAAGGGAGAAAGGGTTTTTATTCATGGGCCTTCCGGATGCGGTAAGACCACTTTTTTGAATCTTTTAAGCGGACTGGCAGTTATTAATGAAGGGAAAGTGATCGTTTTTAGCTATCGGCTCGACCAGATGTCTGAAGGGCAAAGAGATGCATTTCGAGCGAATTATGTGGGCCATGTGTTTCAGACCTTTAATTTAATACCTTATCTAAGTGCTGTCGATAACATCCGCCTAGGAGGCTATTTTTCAGGGAAAGCGCCAAATAGGGATTGGGTAGAGAAAGCCAAACAGGCTTTGTTAGATCTTGGTGTTTCTTATGAACACCATGATATACAAGCTAGATCACTCAGTATGGGGCAGCAGCAGCGTGTTGCGATCGCCAGAGCGCTTATAAATAAGCCTAAGCTTCTCATCGCAGATGAACCTACTTCTTCATTGGATGAAAAAAACAAAAAATCGTTTATGTCTATGATGATGGAATTAGTGATGGCCAATGAAATTACACTAGTAATGGTTAGCCACGATACTACCTTGTCAAGCTATTTTGACCGAGTTGAAGAGTTTAATTTGATAAATGTAAGGTAGTAAGCATGTTTCTCAAACTGGCAATTAACAGCTTGATAGATAGGAAAGGTGCGGTTTCATTGTCTGTAGTTGCTATGGCCATCAGCATAGCAATTCTTCTGGGTGTCGAGCATATTCGTCAAGAGGTGAAGCAAAATTTCTCTAGTACCGTGTCTGGAGTCGATTTAATTGTGGGAGCCCGGACAAGTAATGTAAATCTGCTGCTCTACTCTGTTTTTCGAATCGGTGCGCCCACAAATAATATAAGTTGGAAATCATTCAAAAACTTTGCTGCTGATCCGAGGGTCGACTGGGCGGTACCCATCTCTTTAGGTGATTCTCACAAAGGGCATGGTGTTGTGGGAACTGTGTCTAATTATTTTGAACATTTTAGTTATGGCAAAAATAAGCATTTGGCTTTTTATAAAGGTGCAGTTTTTACTGATGCCTTTGAAGTCGTTTTGGGGTTTGAAGTGGCGTCACGAGAGGGTTATGGTATTGGCGATACAATTGTGCTAGCTCATGGAATGAGTGAAGCTAGTTTCGCATTGCATGATAAATATCCTTTTACTGTGGTGGGAGTGCTAGAGCCAACTGCTACGCCTGTTGATCGAACTGTTTATATAAGTCTTGCGGGGATGGAAGCAATACATAGTGACTGGCCGAACAAATCGACAAGCGCAACCGATAGCCCTCCGAACCAGGAAAACTTGGGACAAGTTAAGGTTGAGCAGATAACTGCATTCATGTTGAGGTTGAAAAACCGACTCTCGACGTTTAAGTTTCAGAATGAGGTAAAAAATTATCGTGGGGAGCCTTTAACAGCAATACTTCCTGGTGTGGCACTCTCTGAATTATGGGGGTTCACCGCTCTCCTTGAAAATAGCTTTTTTTTAGTGTCTATTTTTGTGTTCACGTCGGCTTGTGTCGGGATGAGTGCGATGCTTTTTTCTTCGATTAGAGATCGGGCTCGAGAAATGAAATTGTTGAGGATAGTGGGCGCTTCCCCTTCGGTTTTATTTTTTTTAATAGAGTTAGAGGCTTTGTTGATTGCATTGGTAGCAATATTTCTTGGCTTGGGATTTGTTTTTATTTTAATATTCTTTTTTCAAGACTATTTGTTAATTGAGTATGGAATAAGTGTTGGTAAGAATATCTTGTCCGAAAGTGTGGGGAAAATGTTATTTGCGATTCTAATGACGTCATTCTTATCTGCATTGGTGCCGTCTTTTTATGTATATAGGAAAAATATAAGTCTTCAGCAGACACAGTAAATTTCTTTGGATGGTTACGAGAGTACCTTGATAGCAACTGCCTTGATGGTAATTAGATTAAACTGGGCGAATTCACTCCACTCGGTTGACAAGGAATTACTACTTTGAAACGCTATGGGTCAATATCAAACCAGGTACCACGGGAAACGAAAAGAGACACTAAATCTAACATACAAGAGGGGAATTAACATGGCTCAAGATATCAGCGCGATTCAAAACCTTTTAAGCTCTTACTGTCATAAAGTCGATCGAGGAACCGCGCGTGAAGTCGCGGAGCTTTTCATGGAAGATGGAATACTTCGTCCTTACTATGATGGAAATTATGAGTGCAAAGGTCGGGTTGAAGTGGAACGTTGGTATGCCTTCTATCATGAGAAAATGTTGAGCAAAGTCAGGAACCTTAAGCACATCATAAGTTCTAGTGAAATTTCAGTGAATGGACGCTCTGGAAATGCAGTCACTTATCTCACTGCATATTTTGTAGGGATTGAAGATGGCGTTGCTTACCAAGTACTAGGTACTTATTTTGACGAGGTGGCAAAAGATGCGGATGAGTGGCTTTTTAAAGATAGGAGAATAGAAGTGGAATATATGACGCCCCTTAATAGCATGATAGAGGGAATGGAGCCTTTGGGTTTCGAGCCTAATTAAGGGCCGTGAAGGTATGTAACCAGGATACACCGTTCGGCTTCATATTAGTTTTTTAAAATGGTAGAGCCGTGGATTGTCATCACTATTCTAGGAGCGTTTTTCCAAAATTTACGCTCGGCATTGCAAAAGAGAAGTACATCAAATTTGTCGATTCTAGGGGCATCTTATACACGTTTTCTTTTTGCTTTCCCCTTTGCGATTCTCTATCTATTAGTCATAGATATCGCAACTAATTACACTTTGCCTAGCGCAAATCAGAAATTTTTTATTTATTGTTTTGCTGGCGGGGTGGCTCAAATCTTGTTTACAGTCTTTCTTATTTCATTGTTTGGAAGTAGAAATTTTGCTATAGGTACTGTGTACTCTAAAACAGAGATAGTTCAAGTTGCGTTGTTAGCGTATCTGATACTTGGTGAGCCTTTGAGTATTCCAGCACTTTTGGCGATTAGTCTAACCTTATTGGGAGTGCTACTTTTAACCTTAAGTGATCAAACTATTTCTTTAAAGAGGTTTCTTAGGGAGGCAAATGGTCGATCTACGTTGGTAGGTTTGTCGAGCGGTGCGGCCCTTGGTGCTTCGGTGGTTTTTTATCGGGGCGCAGCTTTATCGTTGGAGTATGCAGGGCCGATTTTCGTCGCTGCTGCGTTCACCCTGCTAGTGGCGTTAGCGTTTCAGACATTTGTGATGGGAGTTTGGATCTTTTTAAGGGAATCAGGCACATTTGGCCATATTAGAAACTACTGGGTCGGTTCTCTGTCAGTTGGGGTGGCAGGAATATTGGCTTCCATTTGTTGGTTTACTGCTTTTACCTTGCACAACGCTGCTGAGGTAAGAGCCCTAGGTCAGATAGAACTGGTCTTTACTTTTCTATTTTCTCTCCTATTATTTAAGGAGAAGACTTCGGTGCGGGAGTTTTGTGGCATTGTCTTGATAATGCTAGGAGTTCTCGTCTTGGTTTTAGGAACGTGAATTATAAAGCTGCCCATTAACTGTTGGAAAAAAGAGTGTCTTTGTTAGTTATTAGAAATACGTATGGAGGATTCAAGTGAAAATTGGATTTTGTTTGCTAGTATGCAGCTTAGCACTGATAGATACTGCCCACTCAGCTAGCTTTGAAGAGGTCGATTCTTGGCTAAATTCTGAAATTCTTTTGGATCCCCCGACTCCTGCTTCTATGATAAGCCAGAGCGATCTAAAGACTCTGGTCCCTTGGTTGCCTCCGGGAGTTCTGCACGAGTTTGACTTTCCCGAGCTTAAGCTAGAGATTCAGGCCTATTCAGAAAAAAAACCTCATATAGATTTTTTAAATGCTAGCAAAAAGTATCTTGGAACCGCATCTATAGGGGATGATGGGAGTCTATTCAACTATCAGGCTGGTCAACCTTTCACGCATCAACAAATTGTAGATGCAAATCCTAAAATCGCAGGTTATATGATTGCGTGGAATAATATACATCGGTGGCAGCATTACGGCATCAGAATAAAAGAAATGTTTTTTGCATATGTTGGCTCTCAAAGTGGGCCTTCACCTTTGGCCCCTGAGAAAAATCTGCTGGGGGGAGGCAGTATCGATAGGGTGCTGACTATGACTTGGAAACGAGTTTACCTTAATAAGCTGGCTATGCTTCCAGATAAAGACTATAAAATGGACGTAAAAGATAGCGACACTAGATTATACAAAGAGTATATGGAGTTTCTAAGTCCCTTTAATGTGAAGGGGACTAAGTTTGTAGTCGAGCGAATGATTGATCCTCATGAAGAAGATTTAGTCAATACATATTTACCTACAGAAAGGCGAGTGAGACGTTTCTCGGCAAAGGAGCGTTCGGATGCTTTTATGGGTTCCAATGGCACCTTTGATGACATTGAAGGTTTTTCTGGACGAGTTTTGGATTACGATTGGGAATATTTGGGGGAGAAAAAGGTTCTGGCTACTACTAACTCTAGACAAACCACCAACGTCGTATTCTACGGTCCTCATAGTAGGTTGCCCGATGATTTTTACCAATTGAGAGATGTGTATGTAGTCAAGGCAAGTCCTGTGTGGGATGGCAACCCGGTAAAAATGAGAGTGATGTTTATAGACAAAGAAACTTTTAATGTTTCTTGGGCGTTAATTTATAATAGGGAGAATGAATTGTGGAAAACCATGCAGACTGTACATAAAAACTTTGATGGCGATAGATCTCATAATAGTAAAGTTGCAGGTTTTGTTGGGATGGCTATGATAGACCAGTTAGCGAATACAGCCACCATCTGCAGCAAGCTTACACCGACCGAATTTCCTGTAACCACTCCTCGCCAGGTAAAACGCGTGTTTAGTGTTTCCACATTATCTGAAGGTCAATAATTAACAAGTTAGCTAAAAAAGAAGAGAACAAATGTTTATTGCAATGAATAGATTTAAGGTTAAATCCGGTAACGAAGCAGAGTTTGAAGAGGTTTGGAAGACTAGAGATAGCTTCTTGGGTGAAGTACCTGGGTTTCTGGGTTTTCATCTTTTGAAAGGAGCAAGTGCCGACGAACACACGTTATATTCGTCTCATTCTACTTGGGATGATCAGACAAGTTTTGAAAATTGGACTCGGTCCGAATCTTTTCGTAAAGCACATTCTGGTGCTTCGAGTCGGAAAAATCTGTATCTAGGCCATCCTGAATTTGAGGGCTTTGAAGTTGTCCTATGAAGCTATCCAAGCGACACCGCGGAAAATATAATCCCGATCATCCGGCCCCTTACGAACTCAGTAGAAGCAGAATAGAAAACTTTGTAAAGTGCAGTGCATGTTTCTATCTGCAGCAAGTCGAAGGAGTTAATTTTCCCTCCATTCCAGGCTTCAATATCAATGAAGCCACAGACGTGCTTCTGAAAAAAGATTTTGATGAATGCCGGGAGAAAGGTATATCACATCCGTTTTTGAATAGACTTGGAAAAGGTCATCTCATTCCCTATAGCCACGAAAACTTTAACCTTTGGACTCAAAGTTTGCATTTTGGTGCAGAAGGTAGACTCAATACGGTTCACGAGGCCAGTAATTTAAAAATTGGTGGTGGACTAGATGATGTTTGGTTTAACAAAGAAACAAAAGAGCTTCATGTTGTTGATTACAAGAGCACCTCTACTAAAACAAAAGGAAAATCTGTTTCCCTAAGTGGTTGGTGGAAAAACGCCTACAAGCGCCAAATGGATCTGTATGTTTGGGTTCTGAGGAGGCTGGGTCTTGAAGTAAGTAATACCGGCTACTTTCTGTATTGCGATGCCGATAGATTTACCTCAACACCATTCCTTAGAGAAGGTGCGGCGCTAATGGACTTCAAGGTTTCTCTGTTAGATTACTCTGTAGATTGTAGTTGGATTGAACCCACTTTGATGGCGATTCGCAAATTACTTGATTCTCGCTTGAGTTGTCCAAAGCACGACGAGAAATGTGAATATGGTAAGTTCCTGAAAGAGTGTGAGGCCTCTGTGTCGAGGCCTCTATAAATCTCTCAAAGCGTACGCTTAGCTTTACAGTTCCCTTTTTATGTAATCCGCGATCAAGTCCAGTCCTTCCTGCGCAGAAGTTAGTGCCGCAGGGAAAAGAGTGAAACCATGAATAGTACCCTCAAAGCATTTGTACTCAGATTTCACTCCTGCTTCCTTAAGTTTGTCAGCATAAGCCTTTCCCTCATCGACCAGAGGGTCATAACCGGCGGTGATTGTTAATGCTGGGGCAAGACCGGAGAGATCAGCTTGTGTGATTGGAGAGGCTTTTGGTCCTGCTAACTCCTCTGGATTGTTGGAGTAGTGGCCGCCAAAATACTCCATATCCGCCATTGATAGTAAATACTCGCCCCCTCCAAATTTACCTCTTGACGCATAGTCAGTACCTGTCAAGTCTGTCACTGGATAGATTAAGACCTGTAGAGCAATTTTTCCTTTCAGCTGTTGAGCCACTACTGCGGCCATATTGCCGCCCGCGCTATCGCCAGTGACCACAACTTTCCCCGTGTCTCCTCCTATATCGGCACCGTGCTTGCAGACCCAATCTGTTGCGGCGATGCAGTCATCGACCCCAGAGGGAAATTTATTCTCTGGCGCTAATCTGTAATCAACAGCTACGAGAATGGCTTCAGACGCCTTCGCAAGGTACCTACACATGTTGTCATGTGATTCTAAATCGCCGATGACCCATCCTCCGCCGTGAAATAAGACTATCAAAGGAAGTTTTTCTTGAGTTTTTTTCGGGTGATATATCCTGATAGGAATGTCCCCATTAGGCCCATCAATGGTCTGATTTGTTACCGAATCCATTGACACCACGTCGCCTTGGAGGCTGACGCATAGGCCGGTAAACAATTCTCGGCATTTTTCTGGCGGAAGTTCGTGGAAAGCAGGTCCTTCTTGCTCTGCTAAACCTTTTAAAAAAGCTTCTGTGGTTTGGTCAAGTGCCATAGGTATCTCCAGTGTAATTTATTTCTTGCATTGCCACCTAGGGTGGTTCAGTCTTAGTTTTTGTATAAGTACTAATTTCAATACTAATATATTTCGAGTCCTATGAGAACAAAACGTGCGTTGGGTATATTGAAATTGCTTACACATAGACTCTAGGAGGGAAAATGGGCTTGGGTAAAGCATACGACTTTGTGGTTTTGGGAAGTGGTCCATCTGGAAGACGTTCGGCCATTCAGGCTGCCAAATTAGGAAAAAAAGTATTGGTTGTAGAGAATCGAAAACCGGGTGGGGTATCCATCCATACTGGTACGATTCCCAGTAAAACAGTTAGAGAAACTGTCCTGAATCTAACTGGCTTCAGGGAAAGGAATTTCTACTCGAATGTCGTTTATCCAGCAGCTGAAGAAGATCTTTATGGAAGGGTGAAAGCGACCCAAGAAAGAGAGGTCGAGGTATTAAAAGATCAATTTGCGAGAAATAATGTCGAATTAGTCAGTGGCAGCGCTAAGTTTCTTGATCCGAATATAGTGGAGATTACTAGAGAGGAGGGTGTGAGGGAAAGGGTTGAAGCTCAAAAATTTGTTATCGCAGTGGGAACAAATTGTTATCGTCCGAAGGAGTTACAATTTGATGGTCGATTCGTTTGCGATAGTGATCAGTTTTTATCTTTAAACCACATTCCAACGAGTGTCGTCGTTATCGGTGCTGGAGTTATTGGTGTAGAGTATGCTTCCATTTTGAACGTATTAGGGCGAGAGGTCACACTAATTGATCCTCGCGAGAATTATTTGGAATTCATTGACCGTGAAATCATTGCAGAATTTACAAGCATATTACGGACACGAGGTGTTTCTTTTAGGCTTGGTAGGAAACTCACGGATATCATTTCTGCGAGCGAGGATGGCGTAAGAATCGCCCTAGATAATGGGGAGATTCTCAAAACTGGTATGGTTTTATATGCGGCAGGAAGAGTTGGAGCTACTTCAGGTTTAGGCCTAGAAAACTGTGGCTTATCTGCCGATTCGCGAGGCAGAATTACGGTAAATAGGGATACTTTCCAAACCAAGAAAACGAATATCTATGCGGTTGGAGATGTAGTCGGTTTTCCTGCTTTAGCTTCTACTTCGATGGCTCAAGGGCGTATTGCAGCTTGTCATGCTTTCGGAGAGGAAATTTTTAAACCTTCTGAATTTTATCCTTACGGAATTTATTCAGTTCCCGAAATATCTACTTGTGGAATGTCTCAAACGGATGCAGAAAAATCAGGAATAGATTTTGTAGTAGGTTCTGCAAAATTTTCCGAAACATCGAGAGGCCAAATCATGGGGATGGATTGTGGGTTCCTGAAACTCATTTTCAGCCAGAAAAAGCGTGAGCTACTTGGAGTACATATCATCGGAGAAGGCGCGTCGGAACTAATTCATATTGGGCAAGCGGTTCTACGGTTCGGAGGTGGTGTGGATTATTTTGTGGAAAATATCTTTAATTTTCCGACTTTAGCAGAGGCCTACAAAGTGGCTGCTTTAAACGCGTGGAATAAGCTTAGGACAACGTAATCCTACGCTTGTACGGTGTTGTTGTCTAAGGTTTAGGAATAATGAGATGCTGCATGGCCCTCTTTACACAGGCAATGCGTTCGCCTCCACCAGCCTTATATATTTGATCGCAAGCGTCAATTTCCAATCTCGTCATTTCCAATCGTAACCTTTTTTCCTCCAACTCAAGACGCTTTTGCTCGATTTTTAGCATTTCCCACTTTATCCTGCCTTTTGCTTCTATCGTCTCGGAAGACGTCATGCTAATTGGAAGCATGAGGATTATTAGAGAAAAAGGGATAATGTTTTTATTTAGTTGGAATTGCATGAATTAGACAGTTTATTTTTTTATAAACTTACGTCAATTTCTTCAAGGTGGCAAGATTTTACCGGTATAGGTCCTCCCTAGCCATTCTTGGCAAAATATGTTGGTTTTTGTACGTTAAAAAAATGGCATGGAAGTTGCTTCCTTATATGTTAATGGATATTAAAAATACAACAAGCGATGTACCAGGTAGGCAACCAGAAAAAGCAGTATCTGCGCGCCTCTCAGCTAAAAATAGTCTTTTTGGGGAAGATGGTTTAAATTTTAGAGATATTATCGACCTGATCAATCCTCTGCAACATATCCCTATAGTCGGGAGAATTTACCGCGCAATAACTAACGATGATATTGCTCCAGGAATTCGGGTGGCTGGGGGGAGTCTCTTCGGCGGCCCTATGGGTGCTGCTTTTGCAGCGGCGGGCTTGGCAATAGATAAAGCAGGTGGTGTTTTATCTGACAAAATCGCGTCCGGTAAAATGTCATCAATAGACAACAAAAAGGAGTCAATTCCTTATTCATTGGATAGTGTGATAGCAAGTAGGAGAAGGCCGTTGAACCTTCAAGTGTTTAACCCAACATCTAAATTTTCAAATCCGAGTCAGGGATCGAAAGTAGGTGCTGATAGCAAAAATGATTGGCCTTACGCCTTGAGACAAAGCCATATGCCTTTTATTAAGATTAGCCAATTAATCGAGGAAAACTACAGGTTCCTTGAAGACGAATCTAAGATTAAGGATTCGAGAAAGAACGTATTTGGGCGAATAGACAGAAGGCTCTAAATTAGGAAATCAATTAAAAGTTATCGCTTAAATTCCAGAGCTTTAGCGTTTCCCATCTCTGACACAACCTGATTTCCGTCAAAGGCTTGTACACCATTAACGAAGGTAGAGCATATTTTCGATCGAAACTGATGTCCCTCAAAGGGTGACCAGCCACATTTGTAAAGAAGATTGGCCTTTGATACAGATGTGGTTTGCATGAGATCGAACAAAACTATGTCGGCAAAATAGCCTTCACGAATAAAGCCTCTATCTTTGACGCAGTATCGCAGTGCTGGGTTGTGGCAAATCATTTGCACTATTTTCTCTAGGCTGAAGGTGCCGTTATGGTAATGATCGAGAAGTGAGAGAAGAGCGTGTTGCACTAATGGGATCCCAGCCGGGCTTTCAGAGTAATCTTTCTCTTTTTCCTCGATAGTATGTGGCGCATGGTCCGTAGCGATTATATCTATTTTTCCGGCGTTGACAGCATTGAGCAAAGCTTGCCGATCAGTCGGCTTTTTTATTGCTGGATTACATTTAATGAGGCTCCCTTTATCGAGATAACTCTCCTCAGAAAACCATAAATGATGCACGCAAGCTTCCGCGGTAATTCTTTTGGAGGTGATTGGGTGATCGGAAAATAACTCTAGCTCTTTTTCCGTGGTCAAATGGAGAACATGTAAATTCGTATTATTCTTTTTCGCTAGCTCTACTGCAAAGGAAGAGGATAGATAGCACGCTTCCTCACTTCTAATTACCGGGTGCTCAGTAACAGGTATATCTTTACCATAGCGTTTTCGTGCTTCAGAAAAGTTTTGAGTAATAGTTTGGTTGTCTTCGCAATGTGTGGCGACAAGAATGGGAGCTTGGTTAAATATTTTTTCAAGTGATTTTACGTTATCTACAAGCAGGTTACCGGTTGAGGCTCCCATAAACACTTTTATTCCGCAACACAAATTTGTATCTACTGAAAGAATCTCGTCGAGATTGTTATTGGTGGCTCCTAAGTAAAAAGAAAAATTGGCATGCGATTTTTTCTTGGCGATTTCAAACTTTTTTTTCAGTGCATCGGAATCGGTAGTCGGCGGTGAGACGTTAGGCATCTCCATAAAGCTGGTTGTTCCTCCGGCTACAGCTGCTGCAGACTCGGTACCTATATCGGCTTTGTGGGTTAGTCCCGGTTCTCTAAAATGCACCTGATCATCTATCATGCCCGGCATTAGATATAGGTTAGACGCATCAATTACATTATTTGCTGCAATGTGCTGCAGATTTTTGTCAATCCGCGCTATTTTCCCCTTCTCAATTAAAACGTCGTATTCTTTCTGTTCTCCCTCGTTCACGATAGTTGCGTTAAGGATTAGTGTAGATTTCATAAGTCTCGACTTTGCTTAGTTCATGATTTTTCGGCAGCTTTAGCACTCCAAATCTATCATGTTTAGGTATAATGTGGTTAAAATTTTAGATTAATCCATTTTATTTTGTTGTTAGGAGCCTCAAATGACAGTTGAAGTCAGTATGTTTTCCTGTTTATCGGACAATTATGGTTTTCTTTTGCATGAGGTGCAGTCTGGTTTGACTGCCGCCATAGACACTCCTGAAGTAACAGCAATTAACGAGGTATTGTCGGATAAGGGTTGGGAATTGACACATATTTTTAATACTCACCACCATTTCGACCATGCCGGAGGAAACGCTGAGTTAAAAGAGCAATGGGGTTGTGAGATTGTTGGAGCTGCAAAGGATGCCTCCCGGATCCCTGGTTTGGATAAAGGCGTCCATGATCAGGAAAAGTTTTTTTTTGGCGGGCATGAGATCGAGGTTTTTAGTGTTCCTGGTCACACAAGTGGACATATTGCTTACTATCTTGCCGACGCCAGTATCTTATTCGTTGGAGATACCATTTTTTCTTTGGGGTGTGGAAGGCTTTTTGAAGGCACAGCCTCTCAAATGTGGTCTAGTCTGCAAAAGCTTATGCAACTTCCTGATGAGACGGTTATCTATTGTGCACATGAATATACCGAAGCGAACGCGGACTTTGCTATCACGATAGAACCGGATAATAATGCGCTTCTAGAACGGATCGAGAAAGTTCGTGGGTTACGAGCTGATCTAAGGCCTACCGTTCCTACGACTTTAGGCCTTGAAAAATCCACCAATCCGTTTCTCCGTGCAGAGGAAAACTCGATTCAAAGACACGTAGGAATGTTGGGTAGTGAACCAGAGAGCGTGTTTGCTAAAATTCGGCAGATGAAAGATTCGTTTTGAGGAAAATCCTGAGTGAGGGTTTAGAGTTGCGTTGGGTTTGGTGCATCTCCATATACCTCATTGGGATCGAACGTTTTTTCGTTTTCTGTATAGACTAATTCATTTGCTACATTTCCCAAGGGAAGGCTCCTGTAAAAGCAGGAGTGATAACCGACGTGGCAGCTAGCTCCCGATCCGCCAACTTTGACCCGAAGCCAAAGTGCGTCCTGATCATCGTCAACTTTTAGTTCCTCTACGCGTTGAATTAAGCCGCTCGTTTGGCCCTTTTTCCAAAGTATCTTACGGCTTCGACTCCAATAATGTGCTTCCTTTGTCTCAATGGTAAGCCCGAGAGCTTCCTCATTCATAAAGCCTACCATGAGCAAGGTGCCTGTATCGGCCTCTGTGGTGACTACCGGAATCAAACCGTCTTTGTCGAATTTTGGAGAAAAAATTGTTCCTTCTTCTACCTCTTCAACACTGTTTCTTTTTCCGAAATAAAATTTTTTTTGTGTCATGATTAAATATCCTCACCATAAAATCGCGTAAGACTCTTAAGCTGGGTTTTTTTGATATCTTCTATCAATGGCGGTGCGCATTGCATAATTTTTATATTCGAGCCATATTATGCCATTTTTTTGAAGCTTTATATCAATATTTCGAATTTTGTGTGAGATAATATCGAGTGAAAATTCATCAGCTAGAATAAAAAAGATTAGATGCTTTATGCTCCTTTTTTTCTCGGGTAGAAATAGAAACGATGGTCTTAAAATTTACGAATACATTAAGTGGCGAATTGGAAGAATTCACACCAAAAAATCCGCTAGAGGTCCGTATGTATGTTTGTGGACCTACAGTGTACAACTATGCGCACATAGGAAACGCTCGTCCGGCAGTAATTTTTGATGTTTTGTATCGATTGCTGAAAGAGGAGTATAAATCCGTTTTATACGCACGAAACTATACGGATGTGGATGACAAGATAAACGCTAAAGCTTCTGCTGACGGCGTATCGATAGAACTTTTAACCAATAAATACATCGATGCATATCGAGCTGATACTATGGCCCTGGGAGTACTTGCACCGGACTTTGAGCCTCGTGTCACTGATAATATAGTGCCTATAAAACAAATGATATTCCAATTAGTGGATCAAGGGTTCGCATACGTGGTCGACGGACACGTTTTGTTCGAAGTCGAAAAATATCGAGATTATGGAAATTTGGCAGGGAGAAATGTCGAAGATATGATCGCTGGTGCAAGGATAGAAGTCGCACCCTACAAAAGAAACCCAGCAGACTTCGTGCTTTGGAAACCTTCGAGGAATAACGAACCTGGTTGGCAAGCGGATTGGGGATATGGGCGTCCGGGTTGGCATATTGAATGTTCGGCCATGATCAATGATTTGTTTGGTGATTATGTGGACATTCATGGAGGTGGTGCAGATTTAATCTTTCCTCATCATGAAAATGAGATAGCTCAGAGTACATGCTATAACCATGGCCGATCATTTTGCGCACATTGGATGCACAATGGTCACCTCACTGTTGAGGGGAGAAAGATGTCGAAATCCCTTGGCAATGTAATTTTGATAAAAGATTTATTGGTTAAATATTCTGGAGAAGCAGTAAGGTATGCTCTCTTGGCAGCCCACTACAGACAACCATTGGATTGGAGTGAGAAAAGTTTGATGAGTGCAAGTAAAAGTCTAAAGAGGCTTTACCGTGTTTGGGACTCCGTAGCGCATATCGAATCAGAAGCCAGTAATCAGATTCCGAATAGAGTAAAGAAAGCTTTAGCAAACGATCTTAATACCTCTGATGCCTTAGCATCAATGCATGATATCGCGAGGGAGATTCGTGCAGAAAAGTCAAATGAAAAGTTGTCGAGTTTAAAGTCTGAACTCGAGGTTGGCGGAGAATTGCTGGGGTTGTTTCAAGGAATAAATGATGAGGCGGAAGTTGTCGAAGATAATAGAGAACTGGTAGAGCTTGTGGAAATGAAAATAAAACAGAGAGAAAACGCTAGAAGAAATAGAGATTTTGAAACAGCGGATAAAATTAGGGATGAACTTTTACGTGATGGGATATCATTGAAGGACGGAACGACTGGTACCGAGTGGTTTAAAAATGAACCTTAATCCTGTGGCAAACAGCAAAGCGAAGGCAGCAAACATACGGTTAGGTTCTTTGGCTAAAACTCTGTTATTTGTGATCACCTTATATCGAAAATTGCTCTCTCCCTATATGGTTTCTAGGTGTCGTTACCTACCCACGTGCTCTGAATACGCAGCTGAGGCAATAGTCAAATATGGAGCGGTCCAAGGAATGGTTATGGGGCTCAAAAGAATTCTAAAGTGCCATCCTTTCGGAGGACATGGACACGATCCTGTTCCTTAATCTGAAAAGTCCACAGGACCAGCGTGGATAATGCTGAGAAATTCTCTCCTAGTGGTTGGATCGCTCCTGAAAGACCCTAGCATGCGGCTAGTTACTGTTGCAGTCCCAGGTTTATGCACCCCTCTAGTTGTCATACACTGATGAAATGCTTCTATTACAACCGCTACCCCTCTAGGCTTGAGGGCAGCATCCAATGTATCTGCAATCTGTGCAGTAAGCTTCTCTTGGATTTGAAGGCGTTTGGCATATAAATCCACTAGTCTGGCGAGTTTGCTAATTCCAACTACTTTTCCCGAGGGAAGGTATCCAACATGCGCTTTGCCAATAATGGGCACCATATGGTGTTCGCAATGAGACTCAAAACGCATGTTTTTCAACACAACCATCTCATCATAGTCGTCAGTCTCTTCAAAAGTCTTTGCTAAAATATCTGTAGGATTTTGATCATAACCAACAAAGAATTCATCGTAGCTTTTGACCACTCGATGGGGTGTTTCTAGTAATCCTTCACGGTTGGGGTCGTCGCCAGCCCATCGGATTAATGTCCTCACTGCTTCTTCGGCCTCTGAACGGGTGGGCTTACTGCGAGTGACGCTGTCTATTTTCGACGAAATTGCCATCAAAATACCTCGTTGCTACAAAATAGCTCTGTTATAGTAGCCCCTGAATTAAAAACCACCGAAAAAACAAATACGTTTGAAACTTGCGGCTGGTTCACGTTCTATCGTCATTTACAATATGAACGTAAAGGATTTGAATGTTAATCTTATGAACAAATGCACAAAAACATTCATTAGCAACATGATAATGCTGGGCGGACAACGTTGCAAATTTTCTTGAACTTTCATCTTGCGGTAGTAACTTAAATAGAGCGATTCGAAGAAAATATAGTTTTTTGGGAACAATTGGATGGGCAAAGTTAATGAAAATCAATCGATAGGTATTGTGGGTGGCGGCCAGCTGGCTCTGATGATGCTACCGGCAGCTAGAAATCTGGGCTACCGAATAGTGGTACTGGACCCAGATCAGCACTGTGCCTCTGCAGGGGAAGCGGATGAATTGATCATAGGTGATTTTAGTTCCTCTGACGCCTTAAAGGAGTTGGGGGCAAGAAGTGATTACGTCACCTTTGAGATTGAGAGAGTAAGTGTTGAGAATCTAAAAATGTTGGAATGCCAAGGTAAAATAGTACGGCCGTCCAGCAGCGTTTTAAGCAAAATTCAAGATAAATTGGTTCAAAAAGAAGAACTAGAAAAGCTAGGTTTGCCCGTTGGAGAATTTATGGACCTCAAGAATAGGGAAGATTTAGCAGAAAGAATTCCTTGTGTCTGGAAGGCTAGGACTTCAGGTTATGATGGCAATGGAGTGATTGTGTTGCGAAGTATTGAGGATATGGATGCTGTCCCAAGTCGCCCGGGCTACACTGAAACTTTAGTTGATTTGGATTACGAGCTAGCAATTTTGGTAGCTAGAGGAGCCGGTGGTGCAGTTGTTGTCTATCCTGTTTCTGAAATAATAATGGATTCGACTAGAAACATTCTAGATACAGTATTTGCTCCAGCCTCTGCACCGCTTGAGATGCAAAAAAGATGTCAAGAAATTGCAGTGAAAATTGCCGAGTCGTTTGATTATGTCGGTATTATGGCAATTGAGTTTTTTGTGTGTAAAAGCGGACTGTTAAGGGTTAATGAGGTTTCTCCTCGACCTCATAATAGTGGTCATTACACCATTGAGGCATCGGCGACGTCACAGTTTGAGCAGCATATAAGAGCTGTGACGGGGCAAAAGCTAGGCCCTTCAGACTTGAAATCCTCAGCCGCTACGCTGAATTTATTGGGCTCAGATTGCTCTTCAGGTGAGCCGGTTTTTAAGGGAGTAGAAAAGTACTCCATTAATGAGAGAATCTATATCCACAATTACCGCAAGCCCATTGTCCGTCCTGGACGTAAGATGGGACATGTCACGATATTGGGCGATGACAGGGAGTATATTTTGGAGAAGGCCAAGGAAATTAAGAGTGAGATTAAAGTGGAGGGAACGAATGGATGAAACAATAGATGGGCCTTTGGTCTCAATAGTAATGGGAAGTAAGTCGGATTTACCCTTAATGCAGCCGTCAATGGATATCTTGTCCATATTAAAAGTGCCTTACGAGATGGACATAGTATCTGCCCATCGAACTCCCAAAAAAATGTACTCCTACGCTCAGGAGGTTGAATCCAGGGGTATCAGAGTGGTAATTGCTGGGGCGGGAGGAGCTGCACATTTACCGGGAATGATAGCTGCCATGACCATCGTGCCAGTAGTAGGAGTGCCTATTCCAGCCACTAAACTTGAAGGCCTAGATTCTTTGTTATCTATTGTCCAGATGCCTGCTGGGGTGCCGGTTGCTACTGTTGCTATTGGTAACGCTGAGAACGCAGGGCTGTTAGCAGCCCAAATTTTAGCAACATCTCACCCTAGGTTTGCGGCTGCCATTAGAGCTTACAGAGAAAAGCTAGAGTCTAAGGTTGATGCCTCCTCGTTGGCAAATAAAACGGTTTATTTACCCTGAAGCACAATGTTTGTCGATAAGTTGAAAAATGGAAAGTCCTGAAGTTAAAAGTTTGCAGGTTTTGCGAGGGGGGCTAGATACCCTGCAGGTAAATCTTGGCTACAGATGTAATCAAGCTTGCGCTCATTGCCATGTAAACGCAGGTCCGACTAGGACGGAGGAAATGACTTATAAAACGATTGACTTGATATTAAAGATCTTGAAAAAAGAGAGAATCAGATCCCTAGACCTAACAGGGGGTGCGCCAGAGCTTAATCCGAACTTCAAATATTTTGTTTCTGAGGCTACAGATTTAGGGGTTTCTGTAATAGATCGATGTAATCTGACTGTTCTGCTGGAGCCAGGTCAAGCTGATCTCCCTCTTTTTTTTGCGAAAAAGAAAGTGAAAGTTGTCGCCTCTTTGCCGTGCTACTCAGAAGGGAATGTTGATAAACAAAGAGGGCGGGGGGTTTTTAAAAAGAGCATTGAAGCCTTGAGAAAGCTGAATGAAGTAGGTTATGGAGATGTGTCTTCAGGCTTGATCTTAGACCTGGTGTACAATCCTGTAGGCCCTAAGCTGCCCCCGAATCCCAAAGATTTAGAATCGGACTATCGAGAAAAATTTCAGCATTTGGGAATCAAGTTTAATAATTTGTTAACGATAACGAATATGCCCATAAGCCGTTTTAAAAAAGAGTTAGACCGTGATGGGGCTCTAGAAAATTATGAGAGGCTACTGAGAGACAATTTCGAATCAGAAAATTTGAATAAAGTAATGTGTCGTTCAACGCTTAGCGTTGATTGGAGAGGTTATGTTTATGATTGTGATTTCAATCAGATGCTAGGTCTTCCAGCCGGAGGTCGGATTAGTCGACATTTATCACAAGTAAAAATTGAGCGTTTGGTGGGTAAGAAAGTACGAATCGAGGAGCATTGCTTTGGTTGCTTTGCGGGCAGAGGGAGTAGTTGCGGTGGTGCTCTTGCCACTTAGATTATGACAAAGTTATCTGTAATCATTCCTATTCTAAACGAGGAACAGTCAATTTCCTTTTTGTTGCAAGAATTGGCCGAGTGGTGCAGAGAAGATGACGAAGTGATATTGGTTGATGGAGGTAGCCGTGATGGAGGTGTGTCTATAGCTGAAAAGATGGGCTTCCACGTAGTGGTCTCTGAAAGAGGGCGTGGCAGGCAGATGAATAGGGGGGCGAGTTTGGCAGAGGGAGGCGTTTTCTGGTTTTTACATGCAGACAGTCGGATAAGCAACATAGCACGGAGCGAGTTGGATTTGATAGAAAAAAATGGAGCGTGCTGGGGTCATTTCAAGATAACCATAGCTGGAGCAAAGAAAGTCTACAGGCTAATAGAGTCTTTTATGAACCTTCGAACCCGTATCTTCCGTATAGCGACTGGGGACATGGGGATATTCGTTAAAGCAGATGTTTTTAGAAGTATCAGTGGGTTTCCTGAAATCGATTTAATGGAGGATATTGAATTATGCAAACGTTTAAAATTTGGCAAACCCTTTGTGTCTAGTAAGCGATTATTGGTTAGTGAGAGGAGATGGGAGGCTGGTGGGATTTACAAGACTATGTGTTTGATGTGGGTTCTACGTCTTGCTTGGTTTTTCGGAGTTTCTGATCAAACTCTGTCTAGAATATATTATCGAGAGAAATGAGTGCCCAAAAAAAACGCCTATTGCTTTTTGCAAAGCGACCTGTTCCAGGTAAGGTAAAATCGCGATTGGCAAACTCTATTGGTGAATATGCAGCCGCTCAAATTTATAACCAACTTTTGTTTAGAAATATCAGAGAAATTAGCAACCTCAGAAAGATTGATCGCTGGGTACTATCATCTAACAAGTCTGATGAGCCTTGGTTCCACAATAAGATAAAAACCTTGGGTTGGCAGACTTCCTATCAAAGCGAGGGTAATATAGGTGGCAGAATGCTTGAAGCGCTCACAAGGTTTTCTAAGCAGGGGGCGTCTACCATAGTCGTTGGGTCAGATATAGCTGATCTCTCCTTCAGAGACATCGAATGTGGTTTTGATTTTTTAGAGGCGAGAAATACTTGTGTACTAGGACCGTCCGATGATGGAGGTTACTGGCTCATAGGTTTTAATTCTGTCGTCCCATCTGTTTTTGAGGACATTCCATGGTCAACTATGTTTGTTTTGAAACACACCTTGAAAAAAATAAAAGAAACTCAGCTGAAATTAAAAATGCTTCCTGTTCGGACAGATATCGATGATATCCATGACCTGACTAACTTTCTTTTGAGCGGGTAGGTGATTTTTGATGGGCCAATTAACGCATGAGATTGGCATATTAGGCGATTTTTCTTTTGAAGTTGGATAAAATACTGTCTGTGTATGTTATTAGAGTCTGTTGGAGAGGTGGCCGAGTGGTTGAAGGCGCACGCCTGGAAAGTGTGT
>TARA_B100000674_G_scaffold250005_2_pt1 | contig 34518 bp, 39 predicted proteins | sample TARA_B100000674 | Tara Oceans TARA_B100000674 (sample SAMEA2622759) | marine metagenome | biome: marine biome (ENVO:00000447); feature: surface water layer (ENVO:00002042); material: "saline water (ENVO:00002010), including plankton (ENVO:xxxxxxxx)" | depth 5 m | reverse complement strand
CAACCGAAGGCGGTAGATGCTGTATTAGAAGCTCAGGTTGGTAAGGCTACAAATGTCACAGATTCTATTAAGGCACAGGAACGGTCTTTTTTAGCGCCTGTAGAGTCTATTAAAATAGTAGCGTGTGGTACCAGTTTTCATGCCGGGTTAATAGCTAAATATTGGATTGAAGAACTTGTTGGTCTACCTTGTACAGTTGAAGTTGCCAGCGAATACCGTTACAGAAAACCGGCCGTCTCTGCTAACTCTCTTTTCATTACCATATCCCAATCTGGGGAAACAGCAGATACCCTTGCAGGACTGAGGGCCGCATATGACCAGAGCTACATCAATTACCTAGCGATTTGTAATGTTCCCGAAAGCTCTCTTACAAGGGAATCAGGTATGACGATTCTCACGAAGGCTGGGCCAGAAATTGGCGTTGCTTCCACGAAAGCCTTCACAACGCAGCTAGTTTCCCTACTTATCTTAACCCTTAAGTTAGCTGTAATAAAAAAAGGAGAGGCACAAGCTATCTCCAATATATTTTCAGAGCTAAGGTTATTGCCTGGGAAAATTGATTCCATTCTTTCCTTGGGACAACAGATATCGCAATCGGCTGAGAAGTTTCTTAACGATGAGCATGCCCTTTTCTTAGGAAGAGGAACCATGTATCCGACGGCGATGGAAGGAGCCCTGAAGCTTAAAGAAATATCCTATATTCATGCGGAGGCTTATCCAGCCGGAGAGCTCAAACACGGACCGCTCGCATTAATTGATGAGAAAATGCCTGTGATTGTAGTTGCTCCTAATGGTCGAATAGTAGACAAGTTGCGTTCAAACCTGGAGGAGGTGAAAGCTAGAGGCGGGAGGTTTTTAATTTTTTCTGATCTGGCTTCCGGCCTGGCTGATGAGTATAGGCAGGAGACCATTTGCTTACCATCAACTTCTGAGATATTCGCTCCGATCTGCTACACAGTTCCTCTTCAGCTTTTTGCCTACCATGTCGCAGTCCTTAGGGGTTCTGATGTTGATCAGCCGCGTAATTTAGCTAAGTCTGTGACCGTGGAATAATCAGTAGACCCTAATCAAGTTAAGCAACTGATAATTTACTTATTCTCGAAGCGTTTTCTGAATTTATCGATTCTTCCTTCAGTATCAACAAGTTTCTGCTGGCCCGTATAGAACGGATGTGAAGCGGAAGAAACATCAAGAGGGAAGTAAGGGTAGGTGTTCCCATCGGTCCATTCTTTGGTTTGATCGGTTTGTAGAGTGGTGCGAATCAAGAAGTACTCATCTACACTTATGTCGTGAAATAAAACCTCTCGATATTCAGGGTGTATATCTTTTCTCATTTGAAGTGCTTGGGCTTAAATAGGAATGGATACTATACCAGACAGTTAAAACATGGCAAACACCTAATTTTAAAGAATTTAGGTAAGATGCGATTTATCCTTCAACCATACCTTTCATGCTCCCAGTTTTGACACGCGACAATGGAGAAAGGTTATATTTTAAGTATATTTTGTGTGATGACTCCTTGCCAGGCTTAGCGTCGACATAGCGATCTTAGATGCTTGTTGGGAGTTTGGATATCCACCAAGTGCTACTTTGCATACCCATGCCACTGACAACAATAAAATAATACTTACCAACACGGATGAAGACAATGTTAAAATTATGGGTACTTATATAAAGGAAAAGTCATGGTCCTAGAATCGCAAGGCAAAAAGTCACCCGATGAAGATAGTGAGAAATCAGTTAAGATAACTGAAAGACTTACAAGCTCGGAGAAAAATATACTACGAAAAAAAGCCCATTTCCTGAAACCAGTGGTTTTGATTGGTCAGCATGGTGTTAACGAATCTGTTATCGCAGAGATTGATTCGTCTCTCAATGTCCATGAGCTAGTTAAAATTCGGTGTAGAGGCAGTAATAGAGACAAGCTCTCTGAACAGTCCACCCAAGTTAGAAATCGGCTGCATGCGGAAGTTGTGCAAAAGATCGGTAGTACTTTTGTCCTATATCGAAAAAAAACTACCTCTGATTGAGTTCGATTTTATATTTAAGAACTGATAACAGTGGTGGACATGTGCGAGGTTGTCCTATTAATGTCCGATGCTATTTTAATCAAATTATCTTTTGAGGGTCTTTAAAAGTTCATCCACTTTACGGTCAAATTCTTGTTCGCTGTTTAATGTTTCCTTTACACAGGCCTTGAGATGGCTCCTGAGAATCTTTCCTTCCACTGTGGCAAGAGCGCTTTTGGTTGCCTTTATCTGATTCAAAATATCGATACAATATTTCCCCTCTTCTATCATTTTAGCAACACCCCTTATTTGACCCTCTATCCGGTTAAGGCTCGCTAATTGCTCCTTATGATTTGGATGCCCCATTTTTAAAATATCCTTGGTATTACATAGGTAAAGGTTGTAGAAAACAGGAAAATAGTAACAGAAAAATAATATACCAACCTGCTTTTTCTACGCGAAATTGCGCAAGCCTGTCCGAGGACAGGATCTGTTGGGCATGGCAAATAATATGTCCGGTAATTAAGGTATCCTACGATCAAAAGAATCAAAAAAGTGGTAATCGTTATGCTCGTCTTATACCTAGAAAGAGAGATAAGAAAAGGAAAGGTTGTTACTAGACTAGCGAGGGTCGCCCCTGCTCCCAAAAAGACAAAAAAAGCAGGTATGGCACAGCAAATTAAAGTAGAGGTCGAAGCCAATAAGGATAATATATTCACTGTTTTCTCGTTTCGGATTAAAGTCATAATTTAATAAGTTTCATACTTGTCGCAGTCTGACCGTTGGAAAGAATCTGCTCTTTTATCTTTTCAAAGTCCACAGCGTCTTTATTTAGGTACGCTATAGTTACCTTGCCTCTAGCCAAGTCGACATCTATTTTTTCGACATTGGGGTCCTTTAAGAAGGTTTTTTCTATACCTCTCGCGCAAAAATCGCAAACCATCCCATTCACGTTAACTATAGCTATTTCACTAGCGCTTAGCCCATGTAAAAATTCATCGAGTCTTGGTTTGTCTATTTCAAAGTTCTCGCCATTTATTAACACCTCATGTTGATGTTCAGAGTGAGGATTTTTTTCATGCCTTTCATACGAGTTTGCAGATAAGTATGTAAAAAAAAGAAGGGTTGTGAATATTATTTTTTTCATATTTCATCCTTAAAATCTATACATTAAATGTGCGTCCCACTCTGTCTTTTCGTTGTATCCTAGCTCCATAAGAAAGTTACCTCTAAAAAACTTCAGTACCGGGTAAGTAGACCAACTATCTTTTAAAGAATTTCGTTTTGTTTTCAACATTATCCAGCTGTGAAGATCTCCATATGCTCCTAAGTAAGGAGCAACACCTATCTGATAACTTTGTTCGTGATAATCGCTCGTAGTATGTTCAACTCCTTTCACCTCAAATCCTACAAACCATCTTCTTGTTTCCCAATCGCCATGGGCACCCAGAAAGTAGTGATTAAGCCCATCTGAACTGACGCCAGATTGAAAGTACAAATTCCTCTGGGAATGGCGGGTGTTTTTCCTATTAGCAAGGTAGGTAAATCTAAAATAAGAGTATTCCTCTTTAAAAAAGCGGTCATCGCCAATTTCCAATCCCAAGGAATATTTATGAGAAGGGGAGTAATGATAGTAAACGGCGTTTTTCATCTCATTTGATAATGCCATAACAGTCGACCCGCCAGAATAAGAAATTGGCCTGGCTTCCAAATCTGCTATAACTACGAAACCCGAGATGAGAGCGATTATAATACCCATAGGGGGTATAGTATATAAAAATAGAAGGTTTCACAACTGTCTTTTGAATTCATTTCATCCCAGTAGCGAGGAAAAATTTTTACTACTACTGTAATATTGAGCCATTTTTGATGTTTTCTTTTCCTTAATATTGGAGGATTGTCATGAAATTTGGACTTATGGTTGGCGCGGATCGGGTTGCCGCCTCAGTAAAGGCTATTTGTGAGTTAGCTGGTACCGCCGAGAAAGCTGGATTTGATAGCTTGTGGATGGCGCACATCCGCTCTCTAGACGCAATATCAGCCTTGAGTGCAGCCGGTGCCGTCACCGAAAGGATTGAACTGGGGACAGCTGTAACGCCTATTCAACCTCGACATCCTATGGCCTTAGCTCAGCAAGCGATGACCGCTTCTCAAATTTGCGGCGGGAGATTCACGTTAGGAATAGGCCTTTCTCACAAAATAGTAATCGAAGATATGTTGGGCCTCTCATACGAGCGGCCAGCCGCTTATATGCGTGAGTACCTAGACTCTTTATTAGTATTAATAGAGGGTAAAGAGATTAATTTCCAGGGAGAGTTTTTCAAAATAAGAAATCTAAAGTTGGAAATACCCGAAGTGGATCAGATCTCAGTAGTCGTGGCAGCTCTTGGACCGAAAATGTTAAAAATTGCCGGGACCTTGGCGGATGGGACTTCAACCTGGATGACTGGTCCAGAGGCGTTAGAAAAGCATGTCGTCAAAGGAATTAAAGATGCAGCCTCAAATTCTGGGCGGCCCTCACCGCGTATTATAGCCGGCTTTCCTATCGTGTTAACTAATAGACCTCAAGAGGCTAGGGAAAAATTGGAAAAAGGTTTGGCGTTTTACGGCACCTTGCCGAGTTACCGTGCGATGCTTGATAAGGAAGGTGTCAATTCTCCGGTTGATCTGGCTTTAATAGGGGATGAACAAAAATTGCTTGAGAAAATCGAAGCGATTCGGTCAAGCGGAGTTACTGATTTTAATGCAGCAATTATGAATACTGATGAGGGAGCCTTTCAAAGAACCTTTGATTTTCTAAACTCATTAATTTCTATTTGAGAAGGGCTGAAGTGGTCAATCACTAGTAAACTGAAAAACTAGGGGTAGAAGTAGTTCACTAGTCAGCAAGTTTTTAGAAAATCGCTACGCATCTTACTTCTATACTCCATCTGTCGGCGGCATCTTCTCGGACATTAGAGGGTTCAAATGCACTATGAAAGCTGAAGGTGCAAGGCTTAGCAGTAGTCTTCTTTGTTCTTGACACCTTTTCTTCTGACGTAGGTAGATCTCCGTGGCTATCCCATTGTTTTATCAGAAGAGCCTCATCAATGGTCATGTTAGGGTAGAAGAACCATTCGTGTCTCTCGTTATGTTTAGAAAAATAATTTTCCCCGATTCGTTCTGAGTAATGAATTTCAAAAACTACTAAATCCTGTTTGCTAACGGTGGACGCATTACATAACGCGATAGGATTTGTCTCCACTGGAATGGTGCGAATATTTCGCCACAAGTTAATGATTGCGAAGCGCCTTCCAGCCAGAATGTCATTTGCTTGGGTTTTTGTAATTAAGCGCTCTTCTTTATCTAACACCGAACTTAAAGTATCGTTTCTAGTTAGCCTTTGGGATAGTTGGTTTATGCGATCCGGAGCGCTACGAAGTGTGTAGTCGCCATGTACCACGTGCGCAGGTCCTTGAACTTCCTGACCCCCTGAGAGTTGTTTCTTTGATTTTTTCCCCTTTGCGGATCTTATGTTGTGGTCAAAGGGTATAACGCAATTAGCCCCACTCTTTTCTCTCACTATTTGAGCGCACTCATTATAGTAGGAGTCAATTACCAGCCGGCTATCTAAAAAATCTAGGTTTCTATCTTTTGTTTTATGGTCCAAGATCTCAAAGCCACTTTCATCCAAACCAATTTTTCCTCCCTCAACGGATCTTCTGGCATCTTTGACATTCATTAGATGCTTCTCAAGGTTGATTCCCTTGGAGGCGGAATCACTTCCATTCAGGTCTCGTCTAGTCAAGACTTTACCGTTTCTCAAAAGAGAACTTTCGGAATTGGCTGACATATAATTGAAGTAACCATTAACCATTCTGGAAAATCCTCTAACCAGTTAAGGTTTGATAATTAGATGCTTGAAAAAAAGAATTAGTTTAGGATGTCACTTTTTAAGCAAAACAGCAATAATTCCCCTCAAATCAGCCATTGCGCCTATCGCAAGTAGATTTAGGGTATCGTCAAAATAACTCAGTTTAAGGAATAGTTTTATGAATTTAAAAAAGCCTATATTTTTTCCGATTATAATCCTGATATTTTTGTTGGTAGGACGCTTGACGTTGGCCGGAGAGCGTATTGACATAGTTCCAAAAGCAATGGAAAACATAAACCAGCGCTATCATTATTCGCCGGCTGTGAAAGTCGGGAAGTTTATTTTTATAGCGGGCCAAGTAGGCAGAGACGCTAATTTGAATGTTGTCATAGGGAAGGAAGCCCAAATAAAACAAGCCTTTGAGAACTTAAAAATGGTTCTAAATGAGGCCTCGGCCGGCTTCGAAGACGTGGTTGAAATCGTGACCTATCATACCGATATGAGAGATTTAGATTTAGTGGTAAAAATAAAGGACCAGTATTTCAAAACCAGATATCCCGCATGGACTGGTGTTGGCGTCAGTGCCCTTTCAACCCCAGGTCTTGAGTTTGAAATTAAGGCAACGGCCTACAAAGATTAAATTGACGATTAGAAGACATGGGAGTTAAAACTTTTCAAAGAGGCGAAATTGTTATTCATTTAGGTGATGTGATGGCCTGTTTTTCGCATATAGCAGATGAAACTGTTGATTTGGTATTTGCTGACCCACCTTACAATTTGGGTAAGAAATTTAAAGGAGCTACAGACCGGTTCGATCCTAGGCAGTATCTAGATTGGATGAGTGCTTGGATTAAAGAAATAGACAGGGTTTTGTCTCCTAATGGGACCGTATACCTAATGAATTCAACCCAAAATTTAGCTGAAATGGAGTTGATCTGCCGTGAGAAATTTTTCGTTCAATCGACCATCGCCTGGGTCTACGATAGCAGTTCTGTCCAGGCTAGAAAACGTTTTGGTTCATCATGGGAACCCATATTATTTATGACAAAAAATAAGAATAAATATACCTTTAATTTTGAGGATATTTTGGTTGAAGCGAAAACTGGAGCTGAAAGAGGCTTAATAGATTACCGAAAAAATCCACCCCAACCTTACAGCAAGACTAAAGTTCCAACTAACGTGTGGCAGATACCAAGGGTGCGATATAGGATGAAAGAGTATGAAAACCATCCAACTCAAAAACCTTTGGCTTTGCTAGAAAGAATAATACTAGCTTCCTCTAACGAGGGAGATACTGTGCTAGATCCTTTTGCAGGTTCTTTCTCAAGCGGTTATGCGAGCAATAAATTAAAACGCAAATTTATTGGTTTCGAAATAAGTGAGGCGTACGCGAAGATAGGCCTGAGACGTTTGGGGTTTTCACAAAATAATGGATAATGGACATGAGAGGGCTCTGGATCCAACAAAATAGAAGCTAGAGAAGTGAAGTGGCGATGATAATCGAAGTTTTAAGGTATTTATGAAATCGTTTTTAAAATGGGCCGGAGGTAAGTCAAAAGTCGTTTCACAATTAAAACCTCTCTTAAGAGGAGGGAAGAGGTTAGTTGAGCCTTTTGTGGGGTCAGGTGCTCTTTTCCTAGACAGTGACTATGAAGAGTATCTTCTATGTGATACGAATTCCGACTTAATTAATCTTTATCTTAATCTCCAGAAAAAAGGTGAAGAGCTGATTAAGAAAACCGAAATGCTATTCTTGCCGCAAAACAATACTTCTGATCGCTACTATGAATTTAGGGCGCGCTTTAATGCTCTGAGCGGCGATGATATTGAAAAAAGTGCTCTGTTTATATATTTGAATCGTCACGCTTTTAATGGATTATGTAGATATAATAAAAAAGGCGCATTTAATGTGCCTTTTGGAAAATATCATAATCCTAAGTTTCCTGTCGAAAGGATGATTGATTTCTCCATTAGAGCTAGAAAAGCAGAATTCAAATGTCAGGATTTTAGAGAAACTTTTAAATCAGTGAGGGCTGATGATGTGATTTATTGCGATCCACCTTACATTCCATTATCCGAAACCTCTAGTTTCACCAGTTATTCTAAGGACAAATTTGATCTCTCAGATCATGCCGATTTGGCAAAAGAAGCAATTCATGCTAAACGACAGGGCTCACAATGTTTGATTTCAAATCACGATTTGGATCTAACCAGGGAGCTTTATAGAGAAGCGCTAATATACGAGCTTCTCGTGCAGCGTAATATAGCTAGTCGTTCTGCGAGTCGACTTAAAATCGCGGAAATAGTAGCAGTTTTTTAGAAAGAAAAAATTGACGAGTTACCTTTCAAAAAAATTCTCACAGGGACTTTATTACACGTTGTTTTTAACAGTGGTGTATCTGGTTTATGTATATCCCTTTTACTGTCTTAGTTATTTTTACTTAGGAACTAGTTTAATTAATTTTTGGATCATCCCAATAACATTCTCAATAGCTTTTTTGGTTTTTCATTTCTTTAGAACAGAGATTACGGTTTGGCCTTTAAAGAGTTTCGTGTATTGGGGCCTCGGGGTAGGCTTTATCAGCCTCTGGATATTTTCATTAGGTCTACTAGTTTCCGTGACAAGTAACATTGACTCGCACTTAATCGGGATCGTCTGTACTGTTATCCTTGGCTTTATTTTGATATACGGTTCCTATAATGGTGATCGCGTAGTTATAAAAGAGTTTGCAATCGCTTCTTCAAAAATAGATCAAGAACTAAAATTCGCTTTTATTAGCGATACCCATTTGGGCTCAAACTCTGAAATGCATCTTATAAAAATAAAAGAGTCACTTGATCGCGCTGATTTTGAATTTGTCGTAATCGGTGGTGATTTTATTGATTCCCACTCTTATGATTTAGATACATTAAACATCTTGAAGAACCTGAACAGGCCAATATTATTTATCACGGGGAATCACGAATATTACCTAAAGGACCACGATGCTATACTAAAAAAGCTGTCTGAATTAGGGATAAAAATACTAGCTAATGTTGCTCTTCAATTTGAAGGGCTAAATATTATCGGAGTGGATGAGGGTCAGAAACTAGAAGATCAGAAGGATGTGATAAGACAACATAAAGAGGAAGGAAAATTTAATATTGCGGTAGTACACAAGCCGTTCTTGTGGGCACGAGACTTTTCGGATGCTGATTTAACACTGGCCGGTCATACACATAATGGTCAAATTTTTCCGTTCAATCTGTTTGTTCGATTGCAAACTAGATTCTTATACGGATTGTACCAGGGAGCTGAATCTTGGCTATACGTTTCTTGTGGTTCGGGCTGTTGGGGGCCAAGACTTAGGTTGGGAAGCCAAAATGAAATTGTCTTCGTAAAATTGCTGCCAAAAAATATCAAGTAAAAGGTTGTTTGATCTTTTGAAGGTTTTGTACTTGGGATTACTTATTGCTTGGTTTAGACAGGGGACATGCAAATGAGAGAGTATTTTTTTCTATCAATGGCAATCGGTTTCGAGGTCTTAGGTACCATTCTTCTTCCCTTATCACAAGGCTTCACAAAGCTCCTGCCTTCACTGATAATAATAATTTCATATATCGTATCCCTCTATCTTTTGACGATAGTACTAGAGAGGTTGCCTCTTCCGGTCGTCTACTCGACTTGGGCAGGCCTTGGAGTTTTTTCTATAGCAGTTTTGAGTTATTTATTTTACGGACAGGCTTTGAATTGGGCCTCGATTTTAGGCCTTTTTCTAATCGTAATTGGTGTGACTATTGTGAACTACTGTCGAGTCGCTTAATTTAAGTTGGCTATAAAAATTTGGAAATGGCTTTATCAATAAAGTTATTATCTGCGCTGTTCAATCCAAATCCAGCCGCATGTCCCCATTTTGAGGGGATAACTCTCAGTTCAGCGTTAGGCATGTGCAAGACTTCGTATTCGTTATCAGGGACGGTGAAGTAGAGATCAGTTTCTGAAGGCATCACTATCGCTTCGCATTTTATGTCCCGGAGAGCATTTTCAAAGTTTTTTGAATATTTTGGATTATCACTTATGTCCATTGCCATCCAAGTTTGTGCCATCGATATAAGATTATTAGCATCGTTGGCAGAAAAGTATGTCTGGGTAAAATCAACTACATCCTGCGCAGATTTCAAACCCAGTTGCAGATACAACCCTTCTCGAAAAAAAGCTTGTGAGAAAAGCCAGGCGGAATACACATAACCGAAGGCCTGCAGACCAGACTTTGGTTGATCAAGATAATTTCCGTTTTTAAAAATAGGGTCTAGTTTCAGCGTGTTGATAGCACTAGCTAAAAATATTTTATTATGTTTTGAAATTCGTGCGGATCCACAAATCGGTACAATCCCTCCCACCATATCCGAGAAATCAACTCCCCACTGAAACGCTTGCTGGGCGCCCATTGAGAAGCCAGTCACCAACAATAACTTCTCGATATCAAAAATTTGTGTTATTAATTTTTTCTGACAGGAAACGTTATCGTGTGCGGTAAAAAGAGGGAATTCAGACCCTTTAAAAGGTTCTGGAGCGTTTGTTGGAGAAATAGATAATCCGTTTCCGATCATATTAGGGATGATAACAAAATGTTTTTTTGGATTTATCACACGCTCAGCGGAGAAAAAAAATTCAGTGTCTGTATGGCGTCCTCCATAGAAGGTTGGGATTAATATGGCATTGTCTCGCGCCGGCGACAGCTTTCCATACGTCTTATAAGTTAGGAAGACTGGCATTCTAATGCCATTTTGCGTTTCGAAGTCGGGAATATCAAACAGACTGATATCGCTCATTTGTAAGGTCCTTCTATGTTTGAGACTTCATACTGTAAAAACTTTAGACTGAAAACCTAAGAGTGTATATTTATGAATATAATAATGGAAGTGACAGTTCTTTCTTCAGCAATCCAAATAAGGCTAAGTAACAATGACTATTACGAACAATCTCAACGGCCAAGTAGCACTTATAACAGGAGGATCTACTGGAATAGGCGCTGGTGTCGCAAAATCCTTTTTAAAATATGGGGCACAGGTAATAGTTAACTTTTTGCACGAGCAGGAACGAGCGAAGGTCATCTCCTTGATTAAAGAGACGGGTGGCATCGGTGAAGGGTACCGCGCTGATGTTTCAGAAGAGGCAGAAGTTAACAAGATGATTAATCATGTAATTAAAAGCTATGGAAGATTGGACATTCTTGTAAATAACGCTGGGATTGTTCATTCTGCCCCAGTGGAAAGTATTCAAACGGATCACTGGGTGGAAACATTTAATGTGCATGTGAATGGAACTTTTTTTTGTACAAGAGCCTCCTTGCCTCATATGTACAATCAAAACTATGGCCGTATTATCAACACTTCGTCACAACTTGCTTATAAGGGGGCTGCGGGTTTTTCAAATTACTCAGCTGCAAAGGGAGCTATAATTTCTTTTACCAGAAGTCTTGCGCTTGAAATTGGCGAAAGAAATATATGTGTTAATACTGTCGCTCCGGGTGCTACGAAAACACCTATTTTGAACAAGGTCCCTGTTGATATTTTAGAGAATATCCGAATGGGTATTCCACGGAAAGTGTTAGCTGAAGTGGATGATATTGTGGGAACCTACTTGTTTCTGGCCAGTGACGCTGCAAGTCATTATCGTGGTCAATGTTTAAGTCCTAATGGTGGCGACGTGTTTCTTTGAAAAAATCGTCTTCCATAAGAGGGTTGACACGTCATGAAGAGATTTTGGTATAGGAATAGGCTTCGTAGAGTTTATGAGCAACGTTTTGACATCTACGGCAAAACCCCAGCAGGGAGTTTTTGGGTAGATAAATGTCGTCAGATGGCTCGTTTTGACGTTATTTTTTCTCAAATAAAAAAAAACATTTGCGGTGAATACTCACTGGCAGATATTGGGTGTGGATATGGTGCGTTGGTCGACTATTTGTTAAAAAAAGAAATAACAGGTCTTGTGTTTTATACTGGGTATGACATAAGTGGCAGGCTAATTCGCTCTTGTGAGGATAGATTTTCAAAACTTGGTCTAAAGTTTAAAATGGGTGAGTGCCCCGAAAAAGGTGTCGATGTATCTCTAATGTCGGGGACTTACAACTTGGCTGTAACTAAGAACGTTCAACATTGGGAAGAATATATAGAGGAGTGCCTGAAGAAAGTTTGGGCAAAAACAAACACTTTCATGATTTTTAATCTACAGAACTCAAATCTCGGAAAATCGTTTATTTCCCGTAACCAAATTTACTACGCTTATCAGATGGAAATGCAGTCTAGGTTAAATGATCTTTTTGGCCATTCTAGGATTATTCTAGATAGGAGAATTCCAAATGATATCACTTTGATGGTTAAGCGAGATTAATGGATTTAAGAGGTTCTATTAGATGTTCCGATTAATCTTCCTTTTATGCTTAATTATCGGCTTGGTATGCCTATTCTTATGGATGTTAAATAGTGATGAGGAGAATAAGCTGTTTCTAAGAAGAATCATGTTTGCTTTTTTCACGGCACTGTTGCTCATAGCATTTATCTTTGTGGCGTCTCTTCACGAAGTAAAAGCTATTTTAGAAATATTAAAAGAATTGTTCTGATTGTATTTGATGATACTATAACGATAAAAAACTAGGAGAGAGTCAATGGAAAAAATAGATGTCCAGAAAACTGTTGAAGTACTTAATACCATATTAAAATATGAGCTATCTGGAGTGGTTAGATACACTCACTATGCTTTGATGATTTCAGGTCGGGATCGCTTGAGTCTTAAACAGTTTTTTGAGGAACAGGCTACTGAATCGCTCACGCACGCCCAGCAGGCTGGAGATATTGTTACCGGCCTAGGTGGACACCCTTCGGTTGAGATTTCAATCATAGAGGAGTCGAACAAACATAAAGCTCTTGACTTGTTGACAGAGAGCGCGCAGCACGAGAAGAAGGCTATCATGTTGTATGAAAACTTGTTAGAAATAGTGCACGGAAGAAGTATATATATAGAAGAGTACGCGCGAGAAATGATCAAAACAGAAGAGATTCACGGCATGGAATTATCTAAAATGTTGAAGGACTATAGTCAGTAGTAAATTTTTTATTATAAGATCCAAAATAGGAGTTTTAAGTTGAAAACTGCTGTTGATAGAGAAGAACGATTCGATTTCGGTAAGAATTGGACGAAGTATTCTACGCTTATTGACTCTACTAAGATTACTGATGCTGAGCAAAGCCTCGTTACTATGTTTCAAGTGCCAGACTTGATAGACAAGTCCTTTTTAGATGTAGGGTGTGGAAGTGGTATTTTTTCCTTGGCAGCAAAGAATCTAGGTTCTGAAGTTTACTCTTTTGACATTGACTCGCATTCTGTTTCTTGCACTAGAGAACTAAAGAGGACATACCATAAAAATGATGACAATTGGAAAATAAAATCTGGTTCGGTGCTGGACCCGGAATTTATTAGGGAAGTAGGGCAACACGATTTTGTTTATTGTTGGGGCGTTGCTCACCACACTGGCGCCATGATGAAAGCTTTCGAGAATCTATCAGAACTGGTTAATGAAGGTGGGCAGCTTTTCCTGGCAGTATATAATGACCAGGGAATATTGAGTAAATATTGGACTTTTGTTAAACGTTGTTATGTGAATTATCGAATCAGCCGACCTTTTATCATCCTCACTCATATTTTGATTCTTTTATTTCCAAGTTGGGTTATTAGAAAAATTCGAGGAAGAAATGTTCCTCGGGGAATGTCTGCTTGGTATGATCTTATTGATTGGTTAGGTGGTTTCCCCTTTGAAACTTCAACAGTAAAGAATGTTTTTCAATTCTTCAATAATAGGGGGTTTAAATTAACGAACATCAACACGGTGGCAGGAAAAATGGGTTGTAATGAGTTTGTTTTTCGCAAGCCTCCAATTCTACAGGCGAGTTCAGATGATTGATAAATACGTGAAAACGGAGTGTGGTTTGAATAAATACTCCAAGTTGAAGGCAAAGCGAGGCGTTCTTGCTAAAGCGCGTCTTTATTGGTTCATTTTTTTTGCAACATTAAGAGACCTTCCAAAAAAACAACTCAAAAGGAAGTAGAAGTTGGTTGAAACCTCATCGTCCAGAAAAAATCAAACGTTGATCAACCTTTGTAGGGCTTGAGTGGTTCTCTGAGATTCTGTAATTTCTTCCATTTTTTTACCTGCCTGATAAAACTATTCCTTGAGGAATGAGACCTACAATTGTAGGAATCTTTATCTTCGTCAAGCACTCTTGTTCGTAAAATAGAAAGATCTTTGTTGTACAAAAAGGTGAGGTCGTCTTCTTGCCAGAAAATATATTTTTTTCCTGAGATATTATATTTTTCATCTACTTTTCGTTTAACCCGATACTCTTTATCGGAAGCGATAATAGATTTATTCGTTATTTGTTTATCAAGGATATATGACTTCACTCGCCCATTTTCGAGATAGTACATGAGGGGGATGAATTCGATTCCTTCTGGATCAGACGGCTCAAAACAAATTAAATACTGATTTTCTACATTTGAAAAAGCTTGTTGAGGGCCAAGAAAAATTGAGAATAAAATACAGGAAAAGAGCTTTTTGTAGCCTAAATAAATTTTAATGTAGTGATAAATATTGGTTATTTTCATCGAAAAGCCATATTTTTTCTTTTGACAGTCTCTATATTCTCATTTTTCAAAAACACTAGCAATTTTATTCTTTTTATGGCATAACGTTTCCTACAATTAAGTATGAATCAAACTTCTTTTAGGTGTTTCGATATTACGAAGTTTTAATTGCTAATGAAAATAAAGTTATCAAAATTAAACGTTCATCCTGAAAATGATCGAATTTACGATCAAAGCGATCTTGCCGATTTAGAAAAGAGCTTATTACGGCATGGTCAGATGGAACCATTAGCTGTCACAGACACTAATAGGATAATATCTGGGCACAGACGTTATTCAGCAATGCGAAATATAGGATGGGAGGAATGTGAGGCTCGTTTAGTCAATCCAGAAAATGAGGTGGTATCTCTAATAGAACATAATCGATACCGTCAGAAAACCGTCTCTGATATTTTAAATGAAGCAAGAATTCTAGAAAAACAACTCCGAGAGAACGTGGGTCGAGGTCGATATGCTGCGGCTAAAAGAACGGGATACAAGAAAGGTGAGCGCATCACCATGGTTGTTGAATTATCAAAAAGGCTTGGAGTTGGCACAACCAAACTAAAGCAGTTGTTTTCCATATCTAATTATCAGCCAGATCTAATAAAAAGCATAGATACGGGAGAAATTTCTGTCACACGAGCGTACGAGATAATCAGGTTAAAACATTTAGGAAAAAAAAGTGATAAAAGTAATCAGGAGGAACAAGACGAAAACCTTAGAAAAGTTTTAAGGAACTCAGATTTAGAACTACCAAAAATACAAGAAATAATTAAGGAAACTTTCCCTTACTGTTTGGAATTAACAAACATTGGTTCAGAAAAAAGAACAGAATTAATTGAACACCTAGATTATCTAAACCAACTGGATAGCGAAGAGCTAATGTTAGTTCGTAAAAAAGATGAATTAGATTTTCTTAAATATTCTGAGGCAGAGATGGAAGTATGTGAAAAAATGCTACCATCAGCGCGTGAGTTGGATGAATTTTGGAAGCACTCGAGTGCAATTGATCAGGTGGAAATGAGAGTTGTTGGAGAGAGAGGCTTTTCCAAGGCGGCATGGAACATTTGCAGAGTGGGAATGCACTCGGCCGAATTTAATAAAAGTCCAGGTCGAAGTCTTGGCGCTGTAGCCGGATTCACCAATGCACTAGGCTTTCGGATCTTGGGGTTAATATCCCTAAATAGTGATTCCTATAAATTGAAAACGAGAGATGAACACATTGGTTGGAATACAGTCCAAAGAGAACGGAATAGGGAATGTGTCGTGAATCTCAATGTCTGTTGCCCTAGTCAACCCTTTGGTTACAATTATTTAGGGGGGAAATTCATTTCTCTTTTCGTTAGGCATTTGATTCCCGTATGGGAAGACAAATATAAAACCAAAATAGTAGCAATTGTTTCGTCTAGTCTACATGACGGTTTAGGTCAATACGATGGAATGAATTATTGGAAAAAGCTGGGTTCTTCTAGTGGGCGGATGTTGATAAAACCTTTGCGACAAGAGTGGCAATTCTGGAGAACTTGGTATCGTCAAAACTATCGGCAACTTTATGAGAAAAGTATTTCTCAAACCTCTCCAGGACAATCAAGTTTGGCTACTATTTTTAAAATACTAGGTATAAACGCTAGACAGTATTTTCATAATCATCAAAGGAAAATATATCTAATGCCGCTATATTCTAATTACAAGGAATTTCTAACTGACTTGATCACTCCTGCAGAGCTTAAATCTACAGGGGAGGACTGGTACGCGTGGTGGAGGGAAAAGTCTGTGATTAGAAAAGAAAAGCTAGAGTCAAACGGACATTTACAACAGGAAAGACTATTTTATTCTTCCATTACGGATCTAGAACTTGGGTCTTGGTTGGATGTCCGTGGGGTTTAAACAAAAATAGGAATAAGCATAACAATAGATGAATATCGGGATTCTATTATTAATTTTGACTTTGGTCGTAATGTTTGTGGGACTGCTCATTTTTGCGATTGTTAAAGTTGCGGAAATCGAGAGTCTATTGAACAGCGACTAGGATGGCTGGAAAAACATAAAATGATGGAGGTGGGTAAGTGGAATATTTAGTTTTAGTAACTTTTCTGATCACCTGGATTTCGGCTTGGAGAGTATTTCGAAGAAAGTATAGATGGAAGGTTTTCATTGAACAAAGTCCAAATTTAAACGGTAAAATAGAGGTTCTTTGTGATGGTTTGCCTAATCAAGGGGTGCGTATAAGAATTAAAGACAAATTAGGTGTAACTTAAGAAAGACGTAGTTTTAATTTACATCACATTTTGCCGGCATTGGAAGACCGTCTTGGTCCTCGTAAAATTGGATAAAGGATGTTCCACTTATTAAGAATTTGTATCCGTCTATACAAAAGGTTCTGACGGTCACGACTTCTTTTCCGACAAATTTGTTTCTTCCTTTCATCCTATATTCCTTAATGATATTGGCCCCCTCTTGCGCTGCTAATTCAAGAGTGAATAAAGTGAGGAAAACCCAAACGATCCCTTTTCTCATTACAGACCTCCAAAGTCTTTAAATTATCGGTGATATATAGCTCACCTTACTTCATGTCTTAGTCATTGTTCAATAATAAAAAATTACCGAGAGAAAAACACAGAGTAATCATGCTTCGTTGGTGTCAGCTGCTAATTTAGGGTTGTGGTTTGTCCTTTCCTTGTTGAGAGAAATTCGCAGGAAAACAAAATATCATTGCTGTTTTATATCTACAAAGCATTTCAAAACAGCTATAATGGAACATCATTTCAGGTAATTGTGTCAAAGCTAGGCCTTTTAAAAATTTATCCAATGTAAGGTGTCGTGTGTCTTTACGAACAAAAGTATTTCGAAAGTTGCGAATAAATAGTGGTAGGCAGTTCTTGATGGTAAATTTAGTGTTCGCCGTCACTGGAACCTTGTCAGTCTTATGTTCAGGACATCTTCTTTTATATTTTGGAATCGATTCGGCGACAATGGGAAATATTTTTTATTGGTTATCTCGTATCTTTACATTGTTCTTATGTTATCAGTGCTTATTGATCGTAGTAGCAGTCCCATTTGGACAATTTAGATACTTTTGGTACCTTCAAAAGAAAATGTTGAAACGTCTGGGTTTGAATCTTGATTGAACTAGAAGCGGGCGTGATAGGAACACAGGGAAGCCTGGCCAGCCAACAATGAAATGGTGCGTGTATATTTTAGAGTGTGTCGATGGAACTTTGTATACAGGTATAACTAATAATATTAGGCGTAGGCTTGAACAACATGGAAAAGGAGTTGGAGCGAGGTACACCAGAGGAAGGTTACCTGTGACACTTCTGTATTCAGAAAAATATATTGATCGAGCTAGTGCGACAAGACGGGAGGCCCAAATAAAAAAGCTCTCTAGACTGGAAAAAATTGGCCTTACTAAAGCCTAAGGAGTTACGCCAGTTAAGAAAAATTGTAGGTTGAATATTTCATCTTTGTCAGGCTTGGCTTTTTCTAAAAGCAGGGGAATCCTAGCTAAATCAAACTGGACGGGTGACGGTTAGTCCTGTAGATTTAATATGTCTTTGTAACCGATATAGAATAAGGAGAATTAGGATGGCAGCATACGTTGTTGTGCACGCAAGAAAAAAAAATGATGGAAAATATGATGAATACGCAGCAGTTGCTGGCCCGAGCATATTGGCAAATGGAGGAGAAATCGTTGTCCGTGGTCCGGCGAAAGTTTTAGCGGGAGAATCTGAGCACCCGATGATGGTTATAGCAAAGTTCCCGAATAAAGAGGATGCTGAAAAGTGGTACAATTCTTCGGAATATCAATCAATCATCCCCACTCGTGAGGAAGCTATGGATTCGGTTTTTTTCCTAGGGGGGGATTAACTGTTTCGTGGTTTTAGACAGCTAACTCTCTTGATTTATAAAAGTTAGTTTTCTTTCCATCTCCCGTAAGACTGGCTTCTCTATTAGCTTGCCGTCTATTACCACTAGTCCACTCTCAGCTTTTTTAAATTCCTCTATTACTCTTACTGCATACGCTATTTCTTCAGGAGAAGGAGTGAAAATAGAGTTTATAACGGGAATTTGTTTTGGATGGATAGCACCCTTCCCTGAAAACCCTAGCTCTTTTGCTAGGGTGGCCTGCTCTAGTAAACCATTCTCGTCATTAAGGTCTAAGAATGGTACGTCCAAAGAATCTATGTTGGCTGCAGCCGCTGCGTGGACTAATTTTGATCTGGCGTATAACAGAGAGTCCCAAGTGCCACTGCAGCGAAGATCTGCCGCCATGTCTACCCCACCAAAGAATAACGCAGTTATATTAGGACTTGATTGAGCTATCTCAAAGCAGGCCTCCAGCCCTTTGTTGGTTTCGATAATTATCTGCAGATTGATCTGCTGATTACTTTCTAGAAAAAGATCATCTATTATTTTCACTTCATCTTCAGACTCTACCTTTGGAAGCATAATGGTAAGGGGAGGGGGCGTATCCAAAAAAGCTACAAGATCATCAAGTCCAAATCTAGTCCTGAGAGAATTCACACGTACTACTAGCTCGCAAGATTCTCTTACGGGTGCACTTTTGAAAAGTTTTACTACGTTTTGGCGTGCCTTATTTTTTTCATCAGGGGCTACTCCGTCCTCTAGTTCTAGACAAACTATATCGGCACCGCTTTCAAAAGCTTTTGAGAGAAGTTCTGGCCTAGTTCCCGGAGTGAAAATAAAGCTTCTCCTCGACTGAAAATCTCTTCCTTCTTTCATCTAGAGTGTCCTAAATTAAATTTTACGTATGGAACTACTATGCGTAATACCAAAAGACGTGAGTTCGTTAAATACTAATAAAGAGGTATCCAAAAAACAAACTAAAAATTGACAATTTCAACTCTTTGGTAGGATAAAAAGTATAAAATTAGGGTTATAATGTCGAATAAAACTTTTGTCAAATATATGAAAATTGGGCTAATAGGCATGTTAAAAAATTCTCTTTTTAAGCTGATATTTCTTTTTTTTCTTTCTACTGAGACATTCTCTAGTGAGCACGTAGTTAAAGGCGTTGGTATGGAATGGAAACCTTCTGTTACGTTTGCCAAAACAGGCGATCGGATAAAATTCATCGGGATGATTGGTCATGATAGCGAATCTATTGAGAACATGCTTCCGTCTGGAGCCCAAAATTGGAAGTCAAAAATGGGCGAGGAAGGTTTTACAATAACCTTGGATAAAGAGGGTCTATATATTTACAAATGTAATCCTCATGTTGCTGTCGGTATGTTTGGGGCTATAGTAGTGGGAGAACCAACACGCATTCCAAATAATTTTGATAAGGTGACGGAAAACTTAACTAAGGTACGAATAGGAAAGAATGCAGTTAAAAAAGTCCTCACTAAGGTCGAGCGTGCGGTAAAATCGAAATTGGCCCACTCTCAGAGTTAATTTTCTTATCCTTCCGGTCTAACTTGGACAGCACAAAACTTAAATTCGGGAATTTTTCCAATTGGGTCTATTGCAGAGTTAGTAAGAAGATTAATAGCTGCATCTCTGTAGCAAAATGCCATAAAAACCGTTTGAGGTTGAATTCGACTATCAGCGCGAATTTTAGAAGATATTCGCCCTCTACGAGATTCAATTATCACCGTCTCATCTTCTCTGAGGCCAAGTTCCTTTATGTCGGTGGGGTTCAAGCTAATCACTGGATCGGGTTCCAAAGTACTTAAAACGCGCGCTCTGCTTGTCATAGAACCAGTATGCCAATGCTCCAATTGCCTTCCAGTAATGAGTATATAGGGGAATGATTCGCAGGGTAACTCGTCAGCTTTTGTATAATTTGCTGGAATGAAGCGGGCTTTTCCTGAAGGGGTGGGGAAATTGTGTTGGAATAGAACAGATTCACTTTTGTGTTCATCGGCATTATAAGGATAGGTTAAGGAATTGTGCTTGTTAAGGTTTTCCCATGATATTCCGGAGATTGAATCATTGGCAACGCGAAGTTCGTTGAAGATTTCTTGAACGTTATTGTAATTCCAATTAAGTCCTAGCTTTCTTGCTAAATTTTCTATGATCCAAATATCTTGCTTGGCGTCACCTGGGGGATCTAGTGCTTGTCTTCCTATTTGGACTCTTCTATCTGTATTAGTGAAAGAGCCAGTTTTTTCGGGGAAAGCTGAAGCGGGGAAGATAACATCAGCAAATCCTGCAGTTTCGGTAAAAAATATATCCTGAACAACAAGATGGTCCAACTGACTGAAAGCTGTTCTCGCATGATTTAAATCAGGATCAGACATAGCAGGGTTTTCTCCCATGATATACATTCCTCTGATACTTTTGTTGAGAGCGGCCTGAGTCATCTCGGTCACGGTAAGCCCAGGCTCAGGATCCAGACTGACATTCCATAAGTGTTCAAATCGGCTTCGGTTAGTTTTGTCGTTTACGGCAAGGTAATTCGGGTAAACCATGGGGATGAGTCCGGAATCAGATGCGCCTTGAACGTTATTTTGACCTCTAAGTGGATGAATGCCCGTTCCTGAACGTCCAATTTGACCACATAACAGAGCCAAGGAGATCAGGCATCTGGCGTTATCGGTTCCGTGAATATGCTGGGATATGCCCATGCCCCAAAAGATCATGGCACTTTTTGCATTAGCGTAAAGTCTAGCCACAGCTTCAATTTCTTGTGCTGTTACTCCGCAAATCGGAGCAACCTTTTTGGGAGAATAACTCTTGACGCATCTACGCAATTTTTCGAAGTCTATAGTTCTTTTGTCGATGAATTCAAAATCATAAAGTTTCTCTTTAATAATTACGTGCATGAGTGAATTTAGGAGGGCTACATCGGTGTCGGGTGTTAGTTGGAAAAAGTGTTCTGCATGACGCGTAAGTTCAGAGCGATAGGGATCTATTACAACAATCTTTGTTCCATTTTTCGCGGCATTTTTCATGAATGTTGCCGCCACCGGGTGGTTAACAGTGGGCTTTGCTCCTATAACTATTGCGACTTCAGCTTTGAGGACGTCGCTGACTTGGTTGGAAACCGCTGCCGATCCCAAAATCTCTAACATCGCGGCGACTGAAGATGCGTGACATAACCTTGTACAATGGTCGACATTATTCGTACCGAATCCAGTCCGGATGAGTTTCTGGAATAGATAGGCTTCCTCATTGGACCCTTTGGCTGAGCCTAAGCCAGCTAGAGCGCGAGGACCAAATTCTTCTTTTATCTGGGAAAATCCTTTAGCCGCAATATTTAAGGCTTCCTCCCAGCTTGTTTCTCGAAAGTAGTTTAAAATGTCACGTTGGTCGATTAAATCCGATGTCTTTTGAGCGTCGGCTAATCTAACAAGCGGGCGTGTCAATCTATCTTTGTGATGGATATAGTCAAACCCGTACCTACCTTTCACGCATAGCCTAGACTCGTTAGAAGGGCCATTTTGTCCTGTGACTGATGCTATCTTGTTTTCGAAAATATTGAATTTCAATAGACATCCCACCCCACAATAGGGGCAAACGGAATCTACCGTTTTATTAGGGTTGATTTTCTCAGGGACGGTTTTGGAAGTGAGTGCATCTGTAGGACAAGCTTGAACACATTCTCCGCATGTCACACAGCTGCTGTCCCCCAATTGATCATGGATATCAAATATTATTTTTGTTGAGGATCCTCTCTCAGCTAAACCGATAACATCATTAGCTTGTTCATCGCGACAAGCTCGCAAACATCGGGTGCATTTTATACACTGATTTAAATCGACCTTTATCGCAGGATTTGTTGTGTCAATAGCATCCGCAGAATGCTCCCGAAGAGGAAATCGGTTCTTAGTGATTTTAAGGTGTTTCATCCAAAGTTTTAATTCAGACGGTCTTTCTTCTTTTTCCAAAACTTTACCACCTAGGTCAGCCTCTAAGAGTTCTAGAACCAGGTGTTGATTAAGCCTCACGCGCTGGGAGGAAGTAGTCACTTCCATACCATCTATTGGAAATCTGCAACAGGCAGGAGCCAACACACGTTCCCCTCTTATTTCCACCATACAGGACCTGCAATTGCCATCTGGTTTGTATCCCTCCTTGAAGCACAAGTGTGGGATTACAATCGAGTTTTTCTTCGCGATCTCTAATATTGTTTCCTCTCCACTAGTCTCAATACTTTGTCCATCAATTACAAATCTGAAAGTGTTATCCGACATCCTGAGTCTCTCTCTTGAAATATTTTAAGACCGAACGTAACGGATTGGAGGCCGCCTGTCCTAAACCACAGATGGAGGAATCTTCCATAACTGTTGCGAGGTTCTCAAGTACGCCAATTTCCCAATTCTCAGAGGACATTAATTGAACGGCTTTATTTGTCCCAACTCTACAAGGAGTGCATTGTCCACAGCTTTCTCTAGCAAAAAACTTCATTGCATTTAACGCAGAGTTTTTAGCTTGATCACTTGATGATAGGACAATGATCGCAGCCGAGCCTATAAAGCAGCCTGTGCTTTCTAGAGAGTCAAAGTCTAATGGTAAATCTGATTTTGAGGCTGGCAAAATACCGCCGGAGGCACCTCCAGGGAAGTATCCGTAAAATGTATGTCCTTCTAGCATTCCACCGCAATAATTCTCTATGAGTTCTTTTGCTGTCGTACCTGCTGGAGCAATATAGACGCCCGGGTTCCTTACTCTACCGCTTACTGAATAGCTCCTAAGGCCTTTTCTTCCTTTGCGTCCTTGAGACGCGAACCAATCGGGTGATTTTTCGATAATTTCTCGAATCCAATACAGGGTCTCCATATTGTGTGCCAGGGTGGGTCTGCCGAATAGACCTTTTTCCGCGATATAAGGAGGTCTGTGACGAGGCATACCCCGCTTTCCTTCTAGGGATTCTAAAAGAGCTGACTCTTCTCCACAGATATAAGCCCCGGCACCCCTTCGCAATTCTATTTTTGGTACAAAGAACGTGTTGCTTTTGACCAGGAGGTCAATCTCATGTTGTAGAGCAAGCCTACAACCGGCGTATTCGTCTCTTAGGTAAATGTAGCAAGTCTCAGCGGAAATAGCCCAAGCCGCTATCAGCATGCCCTCTAGGAACCTATGAGGATCTTTTTCTAGAAAAAAACGGTCTTTGAATGTGCCAGGTTCACCTTCATCTATGTTTACTACTAAAACTTTTGGCGCTGGCTGCTGTCTCACGATCTCCCATTTTTTTGCCGTGGGGAAACCAGCTCCACCGAGTCCCCGTAGATTTGATCTAGATAGATTTTTTATAATCTCTTCAACTGATCGTGATCCGTCTAAACACTCCTTATAGATTGAGTATCCATTTGCATTACCGTATTCATGAAAAGAGAAACATTTCGGCTGATCAGGAGCAACAGCATTAGATTCTATGGCTTTATTTATCTTTTCGACTGACGCATGTTCTATAGTATTTTGTCCATAAACTGCAACAGGTGCTCGATCGCATCTTCCGACACAAGACACCCTTTGTATGCTTAACTCTTTGTGAGGGTTTTTACCTTTGATGGCCTCAATCAATTGCTCAGAGCCAAACAAATCACAGGTAATCGAATCGCAAATTTTTATTGATTTTTTAGGGGCGTCCATAGTGCGGTCTTGGACAACAATAAAATGGTGATAGAAAGTAGCTACCTCAAAAACTTCGCTCATGGAGAGTTTCATGAGATTGGCCAGGGCGCCTATCTGTTTACTATCGATACAACCATATTTGTCTTGAATAATGTGGAGATATTCAATCAGTAGATCGCGTCTATTCGGATCAGGCGATACGAGGTCTTTAATTTCTTTCCTGACCTTCAGATCGGTGCGTCTGCCTCTCCTTTTAGAAGGTGCTTCTTTATCCCTGTTCATGGTTCAATATAACTGAAAAATATTACTTTATAAAGAGCGATGGGGTTTGAATATAACACGCAGTGGTAGGTGTTTAGTGTAGCCTAAAACTGGCTTTGGGAATAGTCTGTTCCCGCAGAGCCGTATTTCAACGGGAACAGGGGTATACGGAAGGAGTACTCTAGAAACTTTACGCTTAGTAAGTGGTTTCTAGAGTACTTGTGAAGATCGAAAAGCTACCTTTAATCCCAACTCAGGGCCCCTCCCGTTTGGTACTCTGTAACTCGAGTTTCAAAAAAATTCTTTTCTTTCTGTAAATCCATCACTTCACTCATCCAAGGGAAAGGGTTTGTAGCGCCTGGGTAAGGTTCAGATAGTCCTATTTGTGCGCATCTCCTGTTCGCTATAAAACCTAAGTAGTCTTCGAACATGTTGGCGTTCAAACCAAGTATACCTCTTGGCATTGTGTCGTGTGCGTACGCTACCTCTAGCTTTACAGCTTCTTTGACCAGAGTTTTCATTTCTTTTTGGAAAGCGCTTGTCCAAAGCTCCGGATTTTCAACTTTTATCTGGTTAATTACGTCTATTCCGAAGTTCATATGCATCGATTCATCTCTAAGTATGTACTGAAATTGTTCTGCAACTCCTGTCATTTTATTCCTTCTTCCCATCGATAAAACTTGCACGAATCCCACGTAGAAAAATATACCTTCAAACACCACATAGAAAGCAATTAAATCCCTCAATAATCTTTGGTCGTCCGCTAAGGTTCCAGTACTAAAATCCGGGTCGCCTAGGCTATCTGTGAATTTTAAAGCCCAAGCAGCTTTTTCATGCACTGAAGGAACTTCCCGGTACATGTTAAAGATTTCTGCCTCATCTAGCCCTAAGCTTTCTATGCAGTATTGGTAGGCGTGAGTGTGCAAAGCCTCTTCAAAAGCCTGCCGCAACAGATATTGCCTGCATTCTGGATTAGTTATATGTCTGTATACCGCTAGCACTAAGTTATTAGCAACGAGCGAATCGGCCGTAGAGAAAAATCCTAAATTCCTTTTTATTATTAGTCGTTCATCCTCGGTTAGTCCATCAGTGCTCTTCCATAGACTGATATCAGCATTCATATTGATCTCTTGTGGCATCCAATGGTTGGCACATGCATCTAGATATTTTTGCCATGCCCACTTATATTTGAAGGGAACAAGTTGATTTAAATCTGCTCGGCAATTAATCATTTTTTTGTCGTCTACTGCTAAGCGTTTTGCACCGAATTCTAATTCCTCCAGGCCGGTAACGCCTTGAATTTCTTCGTGGTTGAGAGCGCCTTTCTCGGGGGTTTCCCCTTCACCTATGTTCGCATTTATGACATTTTTCGGTTTTGAGTCTTCAACCAGACTTTGGTTGTTTTCCTCTATCAACAAATTCCCTGGTTGCGGGTTCTCTTTAGTTTTGCTTAGTCCTATCGGATCATCCCAATTTAACATTTGATTGCCTCTTTAAGTTTACTGACATGCTTCGCAGTCTGGATCCAAAATGGAGCATGAGTTAGGTTCTGACAGTAGCGATTGATCGATTTGTTCTTTTGCTACTGCGTTTAATTTGTTGTCTGCTAGGGTGCTTTTTTCGACATGTGTCGCGCCTATCGTCCTTAGGTAATAAGTAGTTTTTAGACCTCTGACCCACGCTAATTTATAGAGATTATCCATTTTTGAGCCGTTCGGCTCCGACATGTAAAGGTTTAAGGATTGGGCTTGGTCGAGCCATTTTTGTCTTCTCGAGCCCGCTTCTACAAGCCATCTAGGGTCGATTTCGAAGGCCGTTTTATATAGTGCCTTCAAATCTTCGGGAATCCTATCTATTTGGCTTAAGCTACCATCGTAGTATTTTAAGTCGTTCACCATTACGTCATCCCATAGATTTCGCTCCTTAAGGTCTTTGACTAGACTCATGTTTACTACTGTAAAGTCTCCCGATAAGTTAGATTTAACGAATAAGTTCTGATAAGTGGGTTCTATCGATTGGCTCACGCCGCAAATATTTGAGATCGTTGCGGTTGGCGCAATAGCTAGACAATTGGAGTTACGCATACCAATGTTTTTTACCCGGCTCCTTAAATCTCCCCAGTTCAAACTGCTGCTAGAGTCCATCTCGAGGTAGCCTTCTCTATCAGTTTTTAAAAGTTCTATAGAATCTATGGGTAGGATTCCTTTACTCCAAAGTGAACCCTGGAAAGTCTTATACGCTCCCCGCTCCTCTGCTAGATCTGTGGAGGCCTTTATCGCGAAATAACTTATGGTTTCCATCGATCTATCGGCAAATTCGACAGCCTCTTCCGATGAATAAGATATGCGCATGTTATAGAGAGCGTCTTGAAAGCCCATTATTCCCATACCAATGGGTCGGTGTCTGAGATTAGACGCTCTTGCTGTTGGTACACTGTAGTAGTTATAGTCGATTACGTTATCTAGCATTCGCATGGCGACGTTTATTGTTTTTTCCAGTTTATCTTTGTCCAACTCTCTATCAGAAAGATGCTGTAAGATATTTATGGAACCTAGATTACAAACTGCTATTTCTTGCTCAGCTTTTGTATTGAGAGTTATCTCAGTGCATAGATTTGAACTGTGGACAACACCAACATGCTGTTGTGGAGACCTTATATTTGCCGCATCTTTAAAAGTTATCCAAGGATGTCCTGTTTCAAAGAGCATCCCAAGCATTTTTCTCCACAGCTCGATGGCCTTCACCGTTTTAAAATTACGAATCAGACCCTCTTCTGCTTGTTTTTCGTAATTTTCATAGGCTTCTTGAAAGTCTTTTCCCGTTAAGTCATGAAGATCTGGCACGTCGTCTGGTGAAAATAATGTCCAATCTCTTTCTTCCGCCACTCTTTTCATGAAGAGATCTGGCACCCAGTTAGCTGTGTTCATGTCGTGGGTGCGTCTTCGGTCATCTCCGGTGTTTTTCCGTAGCTCTATGAACTCTTCTACGTCTAGATGCCAGGTTTCTAAGTAGGCACACATAGCGCCTTTCCTCTTGCCTCCCTGATTAACCGCAACAGCAGTATCATTTGCTACTTTAAGAAAGGGTACTACTCCTTGTGACTTCCCATTAGTGCCTTTGATAGAGGCGCCCATGGCTCGGACCGGCGTCCAGTCGTTTCCTAGCCCGCCGGCATACTTTGAGAGAAGTGCATCATCTTTGATTGCTCCGAATATGCCGTCTAAATCATCCGGGACAGTCGTGAGGTAGCATGAGGACAATTGTGGTCTGAGGGTTCCGGAGTTGAAAAGTGTAGGTGTTGAGCTCATAAAATCAAAAGAGGACAACAAGTTATAAAATTTAATTGTCCAATACTCCGAATCAATTTCGTTAATCGCCAAACCCATAGCTACTCTCATGAAGAATGCTTGCGGTAGTTCTAATCTTGTTTCTTCCTCTTTGAGGAAGTACCGATCATATAGAGTTTGTAGCCCGAGGTAATTGAAATTGAAATCTCTTTCCGGAACTATGGCGTCACCCAGCTTTTGTAGATCGTAGTTACCCAACCGAGGGTCTAATAATTCCAAGTCGATTGATCGCTTTATGTATTGTTCAAAGTAACTTGGATATATATCTACGATTTCTTTTTGGGTTGCTTCGACTTTCCTCCCGTTTAGAAGAGAGAGCGTTTCTCTTCTAAGATTATCCAGTAATAGTCTAGCTGCCACGTAGGTGTAATTAGGCTCCTTCTCTATAAAGGTTCTTGCACTCATGGTTGCAGCGCTCGCTACATCCGCCTCAGCTACTCCATCGAACAGAGAGCGTTTCATTTCCTCAAAAACTGCGTATGCATCTGTTCCTTCGATGTTTTCGCAAGATTCAACCATAATAGTTCTTAATCTCTCTTCGTCTAATGGTAGATGGGAACCGTCTGCTTGTTTGACCTTTATTTTGTTTGTTTGCTGGTTGTCCTCTATCTTATTCGGTTGGGCCTCTGCTCTTTTTTCGGCTCTTTGTTCTCTATATAAAACATAAGCCCGTGCCACTTTTTGTTGTCCGGTTCTCATTAGACCGAGTTCTACCTGATCCTGAATATCTTCAATATGTACTGCTCCGCCGTTCGGCATATTTCTTGTAACAGCTTTCGCAACTTGGTCAGATATCCCTTCTACTTCTCGGTGTATCCGACTGGAAGCGGCTCCAGTTTGGCCTTCTACAGCGATAAAAGCTTTTGTAATAGCTACCTTTATTTTGCTAGGGTCGAATCCTGTGACCTTGCCATTTCTTCTGATCACCTTATATCCGCCTGGTGCCGTGGCAGAAATAGCTATTTTTTCGTCCGAAAAAATTTCTTCTTCTCGATCCTTGCTTTCTAGGTTCTGGGACTTGTTGGTGTTCTCTTCAGAAGTCATTGTGGTCTCAGATTCCATTAGCTTAGGTTCCCCCTTCAAAGTTGACGGTATATTTCCTCTTTATAGATTTGTTGTCGTCACTTAGCTTTTCGTAAATGACAACACCTTTTTATCACCACTATAGAGAGTGGTCAATAGATATTTAACCACAATATGCTGTGCGTTAGGTGTATATCTAGGGTTTAAACAAGGGTAAAACCTGTGGATAATATGCGGGTAAGAAATTTAAACGATTTAATTCATTTACATATCAAGAACTTCCTCCCTAACGCTAGTTGGGCGATACTTTGGGGATTACTATTTCTACGAGGCTTTTATGACGCTTTCAAAAACTGGTAAAAATTTGGTCCAAATAACTGATACGCATATATACGGAGACCCTGCTGCCCGATTAGCTGGCACAGACACTAGAAAGACATTTATTCAGGTGCTTGACTTGATTTGTTCAAGCCATAGTTCTTTCCATTTGGTATTAACTGGGGATATTAGTATGGATGGCAGCGAGGCCTCATATGAGTGGATTTCCGGACAACTAAGAGCCCGAAACCAAACCTATTCTATTCTTCCTGGTAACCATGATTCAATTAAACCCTGGGGTTCAATTTTCTCTGGAGTTAGCTCGGATTTCCCGACTTTTGCTTTGGTTGAACCTTGGAAGCTTGTCTATCTAAATACGCAAGTACAAAATGAAGAGTATGGTCAGGTTTGTCCGGATTCCTTGAAGTTTTTACGTTCTCATATAAGTGCTAAGGATGCATCATTTTTGGTGATATTTATGCACCATCCTCCGTTTTCTGTGGGTTCCAACTGGATAGACAAGATTGGGCTCAAAGCTGGCAGAGATGAATTTTTAAGGCTTATTCAACATCCTAAAATTAAGCTAGTGGTTTCTGGTCATGTACATCAGGAGTCGCAGATGGAAATAGGCTCGGTGAAATTGGTGACTAGTCCGTCGACCTGTGTTCAGTTTAAGCCATATTCTGATGTGTTTGCGTTGGGCAATAGCAATCCCGGTTACCGTCTTATTACTTTATGGGAAAACGGCGAATTTTCTACAGAAGTAGTCCGGTTAACTTGAAGTATTGAGAACATTAAATGTCTACGGGGTGCCTAAGATAAACTGGGCTTACTATATCTTCCTCAATTTTACTCTGCCTAATCTTGCGTTCTCCGATATCCAGAATATCCGAAATCTCCGTCTCTGTGACACCTGTGTGCTCGAGAGGTAGAAATGTTCTCTCGAGTTGATCTTCGTAATGATGCCACCCTTCTCCAGCCAGTGCCCAAGGTCTGCCTAACGGTAGCGTAATCTTCGATGGAGGGGTAATTCTATCTTTTACAACAGTTTTTGACTGGTTAGTTTCTTCTTCAAAAACATATGCTGCGAAGTAGATTTGTTTTCTTTTCGCATCAGTCGCAGTTGCGATATTGGAGCATTTGGATGTCCTTGCTGCCGTAGTGGCTAAAGCCTCTAGGGACGAAACTCCTATTAGACGCACTTTTAAAGCAGTTGCAATAGCTCGTCCAATAGTGGCGGTTAGCCTTACTCCCGTAAAGGATCCTGGCCCAATCGGTACAATTAAATTTTGAATTTCTTGTCTCTTTACTCCCGCAGAATTTAGCAAATCGTCCAAAAGAGGGAAAACGACATCAAGTTGACGTTTTGCGGCCGGTGCGGAGCAACAAAAGTCCACCGCGTCTTTTCTTATTCCGAGTTTACAGGTGTCTGTTGTCGTATCCAGTGCGAGTATCGTCATTATTTGGGTCTCTTCGAAGTATTAGAACTGTAGGGTTTCCTTGTTTGAGTTTATAATCCGAGAATACATGAAAATATCAGGCCTATTATTTATTAGCATCCGATATATCTACACAGGCGGAGGTGGATATATTAGTAGCACGATGTCAATTATAAGTATTGTGGGCACCGGCCTGTCGGTAGCTATCTTAATCTGTATTTTGTCCATTATGAATGGTTTTGAGGATGAATTAAAATCTAGGATGCTTGGACCAGGCGCACATTTGGATATTCTTATTAATCAAAAATCCGAATCCTTTGAGAAAAGTCTTCTATCTACATTAAGAGAAGATAAGGCGGTGGCTCGGGCGGATTTGGTTTTGGAGGGAGATGCTCTCCTAAGTTTTGAGGACGAGTTCCGAAGTGTAACTATCCGAGGTGTGAAGCCAGATTTACAGTCACTCGAGGAGGTTTTTTCGGCGCGCCTAAAGGAAGGTTCAATTCGATCTTTCCTGAATGACGAATATGGCATTTTAATAGGACATGAATTGGCAGGTTCTCTTGGGGCTAGCATTGGAGACTCAGTGACCTTGGTTTTGCCGCAACCTATTTTGTCTCCTGTAGGACTCATGACCAGGACAAAACGTTTCCGTGTATTGGGGGTTTTTAAGTTTGATATGAATGCTCCTGATGCTAGCTTGGCTATCTCGCACCATGCTACGTCAGGGGTTTTCTTTCCGCGACAGTTTCGTGACAATCTTATTTCCGTGCGGCTATTAGAGGCAGAGGAGGTATCTGGCTTTGCAGCGTCTTTGAAATCACAATACGATGTAGAAGTGGTGAGCTGGAAAGAGAAGCATCAAGCTTTGTTCACTGCACTTCGAATCGAGAAAATAGTAATGTTTGGAATGTTACTGATGGCGGTATTCATCGCGCTCTTCAATATGGCTTCAATACTCTTAGTCAATGTGACGTCAAAGAGGAAAGAGATTGCTATTTTAGTGAGTTTTGGGCTTAATCAGAAGCAAGCGGCTCAGATCTTTTTCATGCAAGGCTTTGTGACCGGTTTGGTCGGGATAACGCTGGGCGTCTTATTGGGGATTTTCCTTTCTATTAATTTAGAGATAATCGTCACTTCGATGGAACGTATTCTGGGCTTTCGTGTCCTTTCTCCAGATATATATTACGTAAGTGAGGTGCCGTCCAAATTATTAACCCAAGACGTTGTGGCTGTAGGCGTTATTTCTGTGATTTCGGTTTTTTTCGCTGCGCTTTTGCCGGCTACACTCTCGGTACGCTTGAGTAAAATAGGAGGCTTAGGTCGTGGTTAAGGATTTGATTCAATGTATTAACGTTCATCGGCATTTTGATGGGGCAGAAAAAGTATCAGTTTTGCGCGGCATAGATTTTTCTGTAAAAAAAGGAGACACAGTTTCTATAGAGGGAGCTTCGGGCTCAGGGAAGAGCACACTATTACTTCTATTAGCGGGATTGGACAATCCAAATAAGGGGCAGCTTTTTTTGTTTGGGCGGATTAGGGAAGAAATAGCGGCTTTGGATATGCTGCGAATTCGTAATAGTCTGATAGGGGTGGTTTACCAACACCATCACTTACTCCCAGAATTTTCAATTGTCGAGAATGTGGCGATGCCATTGTTAATTCGTGGTGTAGAGAAGAGAGAGGCGATAAAGAGTGCTAGGAGAGTGCTCGGTCGCGTTAATTTGGCTGATAGACGCAATCATAGGCCATCTCAGCTCTCTGGTGGGGAATGTCAAAGGGCGGCTATTGCGCGAGCATTAATTATAGAGCCAAAACTCATCTTGGCCGATGAGCCAACTGGTAATTTAGATTCTTTTAATGCAGACGTAATAAGTAAATTACTCTTGGAGTTATGTGAGGAGAATGATACAGCTATAGTAGTAGCTACTCACGATATGGCAATGTCGGCAAAAATGAACAGAAGATATACTCTCTCTCATGGTAGATTGGCGGTTAAGACTTAAAGCCTTGTCGCTTGTTCTTTCTTTTCTTTGAATAGGTTACTTGCACTCGCCAAGAAAAGTTAACTATTAAGTAAGTGGTGATTCCTGCGGCTGAACCGCAAATCGCACATCCAGTGAATAACGGTACCCAAATATTTTCCATTAAGTTGGCCAAATCGGTGATGCTGAAGGAGTCCGTTACAATCTTCCAATTTTCAGTTCGATTTGTTACCCATTGGCCAACTCTAAAAGCGAAGAAAAATATGGGTCCTGCGGTGAGCGGATTGCTTAACCAGACCGCTCCCAGCGCCGCCGGAAGATTGACTCGCAAAATGATTGACAATGGCACACAGAGCAGCATTTGTATTGGTAGGGGAACGAAGGCCAGTGTCACGCCCAGGCCTAAGCCGCCAGCCACGTTTTTTCTGTTAATTACCCAAATAGGTTGGAGGAAAAACCATTTTCCTAGCCACCCAAACTTTTTCTTTGCTAAAACTTCAAACCCTCTAAGGTAGAGACGAAGTCGGTTTGGAGAGAGCATAATCCTTACCACTTAAATTGCTATTCTGAGGCGAGCCTGCAGTTCTGGATTAGCCTCATTAAAAGAGTTTGCTTCGTGTAAAACGGTTATTTCGATATTGATACTACTACGTTATCATATAAAGGCTAGGATATTTAATGAGGAGGACATCAGTTGTTTGGCGATTTATCGAAATTTTTTGAATTAATATGCTGGATAATCCGTCGTGATTGAGTATTTGAGTATGGGCGGATGGATGATGGTTCCTTTATTTCTATGTTCAGTTATCGCGACGGCAGTTGTATTTGAGCGCTTTTGGACTTTGAGACAAGAGAAAGTTGCACCTCGAAGCTTATTGAATGATCTGCTAGTGGTTTCGCGAGAAAACCTTGTTGATGAAGCTTTTCTCAAAAGGGTGGAAATGAGTTCGCCCCTCGGAACGGTTTTAGCCTCTTGCATGGCAAATTCTCAGCGTCCGCGAGATGAAGTTAAAGAAATTGTGGAAGAAGTGGGGAGGCATGTGGCCTTTAATTTGGTAAGCTATTTAAATATTCTAAGCACGATCGCCTCAGTTGCGCCTCTTTTAGGTCTCCTAGGTACTGTTTTGGGGATGATTGAGGTGTTTGCTGTAATTACAGTTAATGGCATTGGGCAAGCAGGTGAACTGGCCGGCGGTATTTCCCAAGCATTAGTAAGCACAGCTGCTGGATTGGTTGTGGCAATACCCTCATTGATGTTTTACCGTTATTTTCAAGGTAGAGTGGAAGCTATCGTGATCTCTATGGAAAAAGACACACTGAGGCTTCTGGAGTTTTTACAAGAAGGGCAACGGCAGGGCTAGCAGAAATGGTGAAGGAACTTGAGATTCGGACATAACAAAAATAAAGAGACTGAAATAAACCTCACACCTTTAATAGACGTCGTTTTTCTATTATTAGTTTTTTTTATGGTTTCCACTAAGTTTGTTTCGGATAACTCTTTTAACGTCGACTTACCTTTGGCCGTAGAGGGGGATGGCGCCCGCCAACAAAACTTGTTAGTGGTCTCGGTGTCTTCTGAAGGACGGTTGATGTTGAATGGTAAAAAGGTTTTAGATTCCAGTAAAAAAAATCTAGGAAAAGCCTTAAAGGATGCTTGTCTCGGTTCAGTAGAGGACTGCGCTATTAGTTTAAATGCAGACGGTACAGTAGATTATCAGCGGATAGTTGACATAATGGACGTAGCGCGTCTTTCCGGTATTCGTAAAGTTGAACTTGCAACTAAACCGATTGTCCAAGATTAACTGGCTGTATCAGTGAAAAGTATAATTTGGATTTGGTTCTCCCGAAAGCTTAACTCGATTTGGTACTCTCAAAGTATTTTGTCCTGGCTTTTGTTGCCGATGAGTTGTTGTTTCTGGTTACTAACTAAGTTACAAAAATTGGGTTATTGGTTCGGGGTTTTTGGGGTTTATCATTCGTCTGTACCTGTGGTGGTAGTTGGTAATATCACTGTCGGTGGGACGGGTAAGACTCCACTGGTCGTTTGGTTAGCCCAACTTTTGGAAGCAAACGGGTGGCGTCCA
>TARA_B100000674_G_scaffold496288_1_pt1 | contig 34803 bp, 14 predicted proteins | sample TARA_B100000674 | Tara Oceans TARA_B100000674 (sample SAMEA2622759) | marine metagenome | biome: marine biome (ENVO:00000447); feature: surface water layer (ENVO:00002042); material: "saline water (ENVO:00002010), including plankton (ENVO:xxxxxxxx)" | depth 5 m | reverse complement strand
ACTTCCCCGTAGCTTATATTATATAAATAAGTTTGAGTATTATTAGTTTTGTTCGATTTTAGTTTATAGGAAATAAAATCATTATTATCTATCTTAAATAAATTAGTAAATGTAAAACTAGGAACAGATAAAGTATTTAAATCATTTTTTCTTTTAAAATAGACAAAATTAATATTTTCATCTGTACTTTTATAATTCTTAAATATTTTTTCATAATCCTTACTGTTTATAAATAAATCAAATTGACTTACATTATAATCTTTAGATAAACCAGCTAAAGAAAAATCAATTATAAACAAATCATCTTTAAAATATGGCTTATCAAATGTATGGATCAATTTTGGTATAGATATTTTACTATTATCCTTTACTATATCTTTATCTGAATAAATATTAAAATAATCTAAATCTACAGATAAGGTGTCACTATAAGATCCTAGGTATTCATTAAAACATAAAAATTTAATTTTTTGATTAAGATTAAGGTTAAAGTCAAAATTCATATTAACTAATGTATTAGTCTTTACATTACTTAACGTATGAATTACCTCATTTCTATCAATATCATAAACTGATAAATTTGTTAGAATATCTTGATCTGTGTTTAATTGGTTTATAATGTAATTAAATTTATTATTATCAAAGTTAATACTAAAATCATCGGGTAAAATTATTTTAGTAGTTTTAACTTTTTTTACAATCGGTCTAGATCTAATTTCATCTTCATTTCTAGAAATGATACTAACTTCATAATTAAAATTAGGCATAATTTTATCTTTAATAGTGTTAATATCATTAATCTCCATTGTATTTAAATATGTAGGCTCATATGATAATAAGTATTCATCATCAAGATAAAACGTTTCATCAGTTTCAATAATTTTAATTTTAATTAAAACATCATGATGATTAACATCTTTATAATTAAAAGTATTTTTATCAATCAATATCTCAATAAAGTTGAATCCGGGAATTAAAGTAAAATCTAAAGGTTTAGCAAAGGTATATCTACTATTTTCTACTATCTTTTTTGATAGGATTGGACCATCAATTCCTTCTGGAGCTATAAAGAAATTATATAATGTGTTTGAATATAAATTCGTTAAATGTCCACTTAAATCATTATTAGACTTACTACCTTCTGTTTGCCATGACATACATACATCTTCTTCATTTAAAGACTCCTCAAATTCATCACACCATAAATCTGCTGAATTACCTCTCGTTTTTAATTTGTAAATTTTTTGAATATCACTAGAGCCTGATACTTCTTTATAAAGATAATAGTCTTTATCGTTTTCAAAGTCATAAGCAGGGATTCTGGTATCCCATTCAATTAACTCAAATGAATCATAACTTTTTTTATTTTGATTAGCTATGATATTTAAACTAGATGATAATAAAAAAGATATAAAAATAAAAATATTTAATAAATACTTATTCATGAATACTCTCAATAAACTCATTAACATAATTTGAGTCATCTAATAACTTTCTAGTTTCAGTATGACTTGGTTCTATCTCTGGGTTCCATTTCTCAACAATATTTCCATTATCAAATACATAAATAATATCTGCTCTTTCTTTTAATAAAGCAATGTCATGAGATATAACCGCGATTGTAGTATTTTGATTCTTTAAATCAAAAAGTATATTCATAATATCTCTTTTAATTGATACATCTAAACTAGCAACTGGCTCATCTGCAATAATAAGTCTTGGAGAGCTACTTATAATTTTAGCTAGACCAAATCTACGTCTTTGTCCACCACTTAAATTATATGGCACTGAGTTTAATTGGTTTTCAATTTTAAAATCTTTTGAAATTTCATATATCTTATCACTTAATTCAGAAGCTGATAGATTATATTTTAATTTTATTGACTCTTTTAACTGATCAGCAACCTTCATTTTCATATTCAATGAACTTCTTGGATCTTGAAAAACCATTTGTATTGGAGGTGGTTTTATATTTCGATACTCTTCATTCATTAGATTAAAATCATTATTATTTTTATCATAATAAGTAATATTGCCATCAATTTTATAATCTTTATTTTTTTTATAAGCTCCTGATAAAGAATGATAATTTACTATAGCCTTTCCAAGAGTAGTTTTACCACAACCACTCTTCCCTACAATACCAATAATTTGACCTTCAAAAAAGTCTATACTTATATCTCTAAATATATTGACCCATTCATTAGTATTAAATTTATCTTTATTTGAATTTTTATAATAAAAAGATAAGTTATTTATATTTAAAATTTTATTACTCATTATTATAAACTTCTTTTCCATCTCTTATTCATGTTAATATTGTCTCGTTCACCATTTTCATTAAATATTGGTGGAATTTCATTATGAAAATGAGAAACATCTTTACAATCTTTGACCTTACATTTAGCATTATAATAAGGACAACCATTAAGTGGTTCATTCAATAATGTAGTTGATACTTCATCATGCATAGACTTGTTATTATCTTTTTTGGAAGGAAGTAAACTTAATACCAAATCTTTAGTATATGGATGAAGTTTATCTAGTTCTTTAAAGTCATTTTTATTTGTAATATGTTCACATATAAATCCACCATAGAGGACATAATATTCTTCTACAACATGAGATAAAAAACCTAAATCATGTGATATAAAAACCATAGCTATTTCAGGATTAGATACTCTGATTTTTTTAAATGTATCAATTACAGTCCTCTGTCTTGTAACATCCAAACCTGTTGAACTTTCATCTGCAATAATTAATTGTGGCTCTTTAGACAAAACAAAAGAAACCATTATTCTCTGGGCTTCACCTCCGCTTAATTGGTTTGGACGTTTGTGTTTGTATTTTTTAAAGTCTATATCAACTTGATTTAAATAAAATGATATAAATTGATCAAGTGTAATATCTCTTTTTTTCATAATATAAGTTTCTTTAAAAATTTGCTCAATCGTCCAATAAGGATTTAAAAATGATTTTGGATCTTGTGGTATAAATCCTATTAATTCCTTTTTGATTTTTTCATGGTTCTTATTAATATAATACTTATCCTTAGACTTATAGTAAACTGAATGTTCTTTATTATTATTTAAATAATAAGTAACAGAACCATTAGTAATACCAGGAATCATTCTCTGAGTTCCAGTAATTGTTTTAAATAACTCTGTTTTGCCGCTACCAGACTCACCTATAATTCCTATAGAGCTACCCTTTTTAATTGAAAAATTAGCATCTTTCATAACGTATGAAGTTTTATTAGGAGAAACAAGTAATGTATCAAGAGAATCTATTTTCACTAAAATATCATTCATTATATTCTTACCTTCAAAAATCTTGCAGTATAAAAAATAGAGCTAACGATTAAAAATATTATTATTGAAATAATAGTTAGAAAAGGGCTTCTATCTATAAATGCATCGTAAAAAATCATACCAACTGTATCTTCTTGCGTAAACTCAATAATACAAAAAGTAATATTTAAAAATAACGTTTGAGCAACTATATTCATGCACTGCAAGAGTATAATATCTAAACAAAAATAAGTTAAAATGTGATTAAAAATAATTTTATAATCACTTAAACCTAACAATTTTAATGCTACTATAAAATCTTCATCTCTTAAAGTGTTGATTTTTTCGGATATAAGATTTGATAAAGCTGTTGAAGCAAAAAAACCAAACATGAAATATGTAAAATTAAGTTCAGTTTGAAAATCTGCTATAGAAGAATTTGCAAGCACACTAGTCATTAAAACCCATAATATCAAAGGAACTGCTTCTATAGTTTTTAATAATAAAATTACTATTTGAGCTAAGTGAGAACTTTTATAATACCCAATTATAATACCAAACAACAATCCGAATAATAAAAAACTGAACAAAGTATATAATATTAGATAGAAAGTATTTTTTAAAGTAAAAATAATATAATTTAATATTTCAGTACCACTTTCATCTGTTCCAAAAATAAATACATCACCATTGTTAGAAGTTGTTAATGGAGGTAATGGGTGAATATTTTCGTTTGTTTGCAGACTGTCAATGTTGACACTAAAGATATCCCCCATCATTTCTGCGATTTGTATATCATCATATTCATCACTATAAACAGATAAAATTTTATTATCATAATCTTCAATTTCATAAATCAAAAAACTTAACTCATCATTTGGGTCTAAGTAAGATATTTTAAAACTTGTTTCTTCATTGATAGCTTTTGATATATCCTCTATACTAGGGGTTGTATAATGAGATGTGACCTTAAAATCAAAATCTGATATTTCATTAATTTCCGAAGTGAAAGGATTACCAATGAGCATCATAGACAATATGATAAAAACAACAATATAACCAATTGAAACTATAAATCTAGTAATTATAGAATCATGAAAGTATATAATATTTTTTAGCTTTGTTAACATTTTATCTATTAATAATATATTTTTTTAAATAATCACTTAAATAATAAAGGAATGAAAAAATTACAACACAAAGAAAAGTTGTGCCAAAAGATGCATTATAATTCAATTCTTGCATTGTCCATATATGCTTCCATATAGCAACACCAATACCTTCATATACACCTTTACTCATTATTTCAACCATAATCATACTACCAAATAAAATTGGAATTCTTGATGTAGATATGTATATAATAGTAACTAAGAGTTCTTTTGATGCAAATTTATATTGATCGAAACCTGATGATCTCGCAAATGTAACATAATCCTTATTCATTATATAAGAATATTCATTATCAAGAAGCGTATAAAAATCAAACAAAATACCACTACCTATAGCTGTTATAAAACATACTAAAAAAGTTGACACCAATGATGCGTCGGTTACTATAAATCTAAATAATACTACAAATATAGCTAAATGAATAAAGCTAATTGATAAGAAAGGTTCAACAATGTAATGCTTAACATTCTTATTTTGACCAAAATATATGGCTATGATTGAAAGTAATAAACCTATTAATAAACTAAGAAAAATAAGTAAAAATGAATTTATCATAGCTTTCATTGAATATGTAAAAACATCTCTAGAAGTGCTTTCTTCAAATTTACCAAAATCTAAACCACTAAAAGCTTTAAATATCCATTTAGAGTAATGATTAAATATTATAAATTGATCAAATACTATACTTCTACTTTCTATACATTCGCCAGAAACACAAGGGTCTTCACACAATTCTAGAACATTAACATTTGTCTTGGGACATTCATTTTTAATATAAGTAATATTAAAAACTATATAACCAATCACAATTGTTGTTAATAGTGATTTAAAAATTACGGTCAAGAAATTTTCTTTCACTTAATTAATCTCCAATTATGAGGCTCAGTAAAGAAATTGTAATAATTTATGTACATTTCATTTTCAGGATGTATATATGTTTTATTATAAACACAGTAACTATCTAAACTCCATAAGAAAATTGATGCCACATCTTCACTTAACACCTTTATTAATTGTCTACCTGTTTGAGCTGCCTGTAATGGGCTTAATAAATTTTCTTTCTCTTCCTTAATCAGTCTGTCTACAAGCTCATTTTTATATTTAGTGGTTTTTTTATTTATATTTCCATAGCTGGCATAGTATGCATCCAAGCTTTCGCCCTCTTCTATAATAATTTTATCATATGCAAGATCCCATTGATTAGGTTTTCTAAGTTTACTTTTCCAATTTGTTCTTTGAACTTTTCTCAGTTTAACTTTTACACCCAACTCATCTCTTAATGATTGTTGAATATTTTCTAAAGCAATGATTTCTTCAGATTCAGAATCATTATAATTATATATTATAATTAGTTCAATTTGCTCCCACTGATCATTATTTTTATAAAATAACTTCTTACCTGTTCTTCTTTCTTCAAGTTTAAAATTATTATTTTCGATTAATTTTTTTAATATCTTTTTCATTTTTCGTTTACTAAAATCATAACCTTCAACATTTGGGTTGTATCTAGAAGAAGAGGTTGTTGCGGCAGAGTTAATAGATACAGATCTTCCTTGAAATGCTTGTCCTTGCGCATTTTCTCTGTTTATAGCATATGCAATAGCTTTTCTTAAAATTAAATTAGACAGATATGGCTTTTGATGGTTGACTAAAAATAAATTTAAACTGTTATTTGAGTATTCCTTTATTCTAAATTCTGATGAAGCTCCTTCAAATGAAGATCCTGGATAAGGTATGTCAATAGCTAAATTAATAGTTTTATCCTCTAAGTCATTAATTATATCAGATTTAAGAGCATTGTAACGTATATCTATATTTTTTATTTTAGGTTTTCTAAAATATGAATCAAATCTATCTAAAGGTTGAAACTTTCCTAATGGAACTTTTATGAAATTATATGGACCAGAACCTATTAATTCATCTTGGAAATTTATATCAGTTTTTTTCCATATCTTATCATCTCTTTTTCCTGTAACATCTAAATTATCAATATAATCTTTAAATATTCTTGCTGGAAGAATATATATTTTAGTTAACATAGCTTTTAAGGTTTTTTCAGATAAGGGTAATTTTAAACCTATTTCAACATTCCCTCTATCATCAGTAAAGCTTTCATTTGAATCGTATTTACCGTTACCCATAGTATTTGACCATGTATTATCTGATTCACAAAGCTTTACTCTTCTCCCAGCATCATTTGTAATCAAATCACAATCTTCAAAATTTTCCCAATCGTCATATTGGTTGTTACCATCTATGTTTACTTTTATTTTATTTAAACTAAATAAAGATTCTGGCAGTATTCCAACATGTATAGCATACTTTAATGAATATACTATATCAATAGCTTCAATATCAGATCCATCATGAAACTTCCATTTTGCTTCAAATTTATCTGGCATATTCAACTCACAGAAAAAATTGTCATTATCATTATTATATTGATATATTGAAATTTTCTGTTCTGGATAAACTAAAAAATTACCTAATGGCTCACTATTACTTCTTTCGTATAATGTTTCATGCATTAATGCAAAAAGTCTTTTTTCATAATCTTTAATTTTAGAAATAGAGACGTTATATGGGTCTAAACGCTCTATTGTTGGCCTTCCAGTTTCTGCGTAACATAAGGTTCCAATTGGACATGTGTCTGAATATAAAACAGAAATAAAAATATATGTTAATAAAATCTTAAATGACATACTCTTCCTAACTTTAAATCTATGGGTGCATTATTTTTTTTAATTCTTGAACAGAATAGAAAAACATATCTATTCCTTCATTAATATTTTCATTACAATTTAATTTATTTATAATATTTTCTTCTAAATTAACATCATTATAAAAATCATATATGTAAAAAAAGATTACTGATGCATCAACAATTTTTTCATTATCATTAATTGGCATCATAGAATAGCTATTAAAATAAAAATTATTTTTTCTTAATATTTCTTTCCCAAAATTATTTTTTAGTAAACTATCTATTTCAGGTATCCAAAATTTCTCTGGTTTTGATATATCATAAAAAAAATCTTTTTCATTAAATTCTTGATATATTTTTGTAAAATAGACAGAATCTAACAAAACATTATCTTTATTTAATTCATTAGATATTAAATTATTAATGTTTAACGATTTATCATTGTTAACAGACTTTGCTTTACCGTTTAATACATCTTTAATTTTATTAATTGATGATTTAAATAAGTTATAGTTAAATAATGTTTCATCTTTAAATAACTCAAGCCATGAAATATAGCTACTCATTACATCAACATCATCATCAGACAAAGTATTAATTAAAAAATTGATTAACTCAAATAAGTTTTTATCATATTCGTTAAAAAAATTGATTTTAGATTCAAAATGATAAATCAAAGGAAATAAAAAGGTATGATTAAATTTATCAAAATCGTAATCTATTTTTTCCATCTCAGCAATATATATATCACTTTTATTTTTAATTAGATTATAATAATTGTCAGCAATAAAGTATTTATATAAACTCAATGCTTCCATATGAGAGCTTAGAACATAATCAAGACCATTATCATATATTAAATTATTTAATTGCATATTCTTATTTCTATTAAACAAATCTTTATAATCAGTCAATGGATAATTATTAATTTTCATTATAATAAAGATTATATTATCAAAAATATCAAAGGTATCATTATTTTGATCCATTTCATTAATATTAGCAATTAAAATATTAGCTTCAATATTATTATCTAAATAATCTTTTAATAAAAGTCCTAGCTTATATTCTTTTGAGTTTTTATAATTATATATCCAATCAATATCACCTGTGTTACACCCTTGTGTAAAAAAGGTTAATCTATAATCTTCTGATTTAGATATGTAATCATTAGAAAATTTTAAGAATCTGTTAATATAATTTTTAGAGCTATTTAAATCACCTTCAAATAAATCTTCGATTGCTTTAATAAAGTAGTATCTTGGATTATTATGAACTTTTATGTAGTTATCATAATTTACAATTTCCCTTATAATTTGCATTGGTGGTGTATATTGATTTAACAGATAGCTAGACTTAGAATAATATGAAAATGCATATATATGTTTTGGAACTTTCATAGGACTAAAGTAAATAGTCTCATCTCTCATACTCATTGGAACCATGGAGCTATTTTCATAACATGGATGACTAGAATAATCTAAAGTAAAAATTTTAGAGAATAATATTATCAATACAATTGTTATGAAAGGGATATTTATTTTTTTAGAATCCATCATATTTATTGACAATTTGTATTTCCATACATTGCATTAATCCACTTCATTCTTCTATCGTATTGTTTTACGATACTATTATTTCTTGTTATATTATTTTGACTTAATATTCCAGCTTTTTCAGAATATTGATCATAATTGGATAATGATAATTGAATTTTTTGAAAAATATCACATTTAATATCAAAATCTTCATCATTAATAGTCAATCCATCTTCACCCTTATTAAAATTATACTTATAAGAAGGTCTACCTTGATTTTCATAGTCAAATTTAATACGGTACATTTCTGGATCTAAAACGTATAAATATTCTAAATATTTATAATAAAATTTTATTTGCTTTTCATAAATATTAGCTATGTATGCATTAGAATTTCCATCTGGAATGTTTTGAGTTGAGGTATTAGATGAAATTAAAAGATTGTTCATATTTGAAAAAATCAAATCAAGGTATTCAAATGAATTAGGTCCTTTTTCATAATACATTTTTAAAAAATCTTCCTCGCTTATCATCATTACATCATCATATAAGTATTCAACTAAATCTATATAGTTACTATAATTATTATTTAGAATTTGGGTTCTACATTTATTGTTTTCTAGAATTTTTATTAAGGGCTGAAGGTTACCTTCATTCGAATTGCAATTATTGTTTACTTTTTTTAACATATTAAAATCATCAACACATAATTCTTTATCATTTTCTACAAAATCAACATTTGAAGCTTTATCCTTATTTGCTATTAAACTATCATTAGAATCTATATAATCTAAATAATCAACCTCATATAATTTAAATTCCTCATTTTTAAACATATACGTTAATAATAAAACTTCTGATTGAGATATCATTTTAATTTTATTTTTATCTATATATATACTATAGTTACCATTATTATAATAAATATTATCAATAGTATCAACGTAGCTTTCTAGCTCAAGAAAGTAATCGCTCAAATAAAACATATTTTCAATATTATATCCATTGAAGATAGATATTAGTTTTTCATCAGAATCATAGCATTCATTATTATTTACATCTTCTAAGTAATCATTATCAAGCATATAACTTTGAAGTGAACATAACCTATCATCATCAGCACATCCAGACCATGATCTATTATACATTGTCTTTTTACATAATTCTATAATTTCATCTGATGATGTTGAAATACCATTAGCATTAGTATTCATAGTCGTATAAACAGAATTTTTATTATTATGAGTAAACTCTATGTTAGAAATTGGTTTTTTATCAGCATCTATAAATTTTATTGATACAATACGCTTATCTAATGGTTCAAACTCAATTACATTAATATCATCAACTAATTTGGGTGGTTCAATACAGTTAACTTTATTATTTGTAATAATTGTTTGTTTGTTGTCAGGACACTTTATATCACATTCATTTATTTTATAATAATATATTTCGTCTTCTTTTTCACATACACATTCACGACACTTCTTATCCCAAACTCTTGGCTTGTTACATATAACCTCTTCTTTTGTGTATATATTGTCTGACAATTCAATGATACCTAAATCAGTAATATCTCTAGATTTAATATTATCCATAATTATTTTCTGATAAAATGGCTTATAGCCTTTTTTAGTTAAAATAATTCCATAATTTCTATTTTTACTTATTGTAACGCCCTTTTTCTTTTTGGCGTTAATTTCAAATTGGCCATTATAATTAGTGATAATCATATCTTTAAGATCTAGAACTCTTCTTAAATTATAATCTAATTTAATTTTTACACCATCTATTGGATTATAGTTTTTATCTTCAACAATACCTTTTATTGTGGATACTTTTTCATATAATGGTATCTCAAATCTATACCCTTTTGAACCTCCTGGATTATAAACTCCATTAGCTAGTAACTTTATATCTCTTGATTCATTACCATAATTCTTAAAATCATTTTTAATACTTAAACCATCTCTAGCTATATATCTTTCCTCAAACCATTTTCTTAAAACTTTTAATGAATTTTGATGTGGCACTCCATTTTTATCTGTCCATTCAAAAATAAATGTATAATAATTGTTATTGCCTGTTAGCCTAACCTTGCTTCTATGATTGGAAAAATTGTATTTAAATTTAGTTTTATTTTTAACTCTCTTTATATTTATCTCTTCTAAAAACTCACCTCTTGGAGATTTAATAGTGCATTTAATAGGTTGGCCTTTTATTATCTTTCCATCATCATCTTTAAAAGTAAAATAAAGACTGTGATTTCTAGCTGCTAAGAACGTAAATAAAATTACTATAGATAAAATTTTAATTTTCACTTTATTTCCTTATCGATTCTAAATAATCACTAGCATCAATAATAGTTCTAAAACCAATACTATTGTGTTGAGTTTCTGGAAATTCATATATAAAAGATGTTGATTTAACATCGTTAGGATTTGAATTATAATCTCCACCTCTTAATATTTCTCTATTGTCTGAATGAGTAAAATATTTAGTAACCCATTCTTTAACGTTACCAGAACAATCATAAATTTTAGATGGTGACGAAGAATCAATTTGATCATTCAATTCAGTAAAAAATCCAATTTCTGTAGTTTCATTATAGCAAGACTGAATATTTGCGTAAAAACAATTAATTTGACCATTAGCAACAACTTCTGGATAAATGTACTTACTTGTAAATGTTGCAATAAAACTTTGATGATCATCACTATAAATTAGATCAGCATATTTAGCGGACGCAGCAATTTCCCATTCTAATTCGTTTGGTAGTTCAAAATTTAAATTGATATTGGGAAATAATATTTCATAACGATCTGTTCTTAGTTCACAAAAACTATTTGCATCTTCAAAAGAGGTTCCTCCAACTATTGGTTGATATATCCATTTAACAAATGGATTGTCATCTGGATTTTGATACAAATAATCATTGACTTCATATTTATCTATATAAAATGCCTTGGTTTGATTAAATATAGTTGTATCATTTTGATATTCTTCAAAATCTCCATAATTAAATGTGTTTAATGATGGCACATATTCCATGTGATGAACTGGAAAGGTATTTAAAGTTTTAGTGATAGATTTTGACTCACCGCCCTCACCCCACCAGGTAAGGGTATAAATAACATCAAGATTAGCTAAATTATCAAGATTTGGCAATTCGTTGGATACCAAATCAATATAATCATTTAAATCATCTTTATAATAGCCATAGGAACCAGTATCAACAATATCAAAAATTTCTTCATTAAATTGGTTAGACAATTTGACTCTTGATAAATTTTCAATCACATAATCACACTCCCATTTCAAGTATATTGTATGAGAATTTAATGGTATATAGTGGTTTATATTACATTGTGGAAAATTAATAGTATCAATTTCTGTTGTAACTGTTTCAGAAATCAAATTATCATCTTTTATAAATATTTCGTATTGTAGCTGATCATCTTGACTAACGGAAATATCTTTATAAACAAATTTATTAGATTCTTCATTTATTGGAAAGGATAATGAAATCTTAGTGGTATCCAATGGGTTAATATTGCCTAATTGATATTTACTTAATTCAAATTTAATAGAATCCTTAGTTAAATCAGTAAAATTGGAAAAATAATCATACGTCCATTCAACATTAACTTCAGCATCAGAAATTATGTTTATCATAAAGTCTTGTACTCCATTAAATTTATGGTATATTTCATTTGTAGTATCGCTATCAGACTCATCATCATAAAAACCGTTATATAATAATTTATATTTGTAAGATTTATTAAGTTCTACGCTATCAATATATGAATAAGTATTGTTTAAAATTGGTATAGTAAAAATACTATCAAATGATACTCCATCTGTTATTCTTATTAGTTCAATTGATTCAACATTTTCATTAACATTCATTATAGAATCTGATATTAATATTGAATGAGGATTGTATGAATTTACAGTTGCTTCAGGTGGAGGCATGTAACATGTACTATCTGGATCTTTTGCATTACAAGGATTCCAAGATTCTTCCTGAATGCAACCTAATAGAAATAAAAATAATAATATCAAAAATTTATTCATAATCTATAACCTCATTAAAATTCTAGATGTAAAATTGTTACTTCAACAAAATTTACACCAAATAATATGGTAGAAATTAAGCCAAACTTTATAGTTTCATCTCTATATTTATTTGATAAAGCTTGATTGACTAACGCCTCATCTTTATATAATGCGATATTGCCTGAATCAATAGAATTGTTATACAAATCAATTAAACGTAAATATTCATTATTATAATTAGAATAATTATCATAATTATTAATAGCTTCAAAAGTACAGTAATAGGCACCTAACCCAACAATTATAGATCTTACTTTTCTAAGAAATGAATTTGTATAGTATTGATTTTGTGCTTTTCCTGGTAATAGTAAATCAAAAATATAATGACCAGCTTCTATAATGTTATTAGAGCCAAAAACTGGATTTATCTCTAATGTTTTATCAATCGGATATACACCTCTATAATTTAAAGCAGCTCGAACATTATCATCTTTTAATGTTAAGTATCCATTCTTTTTTATCTTAAGTGTATTTTTCTTAAGAGAATTTTGTTTTATTAAAAAAGGGTTACCAAAATCGATATTACCTTTTTTATTTGTGAACTTTGTCCCATCATAAAGATAGTCTTGATCATTCCATATAATTTTCAAACCAGAAAGAAAGTAATCATCATCGTTGTAATTACTGAAATTAATTTTGTAATCTATTTCAGTATCAGAATAACAAACCTTTTGGCCATCCTCAAAATCAAATAATTCAGATTCAATAACTAAATCATTCAAATCTTTATCATTGCCAATAATTAATTGACGGTCATAAATATTGATGACATCACCTTGATACTTATAATTAATCTCAATATTTACTGGTCCATTAGATACAGTTTTCAGTTTGTCATCATTATCTAAAATATTATTGTTTATTTTTAATTGGATTTGATCACAAAAATTATATCTAATTTTTGATTTAAACATTCCAGCGTATAAATTTTTAACTTTAGAACCTAATCTTGAAATATTATTTGACTTTAATTTATAATCAATTGATTTGGTTTTGTTTTTTTCAGGAGAATGCAGATAAATATTTCCTTTCGTAGCAGATTTTTTTTCAAAATCCATTTCAAAGCAATCTAAATCATTCTCTAATAAACAATTATTAACATCACCTTCACACATGCAGAAATATTCTGCTATTCTATCTATAGAATTAAAATCTTCAAGTATTTGATTTTTTTCTACACTTGAATAATTTGAATCAAAATTAATTTTTAATGGGAGCTGTTTGTTAAGATTTATTCTTATCACTAATAAATTATCTTCTTTAATAACGTTAGTTAAAGAATTTATTGCAGCATCTGTAATAATAAACTCAGAATTTTCAGATTTAAGTTTTTTAGCATAATTTAAGTGGTCTGGATGTATTGAAATAAACTGATTAGAACTTTGTGATAGCAACATTCCTGTATTAAAACTAGCCCTTCCATTTGAAATTTCAAAACCTGACTTTAAATTATCATCCCAATCAGATAAACCATTATTATGTAATGCGATTAAAGGAAATGCCTCAATATAAGATTCATGAAAGGTGGGATTATCAATATTTAAATCAACTCTTTGATCATAATTTATAAAAGGAGTAACATTTATACTTTCATTTTTGGTCTCTAATATTTTTTTTAAGTTACCCATAATTTCTTTTATGTTATTATAAAAATCATCATTTTTATCTCTTATAGAATTGTTTGAACTTGAATATGTGTATAAATAACCTTTTATAAGCAATTCAAATTTATAACGTAAGGTCTCATTATAATCTCTTAACCTTGCATCTTGATTAACATCGTTAGCTTTTATTATTTTTCTTTCTAGTATGCTAATTTCATTTAGTAACCTTTGATTATATTCACATTGATCTTGGTAATATGACCTTTTACACTTATAAACATAAACTGTGTAAAATCCTTTATCATCAACAATAATTTCTTTATCAAGATTGCTTATCCTTGCATTTACAGTTTGCTCCATATCTGAAGAAATCTTCGTATTAAAAGTTCCTTCGGATTTATTATAGGATTCTGAACTAGTTTTCCTAATTGTGCTTCTTATATCAACACTGATTTGAGAGGCTAGACTTGATCTAGCCTCTTCATACAATCTATCTTTTGAAACTTTTATTTTACTTTTTCCCGTAAAGTAATTTTTTAATTCACCTTTATTTTTCTTTCGCCATTTTTCAAAAGTCTTTTTATCAACCTCATCAGATATTTCAAAGAAAAATTCATTGTTACAACTATTATAATCGTAATAATTGCAGTCTTGTGCATTCAAAAATGAAATAAACAAGTAAAGAAAAAGTAAAATTTTAAGTTTAATTATATTCATTAGTATTTTTATGGTTGATTAATGTCTGGTTCTTCAGTTGGTTCTGGAGTCAATTTAGATCCTTCTAAAATTTGTCTAAATTTGTCATCACTCCAATTGTCAAAATCTAATTCCACTAAGACATAACTATCCCACATCTTAAGGTCTTCATTGTAGCAATCTTCCATTTTTTCAACAAAGCACATATCACATTTACGTTCTAATGATATTTCTAGCTCTCTTTTTACATCTCTAGTTTTATATGATTCATTATTACTGTAACCTTCAGTAGCATTTGAAACAAGGGTATTTACAACATCTTCGCTTATCTCTTTAAGCAGCATTTTCTTGGCATTTGATTGAGCAAGCTCCTGAGCTGTATTCCTATCAAAAGCCCTATCAAAACCTTTTCCGTAAATAACACCATTTCTGCTTTTATAATCTTTCTTGCCAAGTAATCTTTGTATAACGTTAGTATCTGTCATTTTAAACCATTTTGGTTGACAGTCAGATTGCGCATTAGTTACAGCAGTTGCAGAGCAACTAAACAAAAATACTGATATTGTTATTAATATTATGTATCTCATTTTATCTCCTTTTTTATTTAAAATTTATTATCTTTTGAAAAATTAATACTCATAAACTTAGCTTTTAGAGGATTTGTACTACTATCAAAAGTATGACCTCCAAATATATCAACTTTATGTCCAAATAATGGAATAGTAATACCTATTCCATATTTAAGTTGACTGTTATATTGATTTGTTTTTTGTAAATCAAAATTATCTAAGGCAGTAAATCTAAAATCGTTATATCCAAAACAAAAAGATATCCCATAAGGTTTGTACTTTACATTACCAAACCGATCAACTTTAGATTTCACATTAAAATCATAAGAAACCTCCAGTCCAAACCTTCCTGTGTAAACATCTAAAGTTTTTTGAAATAAAAAATCAAAATATGAATTAATTTTCAATGGTGAATTAATACCTGAATATGAAAACATTGAACCAAAAATATTATTACTATTAGCGGAATTTTGAGCTTTAAAATCTTTATCTACAACATTTTTTAAGGTTATACCTGTTGAGAAATCAATAGTATTAGTTATTGGCATGTTTATAAAACTCATACCTATATCATATTGAAAATAATAAGATGATTCATAATCTATATTTGAAAAATTCTCAGAAATAACAGTTGATGAAATACCCCAATTAATGTTGCTAGTTTTATAAGCATAACCAATTAAAAAAGCTAAGTCTGAAAAAGATATATAACCATTAAAAATTGCATCATCTCCATAAGACTCAATATCATCAATACCATGTTGAATAAAACCTAAAGTCATAGATGATTCCATTAACTTAAAAGATAAGAACGAATGATTTAATTGTATATCTAATTCAGGATGAAATATAACATTGTTTAAAGATAATTTATAACTAGACTGATGCCATGTATTAGAAGGATTAATTAATATTGAAGATGGATTACTTAAGTCAGAAAACATCGTATTTCCCAATGAGCTAGAACGAGCTGTAGCTGGAACATTCAAAAATGCCAACCCATTACCAACATTATTAGCTAATGATAACGATAAAAATAATATAATTAAAATTCTATTTTTCATTTATAACAGCCACTTTATGTACTCTAGTTTTAGTTCCATCAAAATCTATTAAAGCAAAATACACCCCATCAGCTAGTGTCATACCTGAATTAGTTTTGCCATTCCACGCAATTTCATGCGTACCAAGAGTTAACTCATCATTATTTAACTCTCTCAAATAAATTAAATTACCAGATAAATCGTATATAACTAAATTACCCTTTTTATTTTGATCTACAATTGAATATCTAAAATAAGTTAGCTCTCCAGATAATGGCGAAAAAGGATTTGGGTAATTAATAAAATGAGAAAGCATGTCATCTTCATTTTTCTGAATAATATATGAAATCTCATGATTTCTAACATTGTTAGCTTGATCTTTTAATTCTAATAAAATTTTAAACTCTGATTTAGATTCAAAATTTAAACCACTTAAAACATTTTGAAGTGAAATTTCATAATTTGATAAAAAGTTATCAGCAAATATTAATGTGTCATTTATATCTCTTCCCTCAATTTGAGTATCATTTAAGTAAAACTTCATATTAAGAAAATTTTGATTAGCTAAAATATGGTTTAAATTTAAACTATCAACTTCACCCTTTATGATATGATTGATTAAATTATTATTATCATTAAAATATACTGAACTATCGATTAATGTCATCGTCACATCATCAAAAATTGTGATATCATGACCTAGACCATCAATATTTAATCCATCCCAGGGTTGGATATCAAAAATATCAGGTGCTGCTCTATCAAAATAGTAATATCTCGATAATGGAATTGAACTTCTTTCTTCTTCATCATTTGGATCAGTTATAAATAATGATAAGTTATATATGCCATCATCAAAGTTATTAGATATTGATGGTATATCTATGGTTATTAATGAATCCAGGTAAACCATTTCATTGTTCCATTGATTAATTTCATAAAAGATTGACTGATCATGTATTGATTGTATTTTAATCTTTGGCAAAAAAGTGTTACCATAAAGAGATTTCATTGTAATTACGTCTAAATCTGGATTTAGTGCTCTATTAAGATTTGTGAATAAATATGCATTTACTGGATCTATGCCTGGATAAAAAGATAAATCAGAACCGTTGCTATCTGAGCTATTAGATCTAGCTAAACTAAATGAATCGTAATTCTTAAAAATAGATAAATTAATTTGCTCATCATTTACAATTAATGAATCTATAATAATATTAATAGAATCTAAAACATTATCATTTAAATTATATGTCCACAGCTCTAAGCTTGAATTGTTAAATAATTCATAATTAGCCAAATCATTTATTATATATTCTGGAATATTATCATTTTTAATAATAGACTCATTATATAATGGGACATAATTCTTATTTATATCAAAATATAATGTATCGTCATCTGATAAATTCCAATTGTTATATACACAAAACTCCATAAAACTTTCATTTGTACTTATATTATTATATAACGATGGCTTTGAAAAGAATAATGAAGGCAAAAACTTAAACTGATTATCAGATTTAACATAATTGTCGAAATCAGGATTAGGAATAACTAATTTTAAATTTTTATTTATAGGAAAATTATTTTCTAAATATAAATCTGAATCAATATTTAATAATAAATTATTAATAGTAAATGTAGAATTTGGTTCTGATATTGCATTAACACCATTAAAGCCAAGTTTTGTAGAATCATTATTAGTAGTAATTGAAGTATATGAAAAACCAGAAACATCTATTAAATCTGTGATTTCATTTAAATTTGTAAATTTAATATGATTTCCAAAATCTAAATAAAATGATAAAGAATCATTTATAAATAAATCTGATTTATTAAATGATAAGCTATCAAAAATAAATTTAGCAGTTCCATCTAACCATACTGCACTATTATTAGGAATATCTAATTTTATAGCATCGGTAGATGTTTGTTTTGTATCCAAACCATAAAATGAAAAGTTAAGATCCTGGCCATTTGGTATATCCTCATAATTTCTTAATTTAATTTTATTATTATCTTCAGATATATCTTCGCACGTAACATGTAGATTGGATATAATAAATGGATCTAAATCATTATAATTTGCCGGTATATCATCTGTCAATATTTTAAAAACTAAATCTTTATCTCTATTGAATTCATAATTACCATTTAAGTCATTAATTAGAACAATATCAGGATATGGATAATCTACAGTTGTATTAATATTTTCTGCCCAATTACAGTTTGTGTTCTCTAAGCTAATAGAAATTGTATCTGATACTTCAAGTATTGGATTGTCAGCATTTTTTATGTGAATATTATGTATTTTTACATCCTCATTAGTTGAAAAACTATCATAATTAAGTAAAATTCTATTATGATTTTCACTGTAAAATGTTACAGCATCTAGAAATGAATTTTTTAAATCTTTTATATAAGTATCACTTTCGAAAAAGGTTTCATCAGGATGAATCAATATAGGTTCAATTATTAAATTTGATGCAATTGATGGTGAATTGTTATTTGATTGATTATTATATTTCAAAACTTTTGAAGGGAATATTATTTGACCATTAGCACAGCCATTAGAAACGGCAAACTCTAGCGTTTTACAACTTTTATCTCCATCTAAGCAATTATCTAAAGATATTGGAACATATGGGTCATCAGGTACAAGACAATCAGATAAATACTCACAAGCCTGTCCCTGACCACCTTCTAAGTATAAACAATTTGGCAATATACCATCAAGAGGTGCAGTATTGTTTGGGTTGTCAATTAAATCATCTGCAAATGATATCTGTAATTCTGGAGGTAAAATAACTCTATATCCATAAATATCTCCATAAATTAAACTTTCTTGAGATGGAGTAATATTTATCATATTTAATAAATGTTCACCAGTATCACCTTTTAAAATAATATTTTCATCTAAAGATGAGAAATTGATTTCTCCAATGAAAAAATCAGATTTATCTAAAAGATTTTGAGATAAACCTTCGTTAAAACTAAATGTTATAAAATCATTTAATTCATTTGTTGTAGATGATGAGGAATTATTCATATTAAAAGTTAATCCACTTATTACAACACTATCTTGAATATCTGCACCAGATCTAAGTGATATTATAGCTTTATTATCTAAAAATTCTACTTGAGAATTTACAGCTCCTTGGTCAGGGCCGTTTTGTTCTAAATAATCATCTAATGTATTCCAGCTTGCTTCTGGAGGTAGAGTAATTGTTATAGAGTTAACGTTATTATAATCTAGAACGTGAAGGTCTGAATCAATATCACTATCTTCTTTAATGACAATATCTCTTAGTGTAACTATATTTGAATTATCATTTTCATCAAAATATATTTGTGGATCTAAGCTGTAAATTTCAGGGTTTGATATTTTATAAAGACCATCTACACTGTTTAGGATTGTTGCATTTTCATCATTTCTTATAGTGAATGTAAAAATACCGTCATTAGTATCAATCAGTTTACATGTTGGAGCATAAACGTTAAATCCTTCTAAATTGAATCTATCTCCTGCGTCAAGATCATCTAGTACCTGTAACACTATTGTCTTGCCATTATTTTCTATGCCTGAAAAAATAATTTCATTTGAAGATGGGCTTCCAAAAATATCAATTACATTTATTTCTGGAGGATTAATCAATAAATCTGAATCCCAATAAAAGTAAGAAGATTGACCGCAAACAAATGCATCATCTGATGCAAGTGAAATTTTAATATATTGACCTGCTTTAATAGTAGGGTAAGAATTAATCCCTTGACCATCAACCATAACAACTTCTTCCATACTATATAATAAGCTATTTATTAAATTACCATTCGTATCAACAATATCAGATCTATTAGTAACAATAACCAAGTTATTTTGTGGTATAGACAATGTAGGTTTAGCTACTATTAAATTATACTCATCTTCCTCATCAGCAAAATCTATATTACCATCATTAGTATTATCACAACTTTTTAATATAAAGCGATCACTAGACTCTAATCCATCTGAATTAATATTAACAAATAGAAAACCTTCTAAATTTTCGTATGCACCATCAATAATTAAATTATCATCAACTTCAAAATCTTCCAATATATCTATTTCAATAGTATTATCATTAACAAAAGTAAAGCTTCCAATTTTATCATCATCATATGCTGAGCCTGATAAATAAATATTTTGATCAAAATTATTTATATTTGAATCCCAAGACAATCCAAGACCTTCAGGTATGATAATTTGTATATTATCGTCAGCATTTATAGTAGAGGAACTTGTACCGCTTTTAATTTCAATTGTTTCTATAATTGCCTGTCTTGTTTGATTCTCTCCTCCAATAAAAACATGATCTGCAGATGATGATATTGATGGTGAGCCTACTCTTATATAATTAGTACTATCATATAAACTCATTTTATAATCGTAATTAGATAGAAGCTGATCATTGTTAACGTTAAGCTCTAGATAATAATCTGAAACTTGACCTGAAAAATTAACAGATAGATTTCTGATTACAATTTGTTCCTGGCTACCCATAGGACTATTAAGATTAACTCTAAATGTTCTTCCTGAATTTATAATATCATAATCTTCAATATTTGATAAGCCAGTACCTGAAAACTGTGGATCAGTATTATCTGAAAATGTAAGTAAAAACGTTTCTGATAGATTAATATCAAAATCTATATAATCAATAGCGGATGGTACTGTTGACTCAATGTAAGTTATAGGGCCTAATATTCCATATTCTTGCTGTGAAGCAAACATTTCCCTGCCTTCAAGAAAATATATTTTTGGGTCACCAGTTCTTATCTTGCTAGTAGAGGTTTTGTTTATAAGATTCAAACTATTTGTAGATACTTTGATACTTTCATTGTTTTGTAAAGAATCTTGGTCCAATTCTAATGTACCGTTAACTTTAATTTCAGTACTATAAGTATCAGAGGTAAATTCAATTATATTATTAGTTGAACCATAACTCCAATCTATAGAAGTATTTTGAATATTTATATCTTCTGAAAAATATACATAATCAGGTAGCTCTAATATGAAGTTTCTATTATTTTTAAAAACTGGCCAATCGTAACAGATATCTTCAGAGTTAACAGTTTTAATTGTTATTTCATCCATAGCTACTATTTGATCACTTTGTACATAAGCTACGTCATTAGTATTACTAAAATCTGCAGATGAAAAATTAATCATAATATCATCAACCGCTAAATAATGATTGTAAAATTCTTCGGATGAGTCAACTATAATTTTGTTATCGTATCCATCTTTTTTACTATTGACATATGCACTTAATCTAGCATTGGTATCATTTACACAAGTTCGTTGATTAGGAACTGTCTTGACAGATGCATTATTAATAGTAATTATATTTTGATTACCTGAAACTAATTCAGTACCATTAATTAGTGGAATAAATAATGATTGATCATCATCTTGGAATGCTGCTGAGTTAATATCTAACTGATTTGGTCCAGTTATTGATAAATCAGTGACTTGTCCAGACCATTTTAAAGTGCTTGGAAGCTTTATCAATATATTATCTACTGAATTAATAATTGGAACTGAACCTTCTGATAAAGTAATTGTTGATAACTTTAATTCATTACAATTTTCAGGGTCACTTAATATAAAAACATGATCTTCAGATATATCTAAATGTGGATTACCTATTCTTATATTATCCATATTGCTCATAATTGCATCAAAAGATAAAGCATCAAAATCTTGATCGTTGCTATAATCGAAAGAATTAACATTCATCTCTAGCAATGTTTTTGATACTTCTGCATCATTAAATATAATTTTAGCATTCTCTATTCTAACCCAGTCTCCCCCCTCTAGAATTGATGAACCACTCAATAAGATTCTTAGCGTTTTATCATCATTTAATATTTCAACATCAGTTATTATATTAGCTGAAGAAGTAATATCTATTTGATCTAAATCACTCGTAGAATTACTAAATGTAAAATCTGCATCAAAAGGAATATCAAAATCTATATAATCAACAGCTGTAGCTGCATCAGAATTTTCCTGATAAAGAATTGGATTTAAATAACCATCTTCATCAATTAAAGCAAATACCTCACCCATATCCTGGTTTAAAAATTCAATAATTGGTTGACCTACGCTAATAGTGTTAGAGGTAGACCCTGTTTCTATAGGTTCAAAAGTCGTATATAATTTGATTGGATTTGGATCTTGAATATTATTAAACATTACTTTTGGTGATTGAATAGATAGAACATCGCAACCATCATCTATATTTGTAAAAAATGATATTTTATTATTATCAATAGCAAATCCTGCAATATTATCATCTTCATACATACCATCACACAATATATCTTCTTCAGTAATTTCTGACGCAAAGTAAATACTATCTGGAATTTCAATAGAAAACTTCCTTGTAAAATCATCAAAAATATTACTATCAAATGTATCGTCGCCTAATCTATCTTGCCTAATTTCTATATTTGATAGATACCCATATTGATCGCTTAAAACAAAACTGTGACTACCTTGACCATTATTATCCTCATGCTCATATTGACTTATAAAATTAATTTGAATATCATTAACCATCAGATCTTCTACTGACCATGATTCTAAATCATTTTTTTTATCATTCACATCAATGGTACAAGAAGATAATTCATTTTCAATTGATTGAGTTATTGATAAAGGTTTAATTTTTCCATTTTGAATAATAATTGATTGATTTGCAGAAAAGTCATTTAATACAGGAATATTAAGTGTTTGAGGGTTAATCAAGGTTTTTGCATCAATATCAAGATAATAATTCACTTCATCAGTTTCACCATTATTAATATCTATTACAATATCATCAATATTCCTCCATTCCATTTCACTTGGTAGATTAATATTTAATCCATTTAAATCAAATTTTCTAATTATAGGTACATTACCCTCAGTAATAGTTATATCTGGTAGTTCTGTCGTGCTTGAAGGTATTGGGTCAGATAATATAAATACTTTATCCTTTGATAAAGAAATAGAGGGTTGCCCTATTCTAATTGCGTCAAACTCTGAATCCATAATTGCATCAGGAAAAGGATTAATTCCATCTCCCTCAAACGGCATAGCTTCATTAACATAACTTTTTAATAAAATATCACTTTCTTCATTGCCTTCTTCAAGCCAAAAAATACCTAAATCAGTAATTTCAATATATTCACCTTTAACTAATGGCCTCCTAAGCTCTAGATGTAAATAATTTCGCTCAGTTTCAGAATCAAGACTAAGAGAAGTATTTAAAATAATTGGAGTAGAAAATCCAGATTCACTATCCCATCCATCTATAAAATCAATATTATATTCATTATTCTCATAATCATATACTTCACTAGGCTTTACTGTAGCATAAACAGGCCCTATAAAATCTATATTAATATCATCAGAATAAGTGTCATGAATTTTAATTTTTACACCATAATTATCAGTAGCAGATGCAGCAATACTATCTTCTTTAAATATAATATTTGATAATATACCAGAATAATCTGATGATATAAAAACTTCACTTTCAAAAGAATTCACAAAATCTATTGTTGGCTGGCCTACTCTTAAGGTATGTTCAGTCAGCACATTAGGATTATCTAGAAAATTTTCATCAATTTGGTAAGTGGTGAGCTCTATTGGTGTTCTTGGTATAGTTGTGTTATTTACAATGATACCTAGATCTCCATATATTGGATCACCTAATATAAGATCACCCTCATCATTGGTTTGGTTGAGTATTACATCTAAAGTATTATTTGAATGATAGTTACAATAACTATATGAGACATCTGTTTGATCACAAGGGTTTATAGTGTATGATGTATTTGAATTAAAAAAATCTATATTATCCGGTAATTTAAATCTCATAGGACGATCAACAAGTGTGTAGTGATAAATACCTGTAGAAGGGTCGTAGTATTTTCCGTTTACAGTATTTACGTAGAGACCACTCATTAAGATGTGTCCCGATATATCCATATCTGATAAAACTAGCGCTTGATCTTGATCATTAGTAAAATCAAAAATCAATTCATCGACAGCACTAAAATTAGATGCATAATAATCATAAATGTATGAATCGTTAATTTTACTATTTAACTCAATACCTACAAAAGCAGACCTAGAATTATCAATATCTTCTTGAGTTGTATTGTAAGACCTTGGATTTATGCGAAGATTTGTTATTGTAATTTTCTCTCCAGATGACAATTCATCTGAAACTTCAATTAAAATTTGATTTGAGATCGAAGTTACAGATTGAATTTTGCTCTCATCTAATAATACATCATATTCTATAAGTTCAGATGCTACTTCAATATTTTCTGGTAAATATATAACAATATTATCATAAGGGTTTACGACCGGAACAGCCCCTTCTTCAATGATAATGTCAGACATTATTAATCTATCACTTAATGTTTCCTGATCATTCATAAGAAAAATCTGATTAGAGCCTACATTAAACTGTGGATTACCTATTCTTACATGATTATTGTCTTGCATTTGAGAATCTGCATCTGAACTGCCAAAATTTAAAAACTGATTAACATCTATCTCTAAATAAGTCTCATCAACCTCTGTATCAGAAAACTCAACTTCAATTCCCTCTATTATTAATTCGCTTGGTTGGGATAATGGTTCACTTAAAACAAATATTAAATCTTCGTTAACTATCTCTATATCCTCTACCCATACTGAAGATGAACCACTAAGATTAATAAAACCTGGAGTTTCATTATTATATGTAAAACTAAAACCATCAGGTTTTCTTAAGCGTATATAATCTACAGCACAACCATTTGGTCCATTAATACCATTTTCTGAATAAGTAATCTTACTTAAAATACCTGTATTATCTCTTCTTATAAAAATATCATGATCTTCAGAGTTTTCGCCAAGCATAAGACTAACTGAACCAACAGATATAAACTCATCAGTAAAAGCATTTGTTTGCTCTAACTGTATTGAAAGATTATTTGTTGATAGCTTTAAAAAATCTGGAGCTTGTTCAGCTAATATACTATATTCTCCATTTATCTCAATATTACCAATAACTTGACCTTCAATATCGTAAGTATCAAAATTTAATTTGTTATTATTGATTGTACCCAATACGGCCAGATTTGAAGACGCACTGTTAAATGAAATATTTTCAGGTAATCTTATTTGAAACTGCCTATCCTTGAACGAGGGCCAATAATTACCATTTAAATCAGATATGCTCTGAATTTGAATAGAGCCAATGGAAGGGTTGTTATCGCTAATAACAAATGAAGCGTTATTCGTATTTGATGTACCCCCAAAGCTTAGTTCTTGTAATAGTGGGTCAACCTCTTTATATAATTTAATTTGAAAATCATCTACAGCAATATAGCTACTTTGATCATCTTCGTATGTATCAAAATCATCAACTTTATCATTTACACTTAAACCAAATTTAACACCACCATATCCAGGTAAAGGAGAAAGGCTTTGTGGAATTACATAAGCCCCATCAATAGTGATAATATCTTGCGGAAGAAGATGTGCCTCATTAATTAAATCAAATAAAAGAGAGTGTCCATCATCAACAATTCTCTGCGAACCTTCTTCAAATTTATCATCTGGAACCTGTATATCTAAAGAAGTAATATAATTTGAGTCCCACTTCAAATGCTCTGGTAGTGTAATTTTTATCCCTTCTCCATCTCTACCACGTATAATTGGATTATCACTTTCTTGTATTGTTATTGTATTTAAGGCGAGCTCATCACAACCTAATTGGTCAGCATCTGATAATATGAAAACCTGACTATCAGCTAAATCAATAGATGGATTTCCAATTCTAATAAAATCATCGCCTTCCATAAACATAGAATGACCATAACTATTTACTTTTCCATGAAGTACTTGATTACTCATTTCACCATCAAAAACTATCCGTAGGTTAGAAATTTCTATCTCTTCATTAGGTTCTAGTTTTTCATTTAATTCTATAGTTATCCATGTCCCATTGGAAAATATATTAGAGATCTTATCTGAGTTGTGGGTAATATCAGAAATATCAAAACTATCTATATCATTGGGATGGGAAATCATAATCCAGTCTGATGCACTTGCAGCTACTTCATCTTCCTTATAAATAATGGTTGACAAAGTTCCCGCTCCATCATTTAAAGGAAAGAGCTGATGGGTGTAGGTATCATCAAACTTTATCCTTGGATCACCCACTCTTAATGTTTTAGGGGAGATAAGATTTGGAGAGCCACTGTAATCAGAGGTACGTGATTTAGAATTTGTGAAAACTTGAATTTCTTTAGGTGATTGCAAACCAGCGATATCTATAGTACCACTAATAGTAATAGCTGTTACAGAGCCTGAATTTATTTTTAATTCATTATTATTCTGCTCATTGTTCGTCCAACCATTATCTGATAGCGAATTATAATGAATATTATCTGGCAATACAACTGTAATATCTCGGTTACTATAAACAGGCCAATTTCCCGTTATACTCTCTATTGAAATTAGGGGCATACTAACAGCATTATGAACCAAGCCATTATCAAGAGCATAGGATATATCACCATCATTATTTTGTTGTTCAACATTAGATTCAAAATAAATTTCAATATCATCAACAGCAAGATATTGAACCTCTGAACCGTTGTTTGTGTAAGCTAAATTATTATCAAAATCTTCCTTTTTATCATTCACATACAGCGTTATGTGCTGTTCTGGATCATCAGCGGCAGGAGTGCTTAAGGTTCCAACCGGTATAACATAGGCTCCATCTATTGTAATTATATCATTGGCTGACAAATATGAATCTGAATCAATAGGAATAAATAGGGTTTGATTGTTATCAATAAAATTTCTAGCATCAATATCTAACTCTGATGGACCGCTAATCTCTAAATCTCCAAGATAATCTGGGTCCCATATCAAATGTGGTGGAAGCGTTAGTTTAATACCTTCTCTTGACCTTATAACAGGCACATTACCTTCCTCTATGGTAATTTGATTTAATGCAAGCTCATCACAGCCTGGATTGATACTATCTGACTTTAAAAATACCTGATTGTCAGATATATTTAGACTAGGATTACCTATTCTTATATGGTCATCCCCACCCATCTCTGAATCAATATTATTACCATCAAAGTCTGAAGATTGATTTACCTCAACATATAGGAATGTCTCCTCTACCTCACCTGTAAAATCAGTTATATGAAGACCATTACCATTTGAGCCGCCAATTTTGATAAATTCACCAGGCTCAAGAGGTTCGATTAAATCTATTACTATGATTGATGATTCGCTATTTCCATTTGGGAAACGAATATTAGATACTTTCTGAGAACCGGACCCATCATCAAATGATAGATACTGAGGCGTTATATTTAAATCACTAAATTTAAATGTATTTCCGTTTTCATCTGGTCTGATAACAATCTCAATGTATCCTTGTGCGCTGGCTACCTCATTTGACTCGTGGTATGTAAATTCAGATAAATTTCCAGAACCATCGGTTAGAACAAATATCTCATGTTTATAAGCATTATCAAAAGATAACGTAGGTTGACCCACTCTAACAGTATTGTTAGTTACTGCATCAACATTATCAATGTCATTCACAAAAAGTTCAAAAGTAACTGGGTCAACATATTCATCTATATCTAAATTATTAAAATCAAGAGCTATATTACTAAGCTCTAAATATAAATTTTTATTATCTATCGATCCATTATTATGGGTTACTTTTAATCGTTTTGAATCTATAAGTTCATAACTTAAGTCCAATTCAAGTGAATTTGATATATTGTTTTCAGGTGGTAAAAATTTAAAACTTGAGCTTGCATCATCATTAATTTTAATAATAAACTCATCTTCAATTGTGCCTGCTGAATTATCTTCTTCAATAGTAATATTTATCGTAGGATAATGATCATTTTTGGTAAAAGACCAATCGCTGAATATATTGTTATACTTATCTTCATAATCTGATAAATAAATCAACGGCCTACCAACGCTAATGTTTTTAATTTGGTTCGGATAGGTGTCTTCTACCCATAAATATTCTAATGCATCCAAATCTTCATCAAAAGATTCATAAAAACTATTTTCTATAATTAGGTCAAAATTAAATTCTGATACTGTCGCATTTATTGATGTTAATAATTCAATTTGGTTAATTTTAATTTCTGTATCATTTGGAAGAAAATCATTATAACTAGAGTCAAATCCTGATCTGTCTAATCTCCATGTTAACTTGGTAAAATCCTGATTATTTGGTATAAATATAAGCTCATAATCATCATTTGTATCCCCATTTGTAATTATTTCATAAGAAGGAATACTTAATGGGGTAAATAAAATTCCATCATTAATAGCAGAATTAGGTAAATGTATACTAAAAACATTACCACTTGTATATACAGATGTATTTGCTCCATCACTAATTGTTAAATTAACATTTTTTGTTTCGTCTGTATTTACAAAAGTATAATTTTCATCTAGCTCTAACTTATTTCTACCAACTCTAATTTCAACCTGATCAGTAACATTTGCTCCTTCAGGATCGGAGACTGTTAATTGAAGTAGGTAAACACCTTCAGCTAAGTCTAAACCTATAAACATATCTGTTTGATTTCCCTGAATATGATGACCTAATATCTCTGTTGTTTCAATAATTTCCCAGTAATATGATAAAGCCTGAGGTTCAGCATTGAGCCCATCATTCTCATCAATATCAGAGCTTTCAATTGCACTTATAGAGGATAAATTAAAATATTCTTGGTCTGCTTCTAAGCCTAATACCATAATTTTATCATTTCCAATCTCATAAATCCAATTTGGATTATCAGGACTAGTAATAATAGCTATAGGTATATCATTAACCTGTTCGACTATCACGTCAAATGTTTTTATAGAATTATGAATTTCACTTCTTGAGAAATCGGTGTCTTCTGGCTCATCATCAATGGTAACGGTAAAATTAATGGTTCCATTATAATTATTTATAGGGATAATTTCAAGTACACCCTCACTGTTCATTTGATAATTTACATAACCCACATCTTCTGGATTAATCTCATAAAAATAATACAAATCATCAACAATTAATCCATCTTCTGAATACTCTTGATCATAAGCTATATCATATAGATTAACTTGATCAATCAATTCACTTTGATCATCAAATTCATCCACATTAATATCTGAAATATTCTCATTAAAATAAGGACCGTCATTAATAGAATTAACAGATAACCTAATTATCAATTGATCTGAAATAGAAAAATCTGTATCATCTTCTTCATTATTATCATTTGCGTTAATAATTAATGGTAAGATTCCATTAAAATTAAACTTAGGTTTTATATATAAAATTTCATTTTGTATTAAAAATTGATGCTCGCTATCAATGATGGTTCCATCGTATTGAAATAAATCTTGACCATTTTGAGTTTGATTTTCAATGGTATATTCATATTGGTTGATACAATCTTGGTCATTATCATATGTGTTTAGTTGTGAAGACAAATCAATAGAATACCAAGAATCTAGATTATCTGTACATGCAATGTTATGATTTTCCCCGCAATCTTCATTAATCTGAACTGAAATTGGTGATTGAGACCAAAATGACTGATCATTTCTAGCCGTTACATTTACATTAAAATTTAATGAAGTTTCTGCTCTACTTTGATTATCAATGGCTGTAATAGTAATTATGATAGGATTATCATCATACAAACCATTACAATTGTCATCATAAAACTCTTCCCCATTATAAAGTCCATCCCCATTATCATCCCAATTCTCTCTAGTATATGCATTGTCAATTTTTTCAATGGTTAACTCATAATTATCAATATCAATATCAATTATATTATTATTATTAATGGTATTGTATGTATAAACTAAATCTACATCAGAGGTTTCTTGGTCTTCAAAATATACTCTTAAATCAATGGTAGAATTATTATAAGGTGGAGGTAAACTTTCAAAATCTTCTACTAAATTAAGATCTGGTATATTTTGACTAATTATAGGATTATCATTTAATCCAATTACATTTAAGATAAATTCATATATATCATTATCTTCTCCATCTGACAGCAAAAGATATATTGATATTTGACCATTAAAGTTATGATCAGGGGTTATTATTAATTGTTGATCTAAAATTTCTGAAGTAGCATCATCTGAGCCTTGTAAAATTGTGATTTCTAAATCTTCCAAATTAGTTTCAACGTCATTTATAAAATCGTTAAGGTTAAGAACATATTGATTTTCTTGATTCATATCTTCACACTTTTGGGATATATCTTGTATATATTCACAATTGCCATCAACCCATTCACAGATGTTTTCATTATCACAATCTTGCTGATTAAATGCTGAGCAAAAGTTTATATTTTCTACTGATTCACAATCTTCATAAATATTTTTATCTAAAAGATTTAATGTTTCTGTATTCCACTCTGGAATATCATTTACAGGTCTAATTTCAAGATTAAATATTTGACTTTGAGATTGTAGATCTCCGTCATCAAGATAAATCTCAAAATCAGTCTCACCTGAATAATTAAGTGTTGGCGATATACTAAAAAATCCATCTGAATCTAAACTATAATTTTGGATTAAACTATCAAACTCAAAATTAACAACAAAATTAAGCTCATCAATTTCATTATATGCTCCAGCAGATATGTTTGTTACCCAAAGACTATCGTAATTATTATCTTCATCTATAACTATATTTGGACCACCGTTAAAGGTTGGAGGATCATTAATGGGTAAAATTGATATTTCGCAATTAAAATCTGAACTTTCTGCTCCCTGTGTATCAACTACATAAACTGGCACATTAATGTCACCAAAATAATCTTGATCAATTATAATCCCAAGGTCCCCATCTGTTTCATAGTTTAAATCAATTTGATCATGCCTAATAAACAGAGATAGAGAATCTTGAGGATGATCTACATCAGAAATAGAGAACCAATTTATATCTAAAATTAATTTATTAAATTCATTACAACTTTCACTGTCACAGTCTTCATTATAGCTTATGGGGTATTGATCATCAATAACTGGACTATCATTTTCCGGTGTGATTTCATAAGTAAAAGTTTGTTGATATTGACCTCCTTCAGTATCGTTGAGAGTCACCTCAAAAGTTGTTTGACCAAAAGCGTCAGCTACAGGGTTTATAATAAAAAAGCCATCAGTAAAATTCCATCCATCTATTAAATCTTCAGATTCCCAACTTACATCGTCAAAAAAAGTTTCTTGATTACTTTCATTTGTTGGTCCAGCAGAAATATTAAGTGCCCATTGACCCGTGTATTGTTCTTCTTCTACTACCAGTATTGATTCAGCTGTAAAAGAAGGAGGGTCGTTGATTGGGAGTACAGAAAGTATAAATTCTGAATCAGATGTTAAATCTTCAATATCAGTTGCTCTTAATAAAATATTGATATCACCGAAAAAATCCAAATCTGGCTCAATACTAAGCATACTTCCATCTAAAGATACAATGCCTCCCTCTGAGGTTGATATAATAGAAATATTCTCAATTTCGCCATTGAGGTCTGGATCAATCACAAAATCTTCTAAATTAATTAAAAATTCACCATCTTCACAGCCTGTCAGACAATCTTCATCTATTACTGAATCAGGAAAATCAAGCCACTGGGGTGGATCTGCAAATATCAATGCAAATAATGGTAACAAAAATATATAATAAAGTTTATTCATCATCAATCTGAATCTTTGCAACTGCAACTTTCCATTTATTATACATATGACAATTATGACATTTACCATTTTCTACAGTTGGTATATTAATCATATTAGAATTACCGCTATCAACAGATGATGTTTTATGGTCCACTTTAGAAAAGGAAAATAAAAGAAAATCACCATCTTGTGATACGGTAATATGTCTATTATCTAATGTATGTGTTTGAAGAATCCCATTATCACAATCTGAATAATTATCACTTGAACAATTTTCAAAATTATAATATGAAATAGGCCAATAAATCTCACCTCTATCATTTGTTTTTTCATTTATATAAAAAAGAATGTCTCTACTTGGATGCCAAGCGTAATCTCTAGCTAAAGACAGTTTTGAGTTAGTCTCTTGTTCAAATCTAAATAAATTCCTAATGTTAGAGTCAATTTTATAATAGTCATCACCAAAAGATGAATTATTCCCCTTAGGCGTATAGCTTTCTTGGCAAACACGTTCAAAATAATCAGATAAATCAAATACCCATAAATCAATATCTTTATCACTTTGACAAGGTTCGCTGTACTTGGTTTTTTCATTAGTGTTTACTCTTTGACCTAAAAAGGCAACTTTTGACCCGTTGAAATTAAATTGAGGTTCAAATTGATTACAAAATGGATAATATATACCATCTTCTATATATTCATCATTTCTTGGAAAAACTTGATAACCATGATCTTCACTAAAACTTTCTTCAATTATATCACAATAGTAATAAAGGTCATACTGTTGTGCTTTAACTTGACTTTTAAAATTAACAACAACCTGTGAAAAGCCTAAATCATTAAAATCCTTAGTTTGAATTTCAGATGGGTTTCTTAATAAATCATTCTGGTTAATAGGGCTATATAAATCTCGATTATATTGTAAATCATTAGAGTCAAAAATAGCAAAATTATCAGGATTATAACTAACATACGCATCAGGACTTGCTATAATAAATTTTCGGGGAGAACCTGCATTATTACTTGTTGCTATTAAATAATACAGCTCATCTCCCCATGAATCAGGGATAGACATAAAATCCATTTTTAAATCACCAAGAGCTCTTTGTGATGAAGTCGGGTATATCTTATAAATATCAAATACATTATCAGAGATTCCAGCAACCTCAAATGACCAAGCATTTATTTTAGTTTTATTGTGAAAAAAATAAAAAGAGGGGGCATCAGGATCATCAATATATTTAGGCCACATTATATTTTCAGCATAGTATTTTTTCTTTCTTTTACCAGCAGATTTATGAAACTTGATATGATTTTTCTGATTATTAGAAAATTCTTTAGAAAAATAAATGTCATATTTTTCAGTTTTATAATTGAAATTTTTTTCAAAACTTATCCATTCAGAGTCTGAATTTAGAGAAGGCCTACCAATATCAAAGACAGCAATAGAGTCACTATCATCAAAACTTTCAAAAAGTGAAACAATAGACATAGAGCGTATTTCAATATTTGAAAATAAAAATGAAATGATAGATAAAAATATCAAGTTATTTAAAATCATATAAAATTACTTATTTACTCCCGCACACAAAAAAAAGAAAAAAAATTTTCTCTCTATGGATATTTTACAAAAATTTAATGATTATTAAAATCAATTTGTAACAAGTTGTAATTATAAAAAATATGATGTTATGTATTAAATATTAATAAGGATTGGGATTAATTTTATGAAATTTACAATCTGATAAACTACTAAGGTTTTCAAGTCTTATATAACTACCTTTACCGTTAATTTCTTTTAATATATAAACTTCATCATTATGTATAAGAGAATCATTTAATGATAAAAGCACTGATCCAGGCTTTAACATATTTTTAATTCGAATTTTATTATTATAAAAATTTATAATTTTATATTGATCTGCTAAATCAAAACAAAACGTATCATTTAATATAGCAGATGTAGAAGTTATTTCTTCACTTTTAGGAAGTAATGATAAATTTTTAAAAGCAGAATCATTATCAAATATTTTTTTCAGTGAGTCTGAAAAATTAACTATATCATCTTTAATAAAGTTATTTTCTTTATAATCAAGTGAACTAGTAAAATTATCTGGTTTATCATTAGAGATATTATCTATTTTATCAGCTATTATAAATAATTTTGATTCGATAGATTCAAATCGTTTGTTTTGATGCTCATAAAACAAATAATAAACTATGATCGTTGCTAATATTCCTATCGTATATAATATATTTTTTATCATATTTCTATAAAAATTTAATTGCTAT
>TARA_B100000674_G_scaffold142578_1_pt1 | contig 34913 bp, 35 predicted proteins | sample TARA_B100000674 | Tara Oceans TARA_B100000674 (sample SAMEA2622759) | marine metagenome | biome: marine biome (ENVO:00000447); feature: surface water layer (ENVO:00002042); material: "saline water (ENVO:00002010), including plankton (ENVO:xxxxxxxx)" | depth 5 m | reverse complement strand
TACTTCTTTAAAACCTATTAAAAATTGATTTAAAATTGAGGTTTGGTGTTTTAAAATCATTAACACTAAAAATATTGGTATTAAATATAAAAACTCCGGTTGAATAATTTGATTGTTATTATAAATAAATGAGAAAAAATAAAGTAGTTTTGCTTTATATATATATATAAAAAGAGCGAATATTAAACTTAAAAAACACACTAGTAAAGAAACTGTTGAAACAAAATCGTTTTTGTAGTTTATTTGTTTTTTTATTTCCCACTTGGGTAAATATCGAGATGAAACCGCTCCTAATCCAAGAGATGTAATAGGGGAAAAGAAATCAATTATAGCTATTCCAAGAGCAAATATTCCAAATGAAAGAGTAGCGTCTAGCAAATTGTGGACTAAATATAACTTAAAAAAGAACCCTAATATTTTTATCAATATTTCTCCTGAGAAAGAAACGAAAGATTGTCTTATTATATTTAAAATTTTATCCACTTATTAAATACTTTATATAAGACATTTTATACTTAAGTTTTAAAAAAAACTTTTTTGTGTTAGATCTATTATATTTAACTCTTCTATTTATTTTTTTTTCTAGTTTTATTAATTTTCGTGTTGGTTTTATTGTACTATTTGGATATCCAAAAAACTCAATTACATCTCTTAATAAATATTTTAAACTATCTATTTCTTCTTTTTGTAATTCTTTTAAGTATTTATCTAAGGATTCTTTATTGATTTTTTTATCAATATTTTCATGATGTTGTTTTGTTTTTTCATCTAAAAACAATGTATTTGTATTTTTATTCATTTCCTCACTATAATCTACATTTAAATTATTACATATTTTCTTAAGTATTTCTGTTGTATTATTAATTACATCTTCATATTTAACCAATATTATTTTTTTTTCATTGTAATAATCCAAATACGATAAAAAATATGTTTTTATGATTACACTAACCCTAAACAAAAAATACTCAGAAGAAAAGTTATTTAACCATCTATTTTTATATGAGTTTGCTATTGATAAAGGGTTTCTGGTTAAAAATAAAAATTTACTGTTTTTAAAATTTTTATATATATAATTAAAATGCAATGTATTAACTGGGTTTTTCTCTCCCACTAACATTTTTTGTTTACCAACTATTTTTTTATAAAAATCTTGAAAACAAACTTCTTTTTTCTCACAAATATTTAATGAAATAATTTTATGATTGGTTTTGTTTTCTTGAGATTTATTGAATAATTTTATTAAATATTTTTGTTTATTATAATTTATTTTTTTCCAACCTAAAATAGATACAGTTGATATTAACCAAGATTCATTAACTAAATTTATTTCCTTGTTATTGTTTAGTAAATTACATAATAATGTACTTCCCGATCTACTAAAAGACAATATAAAAAATAAATTATCCATTTATATTTGTTTTTTAACCGCAAGAAATTTTATTAACTCTTCTTTCATGTCTTCCTCCTTCAAAATCTGTATTTAGAAATATTTCTACTATTTCTACTATTTCTCTCCAGTCTAAATGTCGTGCTGGCATAGTTAATATATTTGCATTGTTATGTAACCTTGATTGTTCCGCAATATGTGTATTCCAACATAAAGCTGCTCGAATTCCCTGATGTTTATTAGCAGACATATTAATACCATTTCCTGTTCCACAAAATTGAATACCTAAATCATTTTTTTTTGTTTCAATACTTTCAGAAAGTTTATGTGCAAAATCTGGGTAATCTACACTTTCTAGAGAATAACAACCATAGTCTACAACTTCTATATTCTTATTTTCTAAATAATTTTTTAATTTTTCTTTATATTCAAAACCGGCATGATCACAAGCTAATCCTATTTTCATATTTTATGTTTTATGAATGTTAATATTTTATTTTATTTTTTGTTTATAACTTTTTATTAAAAATAAATAAGTAATTTTTATAATTTAATTTTTTTTTTATTTATTTTTTTTAAATTTTTAATCTTCTTATTTTATTGTTTTTTGTTTAATACTTTTTAACTATTTTACTAACATTATTTTTTTTTTAAATTAATTTTTTTTTTAAAAAATATCTGTTTATTTAAATATTAACAATAATAAAAATAATGTTAATTATATAGTTAAGTTATTAAATTTCAATATATAAAAATTAACATATATTTATTTTTAAGTTAATAATTTTTAAAAATATAAAATTCAAAATTTTATTAAATATTATTACTAACAATATTAACACCTATTATTATTATTATTATGTAATATAAATTATTTAATAATATAGATATTATATAAATAATGTTAATATAATTCTAAGTCTATTTGTTTTTTATTTAAATCGACATTTTTTATTTTAACTTTAATATCATCACCTAGTTGAAATGATATTTTTTTGTTTCTTCCTACTATTGAATAACTTTTTTTATCATAAAAAAAATAATCTCCATTAAGACTATTTATTTTAACTAATCCTTCACATTTATTTTTATTTAATTCTACATAAAATCCCCATTCTGTTACTCCAGATATTATACCGTTAAAAACATCTCCTATTTTGTTTTTTAAAAATTTTGTTTGCATGAATTTTATAGAATCTCTTTCTGCCATTGTGGATTGTTTTTCTCTTTCAGAAACATATTTACAAATATCTTCTATTTCTTTCTTTAAAACGGATGGTTCTCCTTTTAAATATTTATCTAGTAATCGATGAATAATTAGATCAGGATATCTTCTAATGGGAGATGTAAAATGAGAATAATATTTAAAATTTAAACCATAATGTCCAATATTTTCAGTTGAATAAATAGCTTTACTCATACTTCTAATAGTTAAAGTTTCTATCATATTACCCTCAGGTTTACCTTTAACATCTTTTAAAAGATTGTTTAAAGAAGTAGATAAATTTTTTGAGTTACTTTTATTAATAGAGTAACCAAATTTTTTAATTATATTATATAATGAGTTAATTTTATCTTCATCAGGTTTATCATGAATTCTATAAATAAATGTTTTTTGTTTTTCTCCTTTTTTTATAAAACCCACCTCTTTTGATACAATTTTATTAGCTGTTAACATAAATTCTTCAATAAGATGATTAGTATCAATTGTTTTTTTAAAAAACACATCAACAGGATTATTATTTTTATCAAGTATAAATTTAACTTCTTGTCTATCGAAATTTATAGACCCGTTCATAAACCTTTTTTTTCTTAAATTTTTAGAAATTTTATTTAAAATTAGTAATTCTTCTAAAAAAAGGCCTTTTTTATTATCAATAATATCTTGAGCTTCTTGGTATGTAAATCTTTTATTAGAATGTATTATACTTTTTTTTATTTGATGAGATAATATTTCTGAATTTTCATTAATTTCAATAATTACAGAATAACATAACCTATCCAAACCAGATTTTAAAGAACATATATCGTTTGATAAAATTTCTGGAAGCATAGGAACAACTCTATCTACTAAATAAATAGATGTAGACCTTTTAGACGCTTCAACATCTATAATACTGTTTTCTTTTACATAATAACTAACATCAGCAATATGTATACCAACTTCCCAATTTCCATTTTTAAGTTTCTTAACAGACAATGCATCGTCATAATCTTTAGCGTCAGCAGGATCAATTGTAAATGTTGGGATTCCTCTAAAATCAACTCTTTTATTAATTTCAGAATTAGGAATTTTTAAAGGAATTTTTTCAGCTTCTTTTTCTACATATTTAGGAAATTCAGGATTTAAATTATATTGGTATAAAATAGAATGTATCTCAGTATTGTGATCATTTGGATTTCCTATAACTTTAATTATTTTACCAACAGGATTTTTTTGGGACAGATCCCATTTTGTAACTTTTATTAAAACCTTTTTACCTATAACTAATGGATTTAATTCAGATTTTGGTATAAAAATATCAAAAGGAACAGACGAATCAGTAATCAAAAAACCAAAACCATTAACATTTTCTAATAATCCAACAAACGTATCTTTTTTTCGTTCTATTACTTTTAATACTTCACCTTGCAACTTTCCTCTCTTTTTAGGAAATATTAAAACTTCAACAATATCATTTTTTAATGAAAAAAAACTATATTCATTAGGAATAAAAATTTCTTCTTTTATATTTTCTACATCAATATAAATACCAGAATTAGTACAAGTATTAACAATCCCAATAGATTTGTGTGATGTTTGAACTAATTTAAAACAACCCCTTTTTGCCTCTACCAAAAAACCCGATTTAGATAAAGATATCATTATCTCATTCAAAAGAATTTTTACTCCCAACTCCTTTATTTTTAAAATTTTAGAAACTTGTTTGTAATTGAATTGCTTTAAGGGATTTTCTTTAAATATTGCAAGAACTAATTTTTCAAGTTGTTTTTTTGTAAACCCTTTATTTTTTCTTTTTTTACGATTTTTCTTCATTATTTTAAATAATATTGCTAAAGTAAATTTCTTTTACCTTCAAAATGTATAAAAAAAGTATTTTCATTTTATTGTTATTCACATTAGTAATGGTTTCTTGTCGATCAAAAAAAGAAGTAAGCTGTCCCTCTTTTGATATAGAAAAAAATGTTTTAGAAGAAGACAAAAAAAAATCAAAATACAGTATAGTTATTTTAAAAGATGGAAAGAGAATTAATAATAAAAAAAGAAGAAAAAAATCAGAGAACAAACTTTTTAAGAAAAAAATGTACAAATAAACGAAACTAAAACCCAGATTAAAAGTAGATAATAGTATGAATTGTTATTATGAAAAAAACTTTTACAATACTATTTGTTTTTATATCTATTAGTCTGTTAGGTCATACAGATAATTGGAAAATATATAATAATTTAAATTCTCCCCTCCCCTCTAATAAAATAACCTCTTCAGTTGTAGATATAGAGGGAAATATGTTTTTTGGAACACATAAAGGATTGGTTATGTTTGACGGGTTTTACTGGAAAATTTACAACATAAAAAACAGCGAGCTTCCTTCTAACAAAGTTTTGTCTATTTCGGTTGATTATTTTAATAATAAATGGATAGGAACATCATCAGGATTAGTAATTTATAAAGGAGGAAACTTTAAAATTCTAAATACAAAAAACAGCAAGCTCCCTTCAAATAAAATTAGGGAAATAATAATAGTTGAGGGAAGTAGTTATATAGCGACAGAAAAAGGTGTTTTGATTATTTCTGTTGAAGACACCGTTGTTATAAACAAATATACACAAAACATACCAGACGAAAATATAATAAGTATTCAGGTTGATGATGATAAAAATATATGGATTGGAACAAATTCAGGGTTAATAGAGTTTAAAAAGGACAGATTTAAATTTTACAACAAGGAAAATAGTGATTTGCCAGATAATCATATATGGAGTTTAAAAACAGAATCAGATAAGATTTGGATAGGAACCAAAAAAGGACTTGTAAAAATTACCGGAGAAGAATGGGAGGTGTATAATAAAAAAAACAGCAGTCTTCCATCAAATGTTATTACAAATATTACAAAAGACGAATACCACAGAGTTTGGATCGGAACAACAAAAGGAGTTGTTTCTTATAACGGATTTGAATGGAACAGGTATTGTAAACAAAAGAAAATACATACTGTTTTTAACATTTATGTAGATAAGAGTGATAATAAATGGATTAGCACAAATGATGCCCTTATAGTTTTTAATGAACAGGGGGTTTCTTGTTTTACAAACAAAAAACCAACAAAAAAAAGTTATTTTAGAGTATTAAATAACACTAAAATAGAGTATTTTCTATCCAACTCAACTAATGTTGAAATAAAAATATATAACATACAAGGAGAACTTGTTGATGTAATTACAGAAGAAAAAAAACTTAAAGGCAAACACCACTATTATTATGATTCCAACAAATTGAAAACAGGATCATATTTATGCAGTTTTAAAACGGAAAAACTCTCAGAAACGAAAAAGATAATAGTTATGAAATAAAAGAAATTATTATTTTAAAAAAAAACCGGATATAAACCGGTTTTTTCTGCTCCCCCTCTTGGGCTCGAACCAAGGACCCTCTGATTAACAGTCAGATGCTCTAACCAACTGAGCTAAGGAGGAATTTACAAAAAATTTGTCCGCAATATTAAGACTATTCATTTAATTAAACAATATATTTGTAAAAAAAAATAAATGAGCATATTAATAGTGGGAACAGTGGCCTTTGACGCTATAGAAACCCCTTTTGGAAAGACAGATAAAATAATTGGAGGAGCCGCTACCTATATAGCTCTGTCATCATCCTTTTTTACAAAAAAACTTAAACTCGTATCGGTTGTTGGAGAAGACTTTCCAAAAACCTCAATAAGTATGTTGGAAAAACACGGTGTTTGTACAAAAGGACTTCAGGTCAAACAAGGAGAAAAAACATTTTTTTGGTCAGGAAAGTATCATAACGACATGAATACAAGAGACACCCTAGACACTCAATTAAACGTACTAGAAAATTTTGACCCAGTTGTTCCCGAAGAGTATCAAAACTCAAAATATTTAATGCTGGGGAACCTAATGCCTTCTGTACAAAAAAGGGTTTTAAATCAAATGAAAAAAAGACCAAAACTAGTGGTTTTAGACACCATGAATTTTTGGATGGATCATTTTTTAGAAGACTTAAAAGATTCTTTAACAGAAGTAGACGTATTAACAATAAATGACGAGGAGGCTCGTCAACTCTCAGGAGAACACTCTTTGATTAAAGCAGCGAAAAGAATATTAGATATGGGACCAAAATATTTAATTATAAAAAAGGGAGAACACGGGGCGCTGCTTTTTAATAAGAAAGAGGTGTTTTTTGCGCCAGCCCTTCCATTAGAAGACGTGTTAGACCCTACAGGAGCGGGAGATTCTTTTGCTGGAGGCTTTATAGGATATCTGCAAAAAACGGACAACATATCATTCGAAAACATGAAAAAAGCGGTCGTTTATGGATCTGTGATGGCGTCATTTACTGTAGAGGAGTTTGGAACAAAAAAATTAGAAGAGATAAAAGAAGATCATGTGTCTTGTAGAATTAAAAATATTACAGAGTTAGTTGACTCGGGAATATAACTCATTAAAACAACCCCTTATTATTTGTAACATAGTTTTCATACCAAACGTCTTTTTTTAGATGTTTTGACTCAGCCGCCTTAACAGCTAGCTGATCACACCTTTCATTTTCTTTAACATTTGAGTGTCCTTTTACCCAAACAAACCGAACCTTATGCTTTCGGTAAATCTTTAAAAATCGAATCCACAGGTCATAATTTTTCTTATTTGAAAAGTTCTTTTTTTCCCACCCAAACAACCATTTTTTTTCTACAGCGTTTACCACATATTTAGAGTCAGAATAGATAACCACATCGAGATTTTGTTTTTTTAAATTTTCCAAAGCAACAATTACGCTTAATAACTCCATTCGGTTGTTGGTAGTAAGTTCAAATCCCTCAGAAATTTCTTTTCTGTGATTTCCAAAAATCATAACCACCCCATACCCCCCCTTACCAGGGTTTCCTTTAGCAGAACCATCCGTGTATATAATAATACTCATATAACTATATCTTTTCTTTAGTATTAGAACTCAAAAGAAATATAGGGGGATCAATTAGAACCAAACCAACAGAAAGAGTTTTGATAACAGAAAACATCATTTTAAAACTTTCTCAATAATTTTAGGAAAAAGTCCCAATTCTAAACACTTTATTTTTTGTTGTAAACTATACGGAGTTTCATTTTTTGTAACAACACATTTTTCTTGGTGAATTATTTTACCCTCATCATACTCATTATTTACATAATGAAACGTAACGCCAGAATCAGCCTCTTTGTTTTCTAAAACAGATTTATGAACGTTTAAACCAAACATTCCCTTACCTCCGTATTTAGGCAGCAACGAAGGATGAACGTTTATAATTTTTTTCTCATATAAATTAACTATTTTTTGAGGAATTTTAAGAAGAAATCCAGCCAATACAATTAGGTCAATAGAGTGTTTTGAAAGACGGTCCTCTATTAACGAAGAACAATTCATCTCTTTTTTTGAAAAAACAACACAATCTAAATCAAAACAATCAACCCTTTTTAAAACCCCCGCTTTTTTGTTGTTACTAAACAACAAAACAACAGAAATCTTTTTTGAGCCCTTAAAATAGTTACAAATATTTTCGGCGTTGGCGCCGTTTCCTGAAGCAAAAATTGCGATTTTTTTCATCACACAAAAGTAATCAATTCAAATAATAAACAAAGAAATGTTAAAATAGAAAAATATAATACTTGTGAGATATCTAATTAATGTATTTATTTGCACTAGTATTAATTAAAAAAAAATTAAAATGTCAGACGTAACAACAAAAGTACAAGCAATAATAGTTGATAAATTAGGAGTAGACGCATCAGAAGTAACAGCTACAGCTAGTTTTACAGATGATTTAGGAGCAGACTCGTTAGATACGGTAGAACTTATTATGGAGTTTGAAAAAGAATTTGATATTCAAATCCCAGACGATCAAGCAGAAAAAATTGCTACTGTTGGAGACGCTGTTTCATTTATTGAAACCGCTTAATCGTTAAACAGATGAAAAACAGAAGGGTTGTTATTACGGGCGTTGGGGCATTAACCCCAATAGGAAACAACTTAGAAGACTACTGGAAAAACTTAATTAAAGGGGAAAGTGGAGCTGCGCCGATCACACGATTTAACGCAAAGGAGTTTAAAACGCAATTTGCTTGTGAAGTAAAAAACTTTAATCCAACAGACTTTTTAGACAGAAAAGAATCCAGAAAACTAGATATATTTAGTCAATACGCTTTAGTTGTTGCAGACGAGGCGGTAAAACAATCAAAATTAAACCCTGCGGCAATAAACCCAGACAGAGCAGGAGTTGTTTGGGGGTCTGGAATCGGGGGAATGTTTACTTTTTTTAACGAATCTAAAAACTACGCGTTGGGAAACGGAACCCCAAGGTTTAACCCATTTTTTATACCTAAACTAATTTCAGATATTCCGGCTGGACATATCTCTATAAAGTATAACTTTAGAGGACCAAACTTTACCACTGTTTCTGCGTGTGCCTCCTCAACAAACGCCTTAATCGACGCCTTTAATTATATAAAATGGAACAAGGCAGACCTTTTCATTGCTGGAGGATCTGAGGCGTGCGTTTATGAACCGGGCATTGGAGGTTTTAACGCTATGATGGCTCTGTCTACAAGAAATGATGATCCCAAAACAGCTTCCCGACCATTTGACAAAAATAGAGATGGATTTGTTATGGGAGAAGGGGCTGGAGCCCTTGTATTAGAAGAGCTTGAGCACGCTAAAAATAGAGGAGCTACAATTTTTGCTGAGATAGTTGGAGGCGGGCTTACAGCAGACGCTCATCACATCACCGCTCCTCACCCAGAGGGATTGGGAGCAAAAAATGTAATGAAACTAGCTATTGAAGACGCTAAAATAAACCCTACTGACATTGATTATATAAATGTTCATGGAACATCAACTCCACTAGGGGACATCGCAGAAACAAAAGCTATTAAATCTTTATTTGGGGACCACGCGTATAATTTAAACATAAGCTCTACAAAATCTATGACAGGACATTTGTTGGGAGCCGCGGGTGTTGTTGAGACAATCGCTTGTGTTATGGCGGTTAAAAACAATATAGTCCCACCAACAATAAACCACACAACTCACGACCCCGAGATAGACGCAAAGCTCAATTTAACATTAAACAAAGCACAAGAAAGAGAAATAAATTATGCTTTGAGTAACACGTTTGGTTTTGGAGGTCACAACGCTTCGTTATTGGTAAAAAAATATAAAGACTAATTTTTTTAAAAAAATTCATAACAGAACTTTTTCTCATTACAAAAAAGAAAGACCACCTCTATTTTTTCTTAGAAAAAGAATGTAAAATAAGGCCAAACAAAATTGACCATTATAAAAGAGCGTTAACACACAGCTCTTCAAATAAAATTAACAATTATGAAAAGATGGAGTTTTTAGGAGACGCTATTTTAAACACCGTTGTTAGCGAATATTTATATATAAAATTTCCCAATATTAATGAGGGGGGACTGACTCAAAAAAGATCGGTTATTGTCAGTAGGCAAAATTTAAACAAAATTGGAGAAAAGTTCATACCAGAAGAATTAATAAAACATAAGCTAAAAATTGTTAGCAAAAACATTTACGGAAACACTTTAGAATCATTAATTGGAGCAATTTATCTAGACTTAGGGTATAAAAAAGCAAAGCGTTTTATTGAGAGTAACTTATTGTTAGAAGGAAGGGTCAATTTAAAACACCACAATCACAAAAGTAAAATGTTAGAGTGGTCACAAAAAAACAACAAAAAACTACGGTTTGTAAACTCAAAACAAACTGGTCCCGACCACAAAAAACAATATTTAGTAGAGCTTTATTTAGACAATGTTAAAATGTCAGAAGCCTGGGGAGAAACAATTAAATCAGCAGAACAAAGATCGTCTAAGATTGCAATTAAAGCTGTAATTTAGCATAAGATGAAGGCCTACAAAATAGACGGTGAATATGAACTAGACATGCTTGTTTTAGGGATAAACAGCCATGTTAAACTGTATAAGCTGTGTTGGGAAATAAATAAAAAATTAAACGGAAACTTTGTAAAAAATCAAAATCATAAGCCCCAAAACACTAAGAACCAAAGTTTTGAGAGGTTTAGTTTTACAAATGAAAACACCCAAACAGAATATAACATTCTATCAAATAGATGTGCTACAGGATATTTAGACCCAAATAACAAAAGTGTAAATTATTTTATAATTGTACAAGGAGGCGTTTACAGATCAAAAAAAATAATAGAAAGTTTAAACAAAATAAAAGACATTTTGTTGGTTTTTGAATTAAATTTGTCTAAAATTAACTCCATAACCCCATTTATAATAAATGATTAACAAAACAAAAATAATAGCGACAATAGGCCCCTCTACTTTTTCAAAAGAGATGTTGAAAAAAATGATTATTAGGGGGGTTAATGTGTGTAGAATAAACTTTTCTCATTCTGGTCACAAAGAGGCAAAGGAGATTATTAATAACATAAAAGAAATAAATAAAGAGCTTGGTGTTCACACCGCTATTTTGGCAGACTTGCAGGGACCGAAAATAAGAGTTGGAAAATTTGAGAGATCAATTCATCTAAAAAAAGGAGCTTATATTTACTTTAACACAAACCCTAAAAAAACAGATGACATATTTATTAGTTACCCGAATTTTCCAAAAGACGTAAAAAGAGGAGATAGAGTGTTGTTGGATGATGGAAAAATTTCGTTACAAGTAGACTCTACAAACAATAAAAACAGGGTAAAACTTAAGGTTGTTTTTGGTGGCTATCTAAAATCTTATAAGGGGGTAAACCTGCCAAACACAAACATTTCACTCCCCTGTCTAACCAAAAAAGACAAAATAGATTTAGAGTTTATATTAGAAGAAAAAATAGAGTGGATTGGACTTTCTTTTGTTAGATCAGAAAAAGACGTCAAAACCTTAAAAAAGATTATCAAACGACACAAAAAATCAAAAGCCTTAGTACTTGCAAAAATTGAAAAACCAGAAGCTATTTCAGACATTGATAATATAATATTGGAAACAGATGCGATTATGGTTGCGCGGGGAGATTTAGGGGTTGAAGTGCCCCTACACAAGGTCCCCGTCTATCAGAAAATGATTGTGCAAAAATGTATAAAACAATCAAAGCCGGTGGTAATAGCGACTCAAATGCTTGAAAGCATGACAGATAATATTTCAGCTACAAGAGCAGAAATAAATGATGTTGCCAACTCTGTAATTGATGGAGCGGACGCAATGATGCTTAGTGGAGAAACCTCAGTTGGCAAGCACCCTTTAAGAGCTGTAGACACCATGAGAAAAGTGATTAGAGATGTAGAGAAGAGTAGGCACTCAATATCAAAAAACACTACCGAAAGAGAATTAGTAGTAAACGAAAGGTTTGTTTCTAATGCAATTTGCGCTAACGCTTGTCAGATTTCAGAAAAAGTAAAAGCAAAAGCAATTATTACCGCAACATATTCAGGATATAATACTATAAAAACATCTAGTTTTAGACCCTCTGCATATATTTACGCGTTTACTAATAACCACACAATTTTAAACACCCTAAGTTTAGTGTGGGGGGTAAAAGCCTTTCATTATGATGGGGGAAAAACAACTGATCAAACGGTATTAGAAACAAAAAACATTCTAAAAAAACATAAATATGTTAAAAGGGGAGACATGGTAATAAATATTGCGAGCATGCCAGCAGAAGAAATGGGTATGACTAACATGATGAAATTAAGTAAGGTAAAATAAAAAAATGATCAATATAAAATTATTAGCAGAAATATGTGAAGCAGCGGGTGCTCCAGGTCACGAACAAAGAATAAGAGAAATAGTGATAAGAGAAGTGTCGCCGCTAGTAGATGAGATAAAAACAGACAACATGGGGAATGTTATCGCTATAAAAAAGGGAAAACAATCCAAAAAAGTAATGATTGGAGCTCACATGGATGAGATTGGATTTATTGTTACTCATATCGATGAAAATGGTTTTGTTTTCTTTCACACCCTAGGAGGTTTTGACCCCAAAACACTTACCGCCCAGAGGGTAATTATTCATGGAAAAGAGGATGTGATGGGGGTAATGGGGTCTAAACCGATACACTTGATGAGTGCAGCGGACAGAGCAAAAGTGCCAACAATAAAAGATTATTTTATTGACACAGGCAGATGTAAGAGCGAGTTAGAAAAAATTATTTCAGTAGGAGACCCCGTTACTAGAGAAAGAGAGTTAATCGAAATGGGTGATTGCATCAATTGTAAATCTTTAGACAACAGAGTTTCGGTTTTTATATTAATTGAAATGTTCCGAGAAATGAAGAAAAAACCAACTTATGATGTTTATGGTGTGTTTACTGTTCAGGAAGAAATTGGTATTAGAGGAGCAAATGTTTCTGCAATGGATATAAACCCCGACTTTGGTTTTGGGCTAGACACTACGATTGCTTTTGATACGCCGGGAAGCACCAAAAAAGAACAGGTGTCTGCTTTGGGAGAAGGAGCGTGTATAAAAGTGATGGACTCCGCAACAGTTTGCGATTACCGTATGGTAAATTACATGAAGGAATTAGCGAAAAAGAAGAAATTAAAAACACAATTAGAGATCCTCCCCGCAGGAGGGACAGACACAGCTGGAATTCAAAGAATGAACCCAGGAGGAAGTATTGCTGGAGCGGTTTCCATACCAACCAGACATATACACCAAGTGATAGAAATGGTTCACAAAGAAGACGTAAGGGGAGCTATTGATTTATTGCGACACTCTGTAGAAAACCTACATAATTATGATTGGAACTTTAGATGATGGGACTCTAATGGTTTTGTGGTGTGTCAATGATTCTAGCACCAACAAACTAAACGCTACGATCAAACTGTTTTAGAAAGCGCACATCGTTTTCAAAAAACAAACGCAAATCTTTTACCCCATATTTAAGCATAGCGATTCTTTCAACCCCCATTCCAAAAGCATAACCACTGTATTTTTCAGGGTCAACTCCACAGTTTTTTAACACATTTGGGTCTACCATTCCACATCCTAAAATTTCTAACCACCCCGTTCCTTTGGTAATACGATAATCAGAATCGGTGTTTATCCCCAAGTAAATATCTACTTCAGCAGAAGGTTCTGTAAATGGAAAGTAAGAAGGCCGTAAACGTATTTTTGTTTTTTCTCCAAACATCTCTTTTGCAAAATAAAGTAGGGTTTGTTTTAAATCTGAAAAACTTACGTTTTCATCAATGTACAGCCCTTCTACTTGATGAAAAATACAATGAGCCCTCGCAGAGATCGCTTCATTTCTATATACCCTACCCGGAGAAAGAGTTCTAATAGGCGGGGTTTTTTTTTCCATATACCTGACCTGTACAGATGAGGTGTGTGTTCTTAAAAGCACATCTGGGTTAGTTTGCACGAAAAAGGTGTCTTGCATGTCTCTAGCGGGGTGTTCCTCTGGTAAATTGAGGGCAGAAAAATTATGCCAATCATCCTCTATTTCTGGCCCCTCACTTATTGTATAGCCTATTCGATTAAAAATCCCTACAATCTGATTCCTCACCAACGAAATCGGGTGGCGGGAGCCCAAATTGTCTAATGAAACAGGTTTGCTTAAATCAATTTCACTGACAGGGTCTTCATCCTCAAAAGAATCTTTATAATCCTCAATTTTTTCTTGCACTAAGCTTTTCAAGTTGTTTATTGACGAGCCAACCCCTTTTTTTTGTTCAACAGGAACCTCCTTGAAAGAAGAGAACAAACTGTTTAACACTCCTTTTTTTCCTAAATACTCAATTCTGAAACTGTTTAAATCTTCTTCAGATTCAGGGGTGTAATTGTTTACTTTCTCAACGAGCTCTTGTACTTTTTTTAACATCTTAAATATTTACTTATATTTGCGTGGTTATTTAGATTACAAAGTAAACAATATTTTTATACATATCATGAAAAAAACACTACTTAAAACATCAACAGCGATTTTGTTGTTGTTTGTTGTTATTACAACTCTAACATCTTGCGAGAAAGAAAAAAATACGATAGGTATAATAAAAGTGGTAAACTCTTCTAACCAAGCTATGAGTGGGGTTACGGTTGTATTGAATCAACAAAACACAATTCCAGGAACAGACCCAATAGAAAGTCTCAGGAAAACAGCAACAACAGACGCGACCGGCAAAGCTTCTTTCACCTACAGGTATGAGGCTATATTAGACGTAAGTGTAAATAAAACATCTGGAAACGACACTTATTCAGGAAGTGGTGTTATTAGGCTGCTTAGAGGAAAAACAGAACAAATTACTGTAGAAGCGGTAAAACAATAATTTTTATTGATAAGGTTATTATAAACTGAAATCCCAATTAAATTTTCTCCATTAATGAAAAACTACACAAAAATTTTTTTTATTTTCTTAATCTTATTGCCTTTAACCGTTTCTTCACAAAATAAAAAGAAATTAAAGGGCGATATAGCTTTCTACAAAGACAGTATAATACATTTAAAAGACAGTATTTATTACATCAAAAAGAAGTTAAATTTGAAAGACTTAGATATTTCTAAATTAGAGTCTAAAATTCAAAATTTAGAAAAACAAAACGCTAAGCTTCAAAACACATTAGACAAATCCCAAAACACTCTTGATAAATATCAAAAAGAACTTACCAACCTAGAAACTAAAAATAGTAACCTTAATTTGAAATATGACGATATAAAACAAAAAGAAATTAAACTAAACGATTCAATTGATTTTCTTAATAAGAAATTGACCTATCAAATATCACAAGTTGATTCTTTAAAAGACATAGAATTTCAAAATATTATTTTATTAACCGACATTATTGAAGACTCAGAATTTGATTGTCGAGATGTTTATGGTTCCTGGGATTTAAAAACCATGTTTTTATCACAAAAAAGTGAATTTATTAATTTTGAATCTGTTTATAGTTATGATAGACATAATGACCAAAAGTTTAAAGCAGATAAATCCGTCTTAGAAAAGATTGTTTTAATGGACCCAAACATTGCTGTTGTTGAGCTAAAGGACGGCCATAAAATATCGTGTTTATTTGAAATTACTATAGGAGCTGAGTCAGGTTTAAGAAAAAATTTGGTTATAAAATTTGTAGATACTGATAGAGAAGAGTTTAAGTTTGTTATTTCCGAATATGAAGGCGCTTATATTTTTAAATATGATTACAGTTCTCTTGTAAGTTTTTTTGATAGAAATGAATATAATGAAGGGTACACGGAAAACTTTAGAATTAGAGGGGTCACCTATGAAGACGAGTGGGACGTGTTAAATGACTATGATATAAATATTGTTGGAATCATAAAATAATTCTTAAATTATTAAAAGCAAAAAAATATGGCAGTAAATATCACTCAAAATATTTTAGTATTGCTTGTTTCATCAACATTTTCTGAGACTTAGCTCCTAAACGCTCTAATTTTTTTACCTCTTCAAAATGAGGCCAACCATCTTCATCTATAGACTTAAATTTATAATAACCGAAAGGAATTAACAATTTGCAAGTAGCGATGTGTAATAAATAAGTTTTTTCCTCTTTATCAAAAGCTCTGATACCCTGCCCTAACTCTTGTACGCCAATTAAAAAAAGTATGGTTTTTAGCGTAAGCTCATCTTCAAAACTTTCTTCAAGTTTTAAAACAAGTTCCTCCCATTTTTTCTCCAAATCTTCCATGATACAAATGTATTAAAATACTATCTTTACACTGTGAATTTTATTGATATAATTATTTCTATTTTTGTTTTGCTATTTGCATACAAAGGACTAAAAAGAGGATTAATAAAAGAACTTGTCTCACTTTTATCATTAATCATTGGGGTTTATATTGCAATCAATTTCTCTTCTTTACTAGAAGAACACCTTTATAAACATCTATCAAACTATAGTGAATTTGTTTCAATAATTTCATTTATATTGGTTTTTTTAATAGTCTTTTTATCTTTTAAAACAGCCGGCTTTCTTGTTAAAAAGCTGGTAAAATCATTTCAACTAGGTTTTTTAGACAAACTATTTGGTTTGTTGTTTGGGGTCTCAAAAATTGTGTTAGTACTTTCAATTCTACTTTTTGAAACTCAACATTTGTCAAACACATTTGGAAACATTATTCCAGAAAAAGAGATAAAAAAATCAGTGTTGTACAAACCAGTCTATAATATAGTTCCAACTATTGCTCCCGTTGCTAAAGAGAGAAAAATATGGACTAGAAAATTAAAAAAAACAATTAACAACGCAGTAAAAGATGTAGAGGACTTTATTTTAGAATAGCTTTTACCCCGGGAAGTTCTTTTCCCTCTAAATACTCTAACATGGCTCCTCCACCAGTAGAAATATAACTTACTTTATCCTCTAAGTTAAATTTTTTGATTGCCGCGACAGAATCTCCACCACCAACCAAACTAAACGCTCCGTTTGCAGTAGATTTACAAATAGCCTCCCCAATCTTTTTTGTGCCATTTTCAAAATTACTCATTTCAAAAACACCCATAGGACCATTCCAAATTATGGTTTTAGAATTTTCAATTTCTTTTGAAAAGAGACACACGCTTTCCTCCCCAATATCCAAACCCATATAAGAGTCTTGAATGTTTAATATGTTTGAAATTTTTATGTCAGCATCATTGTTAAAACCATTTGCATTTATAGAGTCAACCGGCAAAAGAAGTTTTACCCCCAACTCTGTTGATTTGTGTATAATAAAACTTGCCAAATCTACCCTATCTTCCTCAACCAAAGAAGTCCCTGTTTTTCCTCCTATCGCTTTTGCAAAAGTATAAGCCATTCCACCCCCGATAATTAAGCTATCTACTTTTTCTAGTAAAGACGTTATTACATCAATTTTTCCTGAAATCTTAGCCCCCCCAATAACAGCGGTTAATGGTTTTTGTGGACTGCTTAGAGCTTTTTCTAGGCTATCCACTTCATTTTTCAACAACAGCCCAAAATATTTTTCGGATGGGAAAAAAGAAGCGATCGTGGATGTAGAGGCGTGGTTTCTATGTGCGGCACCAAAAGCATCGTTTACATACACATCTGCTAAATCTGAAAGTTGTTTTGCAAATCCCTCGTCTGCTAGTTTTTCTTGTTTGTAAAATCTTAAATTTTCCAAAATCAACACCTCACCATTATTTAGTTTGCGTACCGCTTTTTTTGCAGAAGGGCCAATACAATCGTTAGAAAAAGATACCGACACACCCAATAACTCTTGTAAATAATTAACAACATGCCTTAAAGAAAATTTATCCTCTTTCCCTTTTGGCCTGCCTAGATGAGACATTAAAATAACTCTTGCTTTATCATTTAACAATTTATTGATGGTTGGTAAAGCAGCTTTAATTCTACTACCATCAACTACATTAAATTTTTCGTCTAAAGGAACATTAAAATCAACCCGCACAATAACTTTTTTACCTTCAAAATTTTGGTCTAATAGATTTTTCATTCTACAAAAATAAACAAAGTAAAAAATCAAACCAATGATTTGTAAAAAATCAGTAAATTTGACCTTAATATAATTATGAAATTTTCCAACATTTTAGCGCACAAGAGTTTAAAAAAACAACTGGTAAACTCAGTTAAAAACAATCGAATAGCTCACTCACAAATGTTCTTAGGGGAAAAATCTAGCCCCAAACTATTATTTGCTTTAGCTTACGCTCAATATATTAATTGTCAAAACAAATCTTCAGACGATTCTTGTGGAACCTGCCAATCTTGTGTTAAATATCAAAATTTAACCCATCCAGATCTACACCTAATATTTCCAGTTTTATCAATAAACAAGATTAAAAAAGTAACTTCAGATAATTTTGTAAATGAATGGAGAGAGAAGGTTTTAAAAAACCCCTACTTAGATCTTGACATATGGTTTGATGCTTTTTCGAGAGAAAATAAAACAGGAAAAACAGGATATATATACACTCAAGAGTCTGATAATCTACACAGAAAACTATCTTTAAAAAATTACGAATCAGAATTCAGGGTAGTTCTCATTTGGTTGCCAGAAAAGATGCAGACAAACACCTCTAACAAACTGTTAAAATTATTAGAAGAACCACCTATTAAAACGATATTTTTGTTGGTTTCAGAAAATACAGATTTAATCTTGAGCACTATTTTATCTAGGATACAGATAATCAAAACAAAAAGTTATAAACTTGAAGAAATTGAAAGTTTGTTGAGAGATAAATTTCCACTCAAAAAGATGGAGGAAATTAAAGAAATTATTTCTTTAACAGATGGAAATATCGGAGACTCCATTCAAATTTTACAGAATGATAATTTTGAAGACCAGAATTTTGAAGAGTATCAAGCCTGGATGAGGCTGTGTTACTCTGTAAATATCAAAGAAATTACAAAATGGGTAAATGAAAGAAGTCAAAACGGAAGAAGGTCTCAATCAACATTTTTAAAATATGCCTTAAAAATGATAAGAAATTGTTTGGTTTTTCATTTTTCGGAGACAAACAATTTGTTTGTCACACAAAAAGAAAGAGTTTTTTTAACAAAATTCCATCCATTTATACATCAAGATAATATATTTGAAATATCAGAAAAACTAGAAGAGTGTATTAAAAACATAGAAAGAAATGCAAATTCAAAAATCATGTATTATGAACTATCACTACAATTAATGAAACTCTTAAAAGTAAAGCGTAAATTTGTAGAATTAAATTAAACAATATGGCTTGTGGAACTGGTGGTGGATGCGATGGTTGTTCAGTCTCTGAGAAAAGAGGTTGTGGAACGAGTTCAGTTTTTAATTGGCTTGCAAAAATTGGCGATGATAAAAGTAGCGCATTTTCTGATTTAGCAGAAGTTCAGTTTAAGATGAACCGAAAAGGTTATTTTCAAAACACCGAAAACATATCTATTTCTGAGGGTGATTGGGTTGTGGTGGAGAGCGACTCGGGATATGATATAGGTAAAATAACCCTGTTGGGAGAGATTGTAAACCATCAATTAAAAAGAAAAAAAATAGACACATCAAAAGCACCTCTTAAAAAGATACATAGGCTCGCCGAAGATACAGACATACAGAAGCTTAAATCATCTATTGAATTGGAGGACCCAACACTAAAAAAAGCAAAGCTTATTATAAAAAGCCATAAACTAGAAATGAAACTGATTGATATTGAGTATCAGGGAGATAGGTCGAAAGCTATTTTTTATTATACAGCCGAAAAAAGAGTTGACTTTAGAGAGCTAATAAAAGAATACTCAAAAACATTTGCTATAAGAATAGAGATGAGGCAAATAGGGGTTAGACAAGAAGCAGCTATGGTTGGTGGTATTGGAAGTTGTGGTAGAGAACTTTGTTGTTCAACATGGATGACAGACTTTCCCCCTGTTTCAACTTCCTCCGCGAGATATCAACAACTGTCTATAAACCCACAAAAGATTTCAGGCCAGTGTGGAAAATTAAAATGTTGTTTAAACTTTGAGCTCGACTCTTACCTAGACTCACTAAAGCATTTTCCAAAATCTAAACAAATTCTAAAAACTGAAAAGGGTGATGCCAAACAAATAAAGATAGATGTTTTTAAAAAGAAACTAAGCTATGTTTATAAAACTAGGGAACCAGGAATTTTTGAACTTTCATTGAAACAAGTTGTTCAAATAATTGCAGACAACAAAAACGGTAAAAAACCACTATCTTTAGAAGATTTCATATTGGATAAGGAAGCAAACAAAGTAGGTTTCAAAAATGTTGTCGGACAAGATAATATAAATAGGTTTGATAAGAAAAATAAAAAAACAAGAAATAAAAACAAGAGAAGAAATTACAAAAAACAAAATAATGAAAAGTAAGCTCTTAATCTACTTATTTTTTTTAATCGTGATTTTTTCCTGTACTAAAGAGAAAATTAAATATCATAGTTTTAAGGACAATGTTTGGGCTTCAAACAAGACTATAAAATTTGATATTAATTTTGATGACACGACACGATTACATGATTTAGACTTTTCAATCAGGCATACCACCTCATATCCTTATCAAAACATAATCTTTTTCACCCACCACTTTTTTAACAATCAAAAGATATCTACAGACACATTTAACATTGACTTAGCACAAAAAGACGGAAAGTGGTATGGAAGGGGCAAAAGCGATGTTAGAGAGTTAAGTGGGGTAAATTATAGTGTAGATCAGTTTTACAAAAAAGGGGTCCATACTTTTGAGTTAGAGCTAGCGATGAGAGAAAATAACAGCCTTAAAATTGACAAATTACCTCACGTATCAGCTATTTCACTTTATGTTAAAGATATAAATGAGTAGAAGAAAAAAAATATTGATTTGGTTAATTTGTTTAAGCCCCTTTTACGGGTTTCTTCTTTTGATGTATTTTGTAAAAATTAATACAATTTCCGAAAACCCAAGAGAAGGAGAGAATAGGGACCCTGGGATGATTTATTTTACAGATATTGACAATCCTCAAAACAATTTATCTACAATAATTTATTCCGCAGATGGAGTTATATTGGGTGAGTACTATAAAGAAAACAGATCAAATACTAATTATTTAGATTTGTCCCCTGTTTTAATTGACGCTTTAATTTCTACAGAAGATATAAGATTTAGAAACCACTCTGGAATTGATGTTCGTTCTCTTTTTAGAGCTATTTATGGGATTCTTACAGGAAGTAGTACCTCTGGAGGAGCTAGTACATTATCACAACAATTATCCAAAATGTTGTTTACAGGAAAGACCTCTACAGGATTAGGAAGAATAAAACAAAAACTTAAAGAATGGGTAGTCGCTGTTGAATTGGAAAAAAGATACTCTAAAAATGAGATTTTATCGATGTACCTAAACAGGTTTGATTGGATTAATCAAGCGGTAGGGATAACATCAGCTTCAAAAATATATTTTAACACAACCCCCAAAAATTTAGATGTAAATCAATCAGCAATGTTGGTTGGGATGTTGAAAAACCCATCACTATATAATCCTAGGAGGAACCCAGAGGGAACACAAAACAGAAGAAATGTTGTTTTATCTCAAATGATGAAATACGGAAAAATCACAAAAACAGAATGTGATTCATTACAAGACCTTCCATTAAACTTAGATTATCAAAAAGTAGATCATAACGAAGGCTTAGCTCCTTATTTTAGAGAACAATTAAGGCCTTGGATGAAAGAATGGTGTTCTAAAAACAAAAAATCAAATGGAGAGTATTATAATCTATATACAGACGGTTTGATTATTCACACTACAATAGATTCTAAGATACAAAAACATGCCGAAGCTGCCGTAAAGAAAAAAATGGCAGAACTACAAGAAAAATTTTATACGCACTGGAAGGGTTATTCAAAAGCTCCCTACCCAAAACATTTTAGCAGAAAACAGATCGACGAAATAATTTATCAAGGAATCAAACGATCAGAAAGATACAGAAAACTTAAAAACCAAGGCAAATCAAAAAAGGAGATAGATAAAATTTTTAACATTAAGGTTAACACAACTCTTTTTTCATGGGAGGGAGAATTCGACACCCTAATCTCGCCCAGAGACTCTGTAATTTATAATAAGTTCTTTATTCATACAGGACTGATGAGTATGAACCCTACAGACGGACATATAAAAGCTTATGTTGGAGGAATAAACCATAAGTTTTTTAAATACGATCATGTTTTAAAAGGTAGTAGACAGGTGGGGTCTACTTTTAAACCGTTTTTATATTCTTTAGCTATACAAGAGGGAGTGGATCCGTGTGATAAAATTTTAAACTCTCCTGTAGTATTTGATAAAGATGATTGGGGACTATCAAAAGACTGGATACCATATAACTCTAGTACAGATTTTGATGGACTGTCACTAACTCTTAAATTTGGACTTGCAAACTCAATTAATATAATGACCGCTTATATTATGCATCAATTTGGACCAAAGCCAGTAGTAGATATGGCGAGAAAAATGGGGATAACTTCATATTTAAAAGCGGTCCCTTCAATTTGTTTAGGAACGTTTGATTTGACAGTAAAAGAGATTACGGGAGCTTACTCAACATTTGTAAATAAGGGGGTTTATACAGAGCCGATTTTTGTCACAAAAATTACAGATAAGAATGGGGTTATATTAGAAAGATTTCATTCAGAAAAAAACGAGGCTTTAAGTGAAGAAACATCAGCAATTATGATCAAATTATTGCGGGGAGCTGTTGATGGTGTATATGATAAAAACTACCATGAAAGAATAAAATATTTAATTGAACACGGAAACAAGAAAGAAAAAAAATTAGCAAGTAGATCTAAAAATGGAATACGAGGAACCGCCAGGTCCTTAAGATCTACCTATGGTATTTCGGCTCAGATAGGGGGAAAAACAGGAACTACTCAAAACTATTCAGATGGTTGGTTCGTTGGCATAACACCTAATTTAGTAACAACTGTTTGGACTGGATGTGAAGACAGATCCGCACATTTTAGAAATGCTCTAGGCTACGGTGGTAGCACAGCTTTACCTGTATTTGGTCAATTCATGAAGAATGTATATGAGGATGAAACCATAATCGATGTAACACAACAGGACTTGTTCGAGTTTTCAGGTTTAAAAGTAAAAAATTGGGCTGAAAACAAAATGAATTGTAATCCATTAGGCTCGTTGAATCCAGAGCAAAATCTAGAAGAAGAAGAATTTTAATTATGATAAATAAAGTAGTAAATAATATAGAGTCCGCATTAAAAGGGGTAGAAAGTAACATGACATTTATGTTTGGTGGTTTTGGACTTTCTGGAATACCAGAAAACTCAATAGCCGCGCTTTCTAAAAAAGATATTTTTGGATTAACATGTATCTCTAATAATGCGGGAGTAGATAATTTTGGACTTGGTTTATTGCTAAAGAGAAAACAGATTATAAAAATGATATCTTCTTATGTTGGTGAAAACGCAGAATTTGAAAGGCAAATGCTCTCAGGAACACTGGAAGTAGACCTAATACCACAGGGAAGTTTGGCTGAAAGATGTAGAGCGGGTGGAGCGGGAATTCCGGCTTTTTTCACTCCCGCCGGATATGGAACAGAAGTTGCGGAAGGGAAAGAGGTTAGAGAGTTTAATGGAAAACCTCATATATTAGAGACAGCATTGACTGCAGATTTTGCTTTTGTAAAAGCTTGGAGGGGAGACACCGCGGGTAATCTAATTTTTAAAGGAACAGCCCGAAATTTTAACCCCCTAATGGCAATGGCTGGCAAAATTACTGTTGCAGAGGTGGAGGAGTTAGTTCCCGCAGGAGAGTTAGACCCAAATCAGATTCATACTCCCGGAATATTTATACAAAGAATTTTACAGGGTAAGAAATACGAAAAGAGAATAGAACAGAGAACCGTTAGATCAAGAGAATAATGTCACTAGATAAAAATAAAATTGCTCAGCGAATTGCTCAAGAGTTAGAACATAATATGTATGTTAATTTAGGAATTGGTATTCCAACATTGGTTGCAAACTATATACCCAAGGGAATTGATGTTGAATTTCAATCAGAAAATGGAGTGTTAGGAATGGGCCCCTTCCCATTTGAAGGTGAAGAGGACGCAGACCTAATTAATGCGGGTAAACAAACTATTACAATGATGCCTGGAGCAGCGCTTTTTGACTCCGCTACCTCTTTTGCGATGATCAGAGGTAGACATGTTCAACTAACTGTTTTAGGAGCTATGGAGGTGTCAGAAAATGGAGATATTGCAAACTGGAAAATACCTGGTAAAATGGTAAAAGGAATGGGTGGAGCAATGGATTTGGTTGCTTCAGCAGAAAATATTATTGTAGCTATGATGCACACAAATCGAAAGGGTGAGAGTAAAATACTAAAAAAATGTCAACTACCAATTACGGGGGTAAATTGTGTAAAAAAAATAGTGACAAATCTTGCGGTTTTAGAAGTAACAAAGAATGGATTTAAACTTTTAGAAAGAGCCCCCGGAGTAAGTTTGGAAGAAATAATAAAAGCTACAGAAGCTGAATTAATTATCGAGGAGGAAATCCCTGAAATGATACTTTAATTTAAACGGTTGGTTAAAATTTGTATTTGTTTTTTAGGAGATTTTCTGTTGTACAAAATATTATAAACCGCCTCACTAATTGGCATATCTAACTTTACCTCTTCGTTTATTTCAATAATACATTTTACCGCATAATATCCTTCGGCAATCATTTTTAGCTTTAGTTGTGCAGAATGTACACTATATCCCCTACCTATCATTTCCCCAAAAGTTCTGTTCCTGCTAAACTGAGAATATGCCGTTACTAACAAATCCCCCAAGTAAGCCGATTCATTTATATCTCTTTTTATGGGGTGAACAGTGTCCACAAAACGCTTTATTTCTCTGATCGCGTTAGAAACTAAAACCGCTTGAAAATTATCACCATATCCTAAGCCGTGACATATTCCAGAAGCAAGAGCGACTACATTTTTAAGTACCGCAGAGTATTCTGTGCCATATATATCATCAGATACAGTTGTTTTGATGTACCTACCCTCAATAGAGTTTGCAAATAAATTCGCTTTTTTTAAATCACCACAAGCAATAGTTAAATAAGACAATCTTTCTAAAGCAACCTCTTCCGCGTGACAAGGACCGGTTAAAACACCAATATTTTCATATGGAACCCTGAATTGATTATAAAGAAACTCTCCTACTATGGTGTTATTTTCAGGTACAATTCCTTTAATAGCTGAAAACACCACCTTGTCTTTAATAGAAACAGTCAAGTTCTTTAATGTAGATTTTAAAAACGCTGACGGAACCGCTAAAACTAAATAATCTGAATCTCTCACAATCTTATCAATATCTGAACTTATGTTTAACCTCTCTTTTTTAAGTTCTGCATCGGATATATAATTAGGGTTGTGTCCATATTTTTGTATATGTTCTATAGCATCTTCATTTCTCATCCACCAATTCACACAATTAACATTCTCACACAACATTTTTACAATTGAGGTTGCCCAACTACCCCCGCCAATTACACCTATTTTGATAACATCTTTCATTGTATTACTCTTCGGTGTTTTTTTGATTTTCCGCTTTCATCTGTGGGAAAAACAACACATCTTGAATAGAATTAGAGTTTGTCATAATCATACTTAATCGATCAATACCTATTCCTAAACCAGCTGTTGGAGGCATCCCATACTCTATAGCTCTAAGGAAATCTTCATCTAATATCATCGCCTCATCATCACCTCTTTTGCCTAGCTCTAATTGTTCTTCAAATCTAGCTCTTTGATCAATTGGGTCATTTAACTCAGAAAAAGCGTTACAAATTTCCTTCCCATTACAAATAGCTTCAAAACGCTCTACTAACCCCTCGTGTTTTCTGTGTTTTTTTGCTAATGGGGACATTTCTACAGGATAATCGGTAATAAAAGTTGGCTGAATTAATTGTCCTTCACACTTTTCCCCAAAAATTTCATCAATTAGCTTCCCCCTTCCTACGCTTTTGTTTACTTCAACACCCAATTTTTTGGCGGTTTCTCTAAGTGTTTTTTCATCCATTTTAGAAATGTTGATTCCTGTAAAATGTTCTATTGCTTCATACATTGTATATCTTTTCCAAGGCCTTTTGAAGTTGATTAGATTTTCTCCTAACTGAACTTCTGTTTTGCCATGTAAATCCAGTGCAATTTTTTCAACCATTTCTTCGACCAAATCCATCATCCATTCATAATCTTTATATGCAACATACAATTCCATTTGAGTAAACTCTGGATTGTGAAAACGGCTCATACCCTCATTTCTAAAATCTTTTGAAAACTCATATACACCATCAAACCCCCCAACTACCAATCTTTTTAAATACAGTTCGTTAGCAATTCTTAAATATAAATCCATATCCAAAGTATTGTGATGTGTTTTAAAGGGGCGGGCCGCAGCGCCCCCGTAAACAGGTTGTAAAATTGGGGTTTCTACCTCTAAATAACCTTTATTGTTTAAATAAGAACGCATAGAATTTGTAAGTTGTGTTCTTTTAACAAAAGCATCTTTCACTTCCGGATTTACAACAAGGTCAACATACCTTTGTCTATATCTCTTCTCTGGATCAGTAAAGGCATCATGAACCCTTCCCTCTCCATCAACTTTAGGCAGAGGAAGGGGCTTTAGGGATTTTGTTAGCAAGGTCAACTCTTTTACTTTTACAGATATTTCTCCAACCTTTGTAGTAAAAACCTCTCCTTTTACCCCAACAATATCACCAATGTCAAGAAGTTTTTTGAAAACAGTATTGTATAAAGTTTTATCTTCTCCCTTACATATTTCATCTCTATTTACATAAATTTGAATTTTTCCTTCACTATCTTGAAGTTCAGCGAAAGAAGCTTTTCCCATTATTCTTCTGCTCATAATTCTTCCCGCCAGAACAACATTCAACACCTCCCCATCCCTGTATTGTTCTTTAACTTGTGTTGACGTGGCGTTTACACAAAACAATTCTGAAGGGTAGGGGTTTATACCCAAATCTATCAATTTTTGCAAACTTTCTCGTCTTACTAATTCTTGTTCTGAAAACTCTCTACTCATTTGTAAATTTTTTTGCAAAGATAGGAATTCTTTTATCCTAATATTTTGTAATTTCGGCTTCTTTAAAAAAACATATTTATAAAATGAAAATGAACGACTATATTAGTGATTTTACCAATCATTTAACAGAAGCAATGGAAATAGGAGATTCCTCCGAGTTTGTTAATACAGACAAGAAATTTAAAAATATTTTAATCTGTGGCTTAGGAGGATCTGGTATTGGAGGGACTATTTTAAATGATATTGTTTCTCTTGATATAGACATTCCAATTTCATCTACAAAGGATTACAGCATACCTAATTTTGTAAATGAGAATACTTTAGTTATCGCATCATCATATTCAGGAAATACAGAGGAAACTATTTCCGCATTACAGATATGTATACAAAGAAAAGCGGAAATTTGTATTATAACCTCTGGTGGAAAATTAAAAGACATAGCGATTAAAAATAATTTTAATCATATTATTATACCTGGAGGCCACCCACCTAGAGCTATGTTTGGATATGCTTTTACAGAGCTTTTTTATGCGTTGAATATTTATGGAATTATAGATAATTCTTTTCAAAGTGATTTTAAAAAGGCTATTCAAATCTTAAACACAGAAAAACAAAATATACAAAAACAATCGATTTTATTAGCAGAAAAAATGTATAAGCAAACTCCGGTAATCTATGTCGCTAAAGGTTTTGAGGGAGTGGCGGTTCGTTTTAGACAACAATTAAATGAAAATAGTAAAATGTTGGGTTGGCATAATGTAGTTCCCGAGATGAATCACAATGAACTTCTAGGTTGGAGAACAAATGTGGAAAACTTAGCGGTTATTTACTTCCGCAATAAGTCGGACTTCAAAAGAAATCAAGTTAGAATGGACATTAATAAAAAGATTATTTCCAAATATACATCAAACATTTCTGAGGTATGGAGTGTTGGAGATTCTGTTATTGAAAACACATTATATCATATTAATCTAGGAGACTGGATAAGTTGGTATTTATCAGAAATGAATAATGTTGATGCAATTGAAATTGATGTAATTAACTATTTAAAAGGAGAATTATCAAAAATTTAATGAACAAAAAAGTAATATTTGAAGATTTAGGACTGATAGATTATAAAAAATGCTGGGATTATCAGGAGGAAATTTTTGCAAAAACTATTGAAATAAAAACTAAAAATAGAAAAGAAAATAGATGTATTGAAACCAAAAACACACTTATTTTTTGTGAACACCCCCACGTATATACCCTAGGTAAAAGTGGAGATGAAAAAAATTTATTAGTAAATGCAGAATATTTAAAAAAAGTGGGAGCTTCATTTTATAAAATTAACCGAGGAGGAGATGTTACTTATCATGGCCCAGGACAAATTGTGGGTTATCCAATTTTAGATCTAGAAAATTTTTTTACCGATATTCACAAATATCTTAGGTTATTAGAGGAGGCGGTAATTCTTACTTTAAAAGAATATGGATTAAACGGAGAGAGATCTGAGGGTGAAACTGGTGTCTGGCTTGATGTTGGCTCTACGAAAGCAAGAAAAATTTGTGCTCTTGGGGTAAAAACAAGTAGATGGGTTAGTATGCACGGCTTTGCATTTAATGTAAATTCAGATTTATCCTATTTTGGGAATATTGTGCCATGTGGAATTATAGATAAACAAGTTACCTCTCTAGAAAAAGAGCTAAAAAAAGAAATGGACATGTGGGAGGTCAAGAACAAACTTAAAATACATTTAGTTAATCTGTTTGAAATGGATTTGGTTTGATTTGAAAAAAACACCAATTATGGTTATCAATTTTGGATTGCAGAAAGACAAAACCTTAAGTTGTTTTATGCAAGAGGTTTGTGGGGTCAGTATGTAATATGTGTTCCAGAAATAGACATGATTATTGTCCGCTTAGGAAGAAAATACGGAAGACGTTTACAAGATGGACACCGTCATGATTTTTATAAATTTGTAGACGCCGCTTTAGAAATGTATAACTAAAACCTATATATGATGAAAAATCTGATTAAAATTATAATTCTATTATTAATAGCTAATAATTTACAAGCTCAAAAAACACAAACAGACAATTCAGGGTTAATTATTAAATTGAAAGACTTATACTATAGTTATGAAATTAATAGAGAAATAGACGAGCAAAACGAGTTTCTTAAGCTAAGTTTTATGAATAATCAAGAAGACGACATAATACAAAGTTTTCAATCATACACAGACTATTGTAAATCCATTAAAACGGACGGCATTAAAGACGACTCTCTTAGATTCTATTTGCAAAATTATATAAACTGGTTGATAGAGCTAAATATATCGATTATTGATAAAACTAAAGATAGTAATGATGTTAATAAGACAAAACAAAACTTTTATAAAAAAAGAGACCAATATTACACATACCTATATAGTGAGTATGCTACTCAAAAATTTATTAAAATTAGTGAAGATTATTATTGGGAAAATATTGACAAGAACAATTACATCTCAGCAAAAGAATACTTAATTTATAATAGTCTAAAAACAACTAATATTAAAAACGCGGTTAAATTTTTAGATTCAATATCATTATTTATATCAGATTTTCAAGAATACTCCATTTATCAAATTGAAATTGCTGACCAACAGATTATTAATGATAATGAATTTGGGGTAGACGAAGATGGTTTGTTAATCGGAGAAAAAGTTGCCTTAGAAAAATATTTAGAATTATTAGAAAAGAAAGAGTATTCTTTATACTTATTTGAAGCTTGGAGAAAATGGAGAAGTGTATATCAATATCAAAATGGCTCATCAAAGTTCTCATTTATTAATAATGATTTATTTAATAGCAAAAGGAAAGAAATTTCATTTTTTATTTTAGATTTTATTAAAAATAATCCACAAGATGATTTAGCAATAAATCAATTTTTACTTTTTGCTACACAAGAAAATATATTAAGGTTTGGGCCATATGATTATGGTAACCAAAACGCTATAGAAATGTATAATTTGTTTCCAGAAAAATATGATTTTTAATGTTATCCGATTTAAAATTAAATAAAGTCCTTTTTCTAGATATAGAGACTGTTCCTATAAAATATAATTTTAAGGAGCTTTCTCCAGTATTTCAAAAGCTTTGGGAAGAAAAAACATCTTGGCAAAGAAAGGATGAATTCACAGCTTCTGAATTTTATAAAAAGAAAGCGGGTTTGATGGCAGAATTTTCAAAAGTAGTTTGTATATCTGTAGGATACTTATTTACAGAAAAAGGAGAAAATCATTTTCGAATTAAATCCTTTTATGGGGATGAAGAAAAAGAATTACTGTCAGAATTCATTCTTCTTTTAAACAAAGAGTTTAACACAAAAAAACATCAGTTATGTGCTCATAATGGCAAGGAATTTGATTTTCCATTTTTATCAAAAAGAATATTAATAAACGATTTAAAACTTCCAAAACTTTTAAATATTGCGGGTAAGAAACCATGGGAATTAAATCATTTAGACACAATGGATTTGTGGAGGTTTGGAGACTACAAAAATTACACTTCTATAAAATTACTCTCTGAACTTTTTAATATCCCAACACCAAAGGATGATATCGATGGAAGTCAAGTTTCTAGAGTGTATTGGGAAGAAAAAGATTTGGAAAGAATAAAAATTTATTGTCAAAAAGACACCATTACTGTTGCACAATTACTTTTAAAATACAAAGGAGAAGACCTTATAAAAGAAGAAAACATTGAGTTTGTATAACTGAGAAAGAAAAACTATTTTTATACGCTTAAAATTTAATATCATGGCAAATAAATTGTTGGAGTTTAAAAACTTGGTAACTGAGTTTAAAACCGAAGGAAAGTCAGTAAAAGCGGTTAAAGGTGTTAGTTTCGAATTAAATAAGGGGGAAACTATTGGAATTGTCGGCGAATCAGGCTCTGGTAAATCTGTAACTTCTCTTTCAGCCATGAGATTAATCCCTGATCCACCAGGAGAAATTACGGGAGGGGAAATTATTTTCCATAGAAATGATGGCTTGGAAATAGATTTGTTGTCTATTTCTGAGGAAGAAATGAGAGCATACAGAGGAAATGATATTGCAATGATTTTCCAAGAACCAATGACTTCCTTAAATCCTGTTTTTACATGTGGAGATCAGGTAGTAGAAGCAATTATACTTCACCAAAAAGTAAGTAAAAAAGAAGCAAAGGAAATTACCATTAAGTTGCTCGAAGAAGTTCAGCTTCCTGACCCAGAAAGAATTTATTCAACCTACCCACACCAAATTTCAGGAGGTCAAAAACAAAGGGTAATGATCGCTATGGCTATGAGTTGTCAGCCATCTGTGTTAATTGCAGATGAGCCAACTACCGCATTAGACGTAACGGTTCAAAAAACAATATTGGAGCTTATGCAAAAACTCCAGAAGGAAAGAGATATGGGAATTATGTTTATTACACATGATTTAGGAGTTATTGCGGAATTAGCGGATAAGGTGGTTGTGATGTATAAAGGAGATATTGTGGAGCAAGGAAATGTTTGGGACATCTTTACTAATCCAAAACATCCATATACTAAAGGATTATTAGCTTGTCGCCCTCCATTAGACAAAAGATATACTTTCTTGCCGACGGTTTCTGATTTTATGAAAGTAGATGACAATGGTAATATTATTGATAACGGTATCTCTGTATCAGAATTTACTAAAGATTTAGCTATACCAGATAGTGATAGAAAAGCTAAGCAAGAAAAATTATTTGCAAAAGAACCAATTTTACAGGTAAAGAATTTAAAAACACATTTTGCTATTAGGAACGGATTTTTCGGGGGAGTTACAGGATATGTAAAAGCTGTAGATGATGTTACTTTTGACGTGTATCCTGGAGAAACTCTAGGACTTGTAGGCGAAAGTGGTTGCGGTAAAACAACTACAGGAAGAACCATTTTAAGGCTGGAGGAGCCAACCGAGGGACAAATGATTTACAAAGGCAAGGATATTGCAACAATGAATGCGGAAGAATTAAGATCATTTCGTAAAGAAGTACAAATTATCTTTCAAGACCCATATTCTTCATTAAACCCAAGAATGACAATCGGTAATGCGATAATGGAACCTATGCAAGTTCATGATATTCTAGAAAATGATGAGCAGAGAAAAAAGAGAGTGGAAGAACTATTAGAACGAGTAAGTCTAAACCCGTCACATTTCTATAGATATCCACACGAGTTTTCTGGCGGGCAAAGACAAAGAATTGGCATTGCTAGAGCTCTAGCTGTAAATCCTAAATTTATTATTTGTGATGAATCGGTTTCTGCATTAGACGTTTCAGTACAAGCCCAAGTTTTAAATTTATTAAATGAGTTAAAGGAAGAATTTGGACTTACCTATATTTTTATATCTCACGACCTGTCTGTAGTAAAATACATGAGTGATAGAATGGTAGTAATGCAAGAGGGTAAGATTGAAGAAATGGGAGAGGCTGATAAGATATACAATAAACCAGAAACTCGTTATACTCAAAAATTAATTGATGCAATACCTGAGGGGAAGATAGAAGATATAAAAAAACACCTAGAAAACAAGGGAATTAAAGTTGGTTAAATGAAAACTGCAATAATTGGCGGCGGAGCGTCGGGGTTTTTTGCAGCAATCAATACAAAAGAAAACTTCCCAAACTCGGAAGTTTCTATTTTTGAGAAATCAAGCAAACTACTGTCGAAAGTTTTGGTATCTGGTGGAGGAAGATGTAATGTTACCAACTCCGAAAGATCTATTTCTAACTTTTCAAAATCTTATCCTAGAGGAGAGAAACAACTTAAAAAATTATTTGGTATTTTTAATAATCAAGATACTATAGAGTGGTTTGAAGACAGGGGTGTAGAAATTGTTGCAGAAGAAGATGGAAGAATGTTTCCAAAATCAAATACTTCCCAAACTATTTACAATTTATTTATATCTGAATCGGAAAAATTAGGAGTAAGGATAAATTTAAAATCATCTGTAACTTCATTAACACAAGAGGGTGAAAAAATAAGTTTTCAAGTAAATGGACAGAAACTACTATTTGACAAAGTGATAGTATGTGCAGGAGGGTCTCCTAAATTAAGTGGATTAGAATGGCTAAAATTTTCAGGTCATAAAATTGAAGATCCAGTTCCCTCATTGTTTACATTTAAAATTCCCACCGAAAAGATAACACAACTAATGGGACTTTCTGTTCCAAGAGCATTGGTTTCTATTGAAGGAACAAAACTTAAAAATACAGGCCCATTATTAATTACTCACTGGGGATTTAGTGGTCCGGCGGTTTTAAAACTCTCTTCCTTTGGAGCTAGAATTCTTTCTGATAAAAAATATAATTTTAGGATAAGTATTTCTTGGTGTGGAGAAAATAATTTTGAAAAAGTAAAAGAGGAAATACAGAATATCATCAATACAAATCAGAAGAAAAAACTTAATAACATACGTCCGTATAACTTTCCGAAAAGATTATGGAGTTACTTGTTAGATAGGTCTGAATTGTCAGAAGAAAAACCTTATTCGGAATTAGGAAAAAAACAGTTAAATAAATTGGTGCAAATTATTTCTAACGATAGTTATGTAGTTAGTGGAAAAACTACTTTTAAAGAAGAGTTTGTAACATGTGGAGGTGTGAGTTTGGAAAGTATAAACTTTAAAACTATGGAGAGTAAACACATAAAAAACCTTTACTTTGCAGGAGAAATACTTGATGTAGATGGTATAACAGGGGGATTTAATTTTCAAGCAGCTTGGACTACCGCTTTTATTGCCTCAAAACTAAACTAATGAGCGAAGCAAAACTTACTCGAATAAATAAATTTCTTTCAGAAATTGGATATTGCTCTAGAAGAGCAGCAGACAAATTAATAGAACAAGGAAGAGTAAAAATAAATGGAGAAGTTCCATTAATGGGAACAAAAGTTTCAGATGAGGATGAGGTAAGTGTAAATGGGAAAGTGGTGCATAGAGCCAAAAAGAAAAAGATGGTTTATATTGCATTTAATAAACCTAGAGGAATTGTCTGTACAACCGATCAAGTGAGAGAGAAAGATAATATAATTGATTATATTAATTATCCCACCAGAATTTTTCCTATTGGTAGGTTAGATAAGCCAAGTGAAGGATTAATCTTCCTTACTAATGATGGTGATATTGTAAATAAGATTTTGCGTGCTAGGAACAATCATGAAAAGGAATATGAAGTTTCTGTAGACAAGCCTGTTACAAAAGAATTTGTGCAGGAGATGCAAAATGGTGTTCCTATTCTAGATACGATTACTCGTAAATGTAAAGTGAAACAAACAGGAAAAAAGACTTTTAAAATTATCTTAACTCAAGGTTTAAACCGCCAAATTCGTAGGATGTGTGAGTATTTAGGTTACGAGGTAAAGAATTTAAAAAGAGTCAGGATCATGAATATTAAGTTAGATATAAAAGTAGGGGAATATAGAGATTTTACTTCTTCAGAGTTAAATACTCTAAACCAGCTGTTAGCCAACTCATCTAAAACGTTTGATAAGGACCTATAATTTTTCCAAAATCATATCCCATAATTTTTTACGAGCAATTAAGGAACTGATAGCTGTTTCTTCAACTTCTCTCCATTTCTTTTCATCCTCTCCACATAAATCAGAAATAAGTTGTAAAGCAAGCGGTCCATGATCTCCTCCATCTAATTCAATGTGTCTTTCCAAGTAATATACAAACTTATCTAGTTTGTTATCAGTATTATATTCCTCTACAATAGCGGTAAACATATCTGGGATTAAA
>TARA_B100000674_G_scaffold78170_1_pt1 | contig 35280 bp, 55 predicted proteins | sample TARA_B100000674 | Tara Oceans TARA_B100000674 (sample SAMEA2622759) | marine metagenome | biome: marine biome (ENVO:00000447); feature: surface water layer (ENVO:00002042); material: "saline water (ENVO:00002010), including plankton (ENVO:xxxxxxxx)" | depth 5 m | reverse complement strand
ACCACTGACAAGAGCATACGTGAACATATATTTGAAGAAGAAGGTGAACCAGTAGCACCACTGATACCACCCAATAGCAACATAGAATGGGTCACCCCCAAGTAAATTCAAGATCAAAATTTTTTTGCACACATATTTTTTGGAATTAAATACCCATTTCGGGTGGCACAGTCTCGGATAAGTACTGTTACACTCATACACAAGGAGCATCACATGGACGGTAAAAACAAGATTGAAGCATTAGAAGATCAACTGTGGAACATCAAACAGAGATTGGAATACGTGGAGTCAGTGTTGGAGATCGATGTCGAGGACGAAGAAGACTGGGATCCAACCACAGAACCACACGAAGAACCAGATCATGTGTGTGATGACGAGTGTGATCATGACTACGATGAAGCACACAACAATCACCCACTGGGCAGAGCAGACAACGACGATGTTGATGCTGAAGACCTTGATCACTCCAATGCGGCCGCTTACGACTCACTGCCAAGTGACGTTGAGCCAGACAAGCAGTAGGTTGTTTCACAAGGGCCACTTGCTGGCCCTTTAAACCTTTAAATACACACATGGAACTCATCATCAAAGCCATCATAGGTGGCATGGTTATTGCCACAGTCAGCACAGTAAGCCAACGTTATCCTAGCATAGGTGCGTTCATATTAGGTATACCTTTGGCTACGTTTGTGTCATTCGTGTTCATGCACTACGCAGGAGTTGATGTACACACATTCAAAACTGTGAGCATACAAACTGTTTACTTCGTAGCAGTCAGCTTATTGTTCTTTCCTGTGTTTGTGCTGATGTTATCACAGTATGGATTTTGGATTGCACTTATCACTGGTGCTGTCAGTACTGGTGTGTTGATGCTGTTGTTGTACAAATTCATAGCCTAACACAAGATCTCAGATAAATACAGTTGTAGAAAGAGAGGCAACAATGAAAAGTTTTATAGTTGGAATTAGAAACCTTACCCTTAAATTGCTTTACAAGATAGCAAGACCCGTTATATTTTTGATGGATCCAGAAGAAGCACACTATTCAATGAAAAGAATAGGTATAGCTCTGGGCAGTACCAATGTGACCAAATGGCTTACATCACTGCTGTATGACTACAATGACGATGCATTAAAAACAACGGTTGATGGTGTCAAGTACAGAAACCCAATGGGATTGTCAGCAGGCTTTGACAAGGACGGTGAACTCACAAAGATATATCCGTCACTGGGCTTTGGACTGGCTGAGCTAGGATCAATCACTGGAGAGATATGTCCAGGTAATCCAGGCAAAAGATTGTTTAGAATGATCAAGTCAAAAGCAATCGTGGTATGGTATGGACTCAACAACATGGGTGCAGAAAAACTTTCAAAGAATTTATCCAACCAAGACTTTGGTAGATTGCGTGTTGGTATCAATGCGGCACTCACAAATCAAACATCAAACTTTGATCTTGATGCGGCTGTGAAGGACTATGTCAAAACAATGACCCTGTTCAAAGACATTGGTGACTACTTTACAATCAACATCAGTTGCCCTAACACACAGGAAGGTGAACCATTTGTAATCAGAGAGAATCTAGATGCACTATTGACAGCAGTCAATGAGCAGATACGTCCTATTACTAGAAAGCCCATATACGTTAAACTTGCGGCAGACATGAGCATTGAAGAAATAGACATCATAGTTGATGCTTGTACGGATCACAAGATGGACGGCTTTGTGTGTACCAACCTTGCTAAACCAGAGTTCAACTCAGAACATAGACCAGAAGAGTATCCAACCACACAAGGACTACTGCCCAAAGGCAAAGGTGCAATGAGTGGATTACCTCTACAACGTATTTCAACAGATGTGATACGCCATGTGTACAGAAAGACACAAGGCAAGATGACAATCATAGGTGTTGGTGGAATATTCACTGCCAAAGATGCGTATGAAAAGATCACGTCAGGTGCTAACCTGTGTCACATGATCACAACAATGATATTTGATGGTCCACAGAACATCAGTGAAATAAACAGAGGATTGGTCAAACTATTGAAAGCAGATGGATTCAACTCAGTCGCAGAAGCAGTTGGGTCACGCAATCCGTTGCCAACCAATGTGGTAAGTTCAAAGAAATTTGAATTGCTTAAATCAGCTTAATCTTCAAGTATCAGGGCTTTAATACTTTTTTCGCCCATGTATATTTCTATCTGGGCTTTACTCTTGATGCATTGATATTTTACAGACTCTGAATAGTTTCTTTCAGCATGGCGTTTGCCTCTTAGGCACATGGCCATTGACTCTTGTATCCTGTGTTCCTTGATCTCATTGTTCACGAACATTAATAGTGCTACAACCGTTTCAATCATGATTAACTCCCGTTACCGTTTGTGTACTTGATATCTCTGTCAGCATCTTTTAGCTTTTCGATATCATTGATAACCTTGTCCATTTGTTTGTTTAAAAATTCTATGTTGATCTTGTTGTTGGCCATTGAATCCAAATGTTTCTGCATGGTTTCAACTGACTTGTACAAATCCTCTATCAACATGAACTGTTCCAGATCGTTTTGTGATTGTCCTAACTCACCACGTGGATACTTGATCCTGAATTCAGTGTTCTCAGACAGATCCTTTTGCATCAATTCAAGTGTGGTTGAATGTTTGTTGAGCTGTTCAGTGATGCCAAAGTATGCCCACACACCCATTCCAACAGCACCTATGATGGCCAGCATATTACGTACAGGCATCGATATGTTTGTGCTATCGCTAATGTTTAGTTTACTCATAAGTCTTTTTAATGAGTATTTACCTCTCTTTGTTGTATAGATCAAACAGAGTACGTACCTTTTCCTCCAGTACGTCTATGCGATTATACATCTTGGCCAGGACTACCACCAGTGAAACAAACGCCACAGCAATAGGCCAAAGCTGTACTAGTACATTAAGATCCATTGAAACTGCCCCCAATCTGAAATGTGCGAACATGAATATTTATTAAATACCTACATGAAGCCATTTGTAAGATCACTGATACAAGCAGGAATTGTTTTGATTCCAACATATATTGTTGCATATACCACAGACAAGATGGTGTACACCATACCCATGTTGGCGGCCATGAGTTTTATTGCGGCTTCGTTGGGAACTGGCGATCAGTCCAAGAGGGTGGACGATGTAGCCAAGGAAGGTAAGGACTAGTCTACAAGCCGAGTGTAATCATGAGAATCATATTCATAATCCTACTGTTGATTGCGGCTTTTTATCTAGGCGTTTACGTTATTTGAGTTTTGCTACTTGCTTGATAATCTTTGCTTTGGTTTCACGACGATCAACTTCAAATCCAAACTTGCGACCATAAGCTTCTAGTTCTGATTTAGTCATCTTCTCCAGCTTGGCTTTGCTGATCTTCTTGGACTTGACTTCCTTGGTAAGAACCAAAGGTTTGTCAGTGATGCCAAAAACATTCTTCTTGATCCAATTAAACATATTAATCTCCACAAGTATTTATGACGGTAAAGTGTGCAGATTACTCTGCACACCTGTATAGATATTCGTTATTTTTTTTGATCGGAAATAACTGTGGCGCCAGCTCCCACTGCCGCTCCTTCGGCGCACTTGCCGAACAGAACTTCACCAGCCACACAACCAATGGCGGAGTTTGATATCAATCTCTTGCCATCGTCAGTGACGTATGATGTTCCACAGGCAGTCAGCATCAGCCCTGCCACGATTACTAAAACAAACTTCAATGGATCCTCCTCTGCTTGTTTTGATTCACTTCCTACTGTGCGTCAGCCAGTAACTTGGGAAGTATCTTCTTGGATTTGCCCAACACACGGGTCTTGGCCACTGCATCAGCATTGGATACATCGCCTCCGACCACAACAAGTGCAATCATGCCCATGCCTTTGTGTGGAGTGCATTGATAAAGGTATATGCCTGGCACTTCAAAAGTGTAGCTATACTCTTTGTTCATTTTTGATTTTTTGGGTTTGTCCCAACCATCAGGTCCAGCAATGAATTCAACATTGTGTCCTTTGGTAGTGGGAAGCCATGTGATGGTGTTGCCCACATCAATCTTTGCAACGTCTATGCTATAAACCATTTTAGCACCATCGTCACGTTTGTTAAGCATTTCAATAGTCATGTCATCTGCTCGTGCATGATTTGAAACCATCACGAATGCAAATGCAACAAGCAGACCCACGAACAATGTGGGCAAGTTGTCCAGTATCATATATTTAAAACTTTTCATGTTTTGCCTTTCTGTCAGTTTTGGATTGAACGTTCTTTTGTTGCACGTACTTATTTTTTGTGTGTGATCCCCTGGCGTGTTATGGAATGTGTGCAACGGAGTTTACACACGGGTAGCTCGTGTGCATATAGGCGTCTTAAACGCACATAGACGTCTTTATAGCACGTTCTAGTACTGTGATAGTGTCAAAGTACTTAAACTGCAAATAAGAGCCATTTAGACGGTAAAAACCATTGTTTAAGGAGTCTGTCGCATTGGTACTTTAAAAGGGTGTTGCTCGTATAAAACATCATTTTGTTGTGTATGGTGTTTACAAATTTACAAAACAAAGGTATAGATTTACAAAGTTTACAAGCCAATTTACACTCGGATTAAAGAGCCAAAAACCTCGCTACTTTTTTTGCTACCGCTAGTCGCTTTGCTCTTGAAAAATTTTCGCTACCGATTGCTCTAAATGGCTTTACCGCGAGCGGTCGCTTCGCTCTTTTGTGCTTGACAAAAACCGAAATAGGTGTTAGTATAAAATATGTCCATCAAAGAACACAAACACATTATCATCAGAGCGGAAGTATTAGAGCCGCCTAGAGATGAAGAAACTGTAACTAATCAAATAAAAGACCTAATAGAACAGATTGGTATGAAAATACTAATGGGTCCTTTTGGCAAGTATTGTAGTATGGAAGGCAACAAAGGATTAACAGTTGTTGCCATTATAGAAACTAGCCATGTTGTTATGCACGTATGGGACGAGGACAGTCCTGCATTAATGCAATTAGATGTTTACACTTGTGGACCATTTGATAAGGACATTGTATTTAAATGGTTAGAACAATACAAGCCAAAAGATATCATGTTCAAATACTTGGATCGTGAAACTGGTCTGAGAACTCTGGCTACCAATACCAATAAATATACTATATGAAAAATGTAAACGATTTAATACGTTGGCACAAAAGCCATTTAAGCAGAATGCAAAAGTTAATGGGCATTAGTCATTATAGTCAGTTATGGTATGCCTTTGGTAAAGGATTATTCATAGGTATAATATTATGTGTTCTATTATCAGGTTGTACAACAGTTAAAAGCACTACCATCATATCCGAGGAAAGAAAACAAGAACTTGGAGCCATTGGCAAGACTTTAGGTTGTGTGTTTGCACCAGCTTCTCCAGAATGTGAAAAACTAAAAAGAGAAAGCAAAGCATCACAAGACGAACTCAATAAAGAATTTGACGAAATCAAATAAATACTATTGTCGGAACAAGTTAGGGAGAGGGCAATATTAGATCCATTTTCGGCCATCGCGGCCGCAACAACGGCTTTTAATACAGTCAAAAAATTCGTCCAAGCCGGACAAGACTTTGAGAACACAGTCGGGCAAATGGGCAAATGGTATACCGCTATATCCGATTTCCGTAAAGGACAGCAGATGCAAAAGAAGCCTCCGTTGTTCAAAAAACTTTTCAATGCAGGATCAGTAGAAGAAGAAGCATTACAATTATTAATGCATGAAAAGAAAATCATAGAACAAGAAAAAGAATTACAAGCATTGTTAAACTTCCGTTATGGTTATGGTACATGGGACGAACTCAAAGAGATGCGTAGAAAGATCAGAGACAAGCGTGAGAAAGAAGTTTACAAACAAGCACAGATGCGTAAAGAGTTTATTGAAATTTGTCAACTAGGCGCCGCCGTGATTGCCATTGCCTTGGTAGCAGGAGGATTGTTATATTGGGCATTAGACATGAAAGGAATGCTGTGATTCATGTCCTTGTGGTTATTGCTTTACTATCTCCGAATGCGGTATTGGCCGGAGCCAAAACGTATGGTGCCACGAAGCCTTACACTTATGATCAACAGATAAGACGTGGAGAGCGTGAAGCTCCTAACCTTGTTACTGCACGTAGAGTGTTCAGAGGATTCATAGGAGATAATCAAGTTTGCATTTATGTAGGTGCAAAGAATTCAAACGAAGTTATTGTTACAGGTAGAGACGATTGGTGCCCAGGTAGTATGAAAGTCCCCTTCAGACCCAATCCAAATTTTAATTGGAAAGAAACTGTCAAAAAAATGAAATCGGAAGCAAAGAAACACTGACCTCACGAGGTTGTTCGAACACGTTCTTTATCGTCTTTTCGAATAGCGCCATTCGTGCATATTGTATAGTTTAACGTCAGTGCTTTGTATATATTCGCTGTGATTTTGTGTACGCACAACACCTCTGCCATGTACTATGTCGCCATCTCTATATCCAAAAGGCTTTTGAATAGTAACATCTATGTATTGTCCGTAGTCTATTCCTAAAGTAACAAACGTTACATACTTACCATTTTTACCTTTGAAAACTCTGCCATTGGCAATAACTCCTGCAAACTCTACATGGTCCAACCACTTCTGTTGTACAAAACAATTTTTAATAAATCCATTCTGCCACCAACCTGGTTTAGTTTCTATTCCTTGTCTGTGTGCTTCTGCTTGATACACCCAACTCCTATATGAACCTTGACAATGCTTTAGGTTAGCTCTCCAAAAGTCTTCTGGGTTGTGTGCTTTCTGATATGCCAATGCCCATATCAATCTACCCAAGTTTACTGCATGAGCTCTGCACAAACCAAATCCAGATAGTTCTTGTAGTGCCGCCATGGCTTCTTTTTTCTTAGGATGATTGCCCAGCTTCTCAACAAACTCTAATATCTTTTCATCATTCTTTTTTGCAAAAGCTCTACGATACATATCTGCTTCATACATATCAACTCCTATAAAGTCTGATATGATATCTATTGCATCATCTTCAAACACCACAGAGTCCTGTACAGTTTCCTTTGACCAGTCTTGAAACATAGCGGCCTTTTGTCTACCACTCATAGCAACAGGACGTATCATTGCAGTAGCAAACACACAGTCATTAACTGACTTTGGTTGTATAGCTCTAAACAATCTTCGCATGGCTGGCGACTCTCCTTGTGTTACTCCTAACACATCACCTCTGCACAACAACGCACTTGTCTTTTCATCTTGTTCTGGATAGTGTTCTAATTTGGTTATTGAATCTATTTCTAACAGTTGACTCAAACCTCTGTTTGCTAATATGTCAACTTTTAAATGTTCCAAGTCTTCAATCTCGTATTTGTCTAATAATATTTGATTGTCTTGTGATATTAATGATTTAGGTAATTGCCTAGTAAACATAACGATGCCTCCACAATGTTTTGATATTGCTCTCTTCTTGCCTAACAGTTTTCTTTCAATGCGTTTTGCTTCTTTAACATCAATGCCTAAGTTTTCATATTTAAAGTTACGTGGTAAGTTTCCTGTAACACCTAAACGTTTAGCCGCTTCACGTCTTGCACTCTTTTCTTTGAAAGTTACATAGTTGGAAAGCCTTGCAGACTTCCCAGGCCACTTTTTAAATATGCGTTCCATAACATCACCTTGTCTCCAATGTTCAAAGTCTATGTCAACGTCTGGTAAGTCATCACGTAATGGATTCATAAAACGTGCAACTGGTATGTTCCATTTGATTGGATCAATATCAGTTATACCAAGCAGGTAACATATCAAGCTACTACCAGCTGACCCACGTGTCATGTGTGTAAGGTCCTCTGTGAGATCGATGATATCACATATTTGTAAAAAGTAATCTGTAAATCTTTGATTTAGAATTAATTCAAATTCTTCTGCGAGACGTTGTTGATATATTTCACCGGGCGGCATTTGCCTTTTAAATCTATCCAACAGCCTTTGTATGTTGTCAATATCAGTTTGCATTGTTATCCCCTGTATATGCCTTGAGCCTATTATGTGTATATTTATTATTTCAGTTTTTAGTAAATTATAAAAAGTGGCACATTTTGGACAACAAGTTGGCTCTGGGGGAAGGAATCGAACCTCCAAGGCACTAGATGCCACACGAGAAACAATCGTGCGTGTTTACCGTTTCACCACCCCAGATTAAACTTTAGTCTTTCCAGTGTATGTCTAATGCTGATATCATACGTGTCATACCTATACCGCCACCAACTCTCGGAAAGAAATCAAACTCTAAAAACTTTTCAAGTTCTGCTTCTACACGTTCTTTACTAAACAGTTTGTAAAGTAGTTTGCTATATTCTCCGTCAGTAATGCTATGGAAAGTATCACGCATCATTTGTACATCGCAAGATCGTTCTGCTGATCCTATTGTTTCCATACCGCCTAGTATCACGTCTATCTTCTTTGCAGTTTTGCCATCATCATTTCTACTCATGTTCCAAAACGGTGATGTCATTTCAGGAAAGTCAGTAATCATTGTTGTACCAAATTCTTTATGCATCTTAGTTTCTTCTTCAGCAGTCATTTCATAGTCTTCAGCAAGTCCATAATGTTGTTGCCATTCAGCATAAGTTTTTTCAGTAGGCATCTTGAATCCCATGTGTTGGCACAGTTCATATTCCATTTTCTTAAGATCATCTATGTCACCTGGCATCTCAAATTCAAACATAGGAAATATAATATCATGTCTACCTGGTATTGCATTTGGCTCTTGTCTATAGGAAGTGGAGACACAAAAAAAGCCCTTTGAATCGGGCTTGGAAAGTAATTCGTGTTCTAACCACATTTGGCCTGTCTGGGGCAAGGGCCATACCTGGCCTGCGTAATTGTATGTAGCTACATTAAATGGATCTTCACAAGCCGCTAGTATCGATAATCTATTCTGGGTATGGACTTCTTGAAATCCTTTATCCAAAAAAAATGACCTTAATAGGCCAACGGAGTGTGTAAACTTAGAGGGGTTAATCAGTTGTGTCATTTTCTTTTCCTTTCTTTATAGAATACAAATTCATCAGAACGTTTGTTGTATTTGTAGTTCAACTTGTCCCAATGAGGTATTGTATTGATATGATCGGACCACAGTTGCTTATACTGTGTGTCCCAACGAATGTTGTCAACTTTAACTTTGTATGTGGAGGACGAAGGTCGCTTTAAGGCCTGCTCCATTATTGCAACCAGCTCTACGTCTGGCATATTGGAAGACCCGTTTATGTGGAATCTTTTAGTATTACGTCTCTGCATACTAAAAGTATATTTACCTTTTAGAGAGCCAATGCTTGAGTCCTTTGGGCTGATCTTTGTATAATTTATTGCTTGTCTCCACCAGTTGCGGTCCTATGTGTTCTGTGGCTGTAAGTCTTTCATTACCTTTTAGAACGTGCCTTTGAAATCCTATAGTCAAGTCTAGTGCATTGTTTGTTATAATACTGTTTGCACACTTGTCTGCCATGATGCTGTGGTTAGCTTTGATCATGTGATTGTATCTTGTGTCTATGCCATCACTGTACCATTGTTCATCATCTTTCTCACTTACAAACTCTGCGTTGCTAACACTACCCGTCATGTCTCCCATGACTTTTATGATATCAGTATAATCTATATCAACAGTAAAGCCTGGTATCAGTAATAATGTAAATCCTAAATTGCGTTTTAATTCTTTGATCCAAGCCACCTGTTGTTCAACTCTAAATGAGTCTAATTCATCTCTTTGCAAGTAATTCACATAACCCTTTACTGCATCAACATGACCTTTCTCATGCTTAGACGCAAAGTTATCCCAGTTTGCTATCCTATAATTGCTTAATTCAGGTTTGTCTTTAAAGAACCAGTATCTATATGGGCTTGTTAATACAATTACAACAATATCATCTTTTGTTATTTTATGGCGTTGCTCTTTTACTTTGTGCATGATCCATTCATTGCTACAACCAATGATACTATCATTCAACATGGCATCAACCCTTAACTTATCAGCAAGTTGTCTAGTCCATGTCCAATCAGTCTTATAGTCTACTGTAAATGAATCACCGAATATGTATAAAGTACGCATTTAATTAATTCCTATTAACCCCCAGCCATGATTGGCTATTGCGTTTAAGATAATAGCAAGGCAAGTAGAAATGTGCAACACCACCCACCCAGTACGAATAATTGCCACTGTGTCAGCTCTACGTTTATCTTCATATGCTTTGCTCCCTATTGCTTTGCACCATATTTCCCACAATTAATCCTCCTCTGATTCTAAGTTTTGTAAAAATGATCTTAGTTTAGTTGAATCTGTTTCAGCCTTGATTGGCTTAACTATTTCACCTTGATTTGGTTCCTTGGGTGTATCAGGCTCTTTGTCTGTTGTTACACTTGTTCTTTTTAAGTTATCAAATATCGTTGACTTACGTTTGTCAAATTCTTTGTAGTCATCATCTTCAGCCAAGTCTCTTATACGCAAACTATCTATATCAAATTCTAAATCTATCTTTGCACCAACACCACTAGAACTTCTAGTTTTCATTAGCTGTATTTGATATCTGCCACGTTCTCTCATTGCTCTACTTGTAAAGATACCAATCACGTTATCAGCAGTTTGTATCTTACTTAATCCACCTGCAATATGCGAATGATCAAATTCTATTTCTTCAACACTAGCTCTGTTCAACTGCGATGCAGTTACAAATATAATTTGTAGTTCCATTGCCAAGTTTCTAAGTTCTTCAGATACAAATTTATCTTTTACAAACAAATCACTTGGACTTACTTTTTTGCTCAACGGCATCATCAAATCTAAATAGTCAACTAGTATTACATCAATCTTCCTACCAGTTTTGATTTCATATTCTTTTATAAAACTTCTAATATCATTTGCTGTCTTACCACTTGGCATATACTTAATCTGGAAAGCACCAGACTTCTTACCAACTAGTTTAACTTTCATTTCAACGCCATCTAAATCTCTAAATATTTCTCTGCTTGGAATATCTGTCATCATACTATCTAATCTCATTGCAACTAAATTTTCACTTAATTCAAATGTTAGATACACAACATTCATTCCGTTGAGTGCCCAGTTTACACCTAAGTTTGCAAGAAACAAAGACTTACCTGCACCACTACCACCTGCAAATATATTCAACTCACCTTTGTTGAATCCACCAAATAGTTTCTTATCTAAACTTTCCCAACCTGTGCTTACTTGTCCATTGTTGTCTTTCAAAGACATAAGTCTACCTTTAGGATCTTTAAAGTAATCAATACCAAGATCTTTTTGTAATCCTATCTGTACTGCGTCTTTGATCTTTACTTCAACTGGACCATATTCACCTTTTTCAAGCAAGTCAGCACTTTCAAGTATTGCACGTTCTAGTGCTTTGTGTCTACTGAAAGTTTCAAAGTCGCTCAACAACCAATCATAGTGTTGTTCATTTAGTCCTGTTGGAATAGTTAGTTTTACTTGTGGGCTATTACTGTTTACAATCTGTTCTGTAGGAAGTGTGTTGTGTTCAGCAACAAAATTTTTTACAAACTCTGCCGCTGGCTTTAGTTTACGATCAAAACTTTCTGGATCAAATATTGCTTGGCAACGCACAAACGTTTGAGCATCACTCAACATGATCTCAAGATAAGTTTTCTGTATTTCGAATCCGTAATCTGTATTTTGTTTCATTATTTTTTATTATACCACACTTGCTCATCAAAGTCAATATGCCTATTTTCCAAAGCCAAAACTGAACCAATGCAACTGCCTGGATCACCTGGATTTTTTGGCACATAAACGTAATTCCAATATTTTCTGATTTTCTTCACTGCATCTCTATTTAACGCACAACCGCCTGTCAAGATTAAATTACGACTTGGTAAGTTTTTCATGCACCAATCATTATTTGATTTTAAAATTGTTTCAAATACAAATTGTGTTGCATTCGCTAACCTTTTCATATCTTGTTCTGTTGTAAGGTCTGGCTTGTACCAATCGCAACCTTTATGTAAGTTTACCTTAAACTTTACGCCTGGCTTTGATCCATCGAGTGGTTTAGCAATAAAGGTTTCAATCATGTCATTGATAAGATGTAAGTTTTCATGTGTAGCAATATCCATACCCATCTCACTTACTTTGTATTCATCTCTATTTGCTTTCAATCCTAATCGTTGTGTCATTGCACTATAGAACAAGCCAACACTATGTGGATACTTTCCTGAATACACTTGCTTTAGTCCTGCACCAGGTACGTATGAATCACCTGTCCATATAGTAAACGTTTCAAACTCACCTATTGAATCCAAGCACATGATTGTTGCATTAGTTAATCCGCTAGTGAAAAAACCATAAGCCGCATGAGCTCTATGATGTTGCACATACTCAATAGGAGCATTTATATTCCACTTGCTTAGATATTTTTTGATATTGTTTTCACTTGCTAACCAACCTTGTCCTGCCTTCAATTGACGCAACGTTTTAAGGAAAGGTTTTTCATACCAAACAACTTTGTCTGGCACTTGCAATCTCCAACCGCTGGCTTCTTTAGCGGCGTTCACAAGGTCTGGATTCAAATGGGGATCGTGTTCTATCTTAGAGAAGTCTTTCGCCAAAGCCGCCCATATCAGTTTTCCATCTTTAAAAACTGCTATACTGGCATCATGACTGTTACCAACAATACCCCAAACTATCACTTACGTTTCTCCTCGATCCTATCTGCAAGACCATATGCTATTGTTTCTTCTGCACTCATAAAGTAATCACGATCCATATCTTTCATGAAGTCGTCATAAGTTTTACCTGCTGTATTGTGCTTTACATATAGCTCTGTTAATTTTTCTTTTAGATATTGAATCTCTTTGTAACGTATTTCAATATCACTTGCCATACCTTTTGCACCACCACTTGGTTGATGTATCATTGTACGACTGTTTGGCAATAATATTCTTTTGCCAGGAGCACCTGCTTGAGCAAGAAATGAACCCATTGAACAAGCCTGTCCTAATACTATTGTGCTGACATCACACTTGATGTATTGCATAGTATCGTATATGCTCATTCCACTAGTTATTACTCCACCTGGACTATTGATATAAAAATTTATATCCTTCTCAGGGTTTTCACTTTCCAAGAAAAGCATTTGTGCAACTACAACGTTTGCACTATGATCTTCAACAGGACCATTCAACATTACAATTCTATCCTTCAATAGTCTACTGTAAATGTCGTAGGCTCTTTCTCCTTTGTTGGTAGACTCAACTACCATTGGTATAAGTGTACTCATTATATTCCTTTCATTTTTTTCCAACCAGTGTGTAAGATATAAAACCATACACCGTTTATACTAGGCTCAACAAGTGCTACTGCACCAGCCTCCCATAAACTTGCACCTGTTAAAACTGTAACCACTGACATAGCAATTATGATATGTCCAAGGGTATATATTAAAGCAAGTGACAAACTTGAACCAGTTAGAATTCTGCGAAATGCATTTTGCATTCCTTCTGTGAACTCAGTCATCAGTTCTCTCCTTCCATAAATGTTACGCCCATTACATTGAAACTCATGCTTATACGAGTTACGTTTGATTTGAATGGGTATACTGTGTGTTTTAAACCTGCATGAAACAGTAAGAAGTCTCCTGTCTTAGGAACTATCTTGTGTGTGCCATTGGCACCTACCACGTCTGGTCCATACATGAATTCTATTTGTCCTGGGCAATTCATATTAGTATCTTTTGTATATTCTTCATTTTGTATTTCTTCAGGAACATCTATGTACACAACTGAACTAATCATACCTGCGTGGCTGTGCATAGGATTAAATTCGTTTGCTGTTTGAAAATTAATCCAAGGTCCTGATCCTAAACTAAAACTTATTTTGTCATAATCTTTTTCATCGCTGTCATCTATAAGCAAATGGCTTCTCATTCTTTCGTCATCATATTTTACATAGTTTCTAATATGTGGTGTAATCACATGATTAAATCTATCCATGTCCTTAACTGCAATACCTAATTGTTCTTTGATGTTACCAGCCAAATCATATCCAACATTGTTCCTAGCTTCTTCTGTATCCTTTGCAACTTGCTTTAGATAATCTATTTCGTCGCTTGTTAAACGTCCGTGATATATTGTTGGGCCAAATGGTCTGATAATATTATATTGCATTAGTGTTTTGTTGGACCTTTCATTTTTTCAACGTTATCTCTAGAAACAAATATTGCCTCCATTATATCATCATAATCATTTTCATTCAAACAAGTTTTGTAAATTTTAATTGCTTGGGCACACATTACTCCTGCTATTTCTAAAGGATCGTAACCTGCTTTGTCGCCAAGTAATTCATTTACTTTGCTTTCAATAATTCTGTATGCTTCTTCTGTTCTGTCTTGCTTTTCCATAATGTTTCCTACTTGTATATAAACGGATCTTTCTTTTGTAACTCTTTGATTCTCTTTTTGAACTTCCTTTGTTCCTTCCAATTTTCAAAGTAGCTTACAATTTTATTAAACATATTTTTTAACCAAACCATTGTTTGCTCCTTAATTTAATTTTTAGTTCATTGTCTTCTGTGGAAGATACTATTGTGTGTAAAGTATACATTTTGCCATATTTCATTACTGCGTCATTTACGTCTTTGACATCTTCGTCCCAGTCAGGCATACTAACTGACCAACCCAAGTCAATTGCTTGTTCTAATAATTTTTTACCATTATCATCTCTGTCAGGAACAAGTATAACCTTTTTATTTAATGATTTGATTAGTAGTGCCTGTTGATCTTTGACTTCACTTCCTAGCAACGCAACACCATCTACGCCTAGTGCATCAAACGGACCTTCAACAACAATACAGAATATTCTTTTGTAGTGTTGTGCATCAAAGTTAAACACATACCCAGGTTGTTGTTCACTCAAATATTTAGGAGTGCCATCAACAACTTTTCTTGCAGTCCAGCCAACAACTTCATCTTTATAATAAAATGGAACAATCAATCTATCTCTATAACCTAGCTTGGGTGTCCAATGGAAATTGTAATCATCATGATTGAGTTGCCTCTTCTTCATGTACTCAGCAACCTTTACTAGATTACTATCAACACCAGTTGGCTCTAGTGCCTGCCAGTCGTCCCATTGATTGATTGGTCTTGCACCTTCAGGCAGTTCCACAGTTTTAAACTCTGGCAAGGAAACAATGTCTTGAGTCAAACCTTGTGTTTCATTATACTGTAGAACTGCTAAAGCCAATTTAGTAATTGTGTCATCAGATGCGTTTAGCCATTGCAATAATCTTTTCATCTTGACAGAAAGTTTACGTCCTTCGTTCCAACTTGCTTTGAATCCACAGTTGAAGCAGTGATAAGAAACACCGCCAGCAGGATTAGTAATCAAACCGCCACGTTGTCTTGTGTCTTGAGTAGTTCCGTTATGGTGACAACATGGGGCATTGAAGCTAGTCCAACCACTTGGAGTTGTTTTCCGTTTTGCGGGAAGATGTGCGATTAATGTATCAAAGACCAAACTACTCATAACAATATTATTATAGTATAGTCTTAATAAAAAGTCAACTAGTTTCTAACTAAAACCTTATCAATTGTTCCAGAAGTTTTGGTATATCTAACTCTTAAATGATTGAATACGCCATTGAAGTTTACATAGTTTGGTTGCGTAGAACTTGCTATGTTTACCTTTACTATGTCACCAAATTTGGTTTGTCCTGTGACTGCGTTTTCTAATGTGCCTTCTATGAACACATCACCAGCAAAGTCTGTGCTGTAAATGGCCGCTGTGTGAAGTGCTTCATTACCATTTAGTGCCGGCTCTGCCGTAATAGTTTCACTAACAAATATGTCTGTGTCAACACCAGTTTCTGTAAAAGTTTTGATGCTGTAACTGTTTGATGGCCCTGGAAAAGCATCACCTTTAATTTCAATAGTGCCTTTAGCATTGTAATGAGTGTTCGCATAGGTCAGTGTTTTAGCATTGTCAGATGTAGCAACCAAGTAGACATTGTAGCTGGCGAACTGTGACTTTAAACTGAGCAGGTCATTCTCTGATACCTTAACAGTAAATTGTCCTTTGAATGAAGGAGTAGATGTTTCTTTAATTGTTCCTTCACGTTCTAAAATTTGCGTATTGTTTTCGTCAAACATTACAAAATAAGGCTTGTAAGTGTTTAATATACTTACAGGCTTCTGGTCATGGTTTTTAATCTCAAAGGTTAGAGTATTATCTATGCCTCTGTAGACTATCATATTTCTTGCGTACACTGGTCTATACTCCGTTATGTTGTTAGTCAGATCTGCTATCAATACTGACTTATTGGTTGCTAAATATCGATATGTTAGTTGCATACACATATTTATCGAGAAAATGTTATTAAAAGATATTGAGAAGAACTTCCCCTTTTTAAGCATTGTGCAGTACGGTGGCAATGAATACGTAGGTATCATTAACAACCAGGACAATAACGTAACAAGTATGTACGTTTACACGTTGCTTAAGGCAGAAGAAGAAAAGAAGATGTTCATAGAGATGGGCGAGGTCTGGTGGCATGAAAGCAATCGAACAATACCTATCAGTATATTCCTACCCAAAGAGTTTGCCAACTTCAGGCACAGTTTAATCACAATGAATAGTAAAGATGTTAAAGTAACTACTGGTCCAGTAGTCAACATAGGAAATTTAGCAATTAAAAGGGTAAAGCGAAAGAGTGTGCAACTTGTACGTAAGCCATTTATAAAAAAGTAAGTGGCCCTTCCTTTGGTTTTTTATCCTCTAATTCTTTCTTGTAGTTTTTTATTGCAACAAGATAAGCTATAAAAAAGCCAACCACTGTCACACCCATTCCTATAAAAAAGAATAGTATACCGTGTTCAAAGTCCATAAGTTTTTGCTATTGCAATCATTCTTTCTACTAGACTACCAAAGCCTACTTGCCTTTGCATAGTAAGTAATTGTTTTATACCCAAGCCCTCAAAACTCTCTAATGTTAATTCTGCTATTGCACTTCGATGTTCACCATTAAGCAAATCAACTAAAACTTTTGCAGTTCCTTTTGTTATCCAAGCATCTGCATCGTGCCTATATGACATGGTTCCGTCTTCATTCATTTCTCCTACTACCCAAAGATTACTTGCACAACCTCTAATTTTGTTTTCATCTATCTTCTCGTTATCTGGCAACGGTTCTACTTCCCTTGCAATATCAATTAGGTATTGCAATCGGTCATGTCCTTCTAATGGAGCCATTTCTTCTCCACGTGCTTTTATTTTGTCTATTATCATTTGTGCCTTTTGCTACGTTCTAACAAATATTCTGCTACCTTGTAAACTCTATGTAGTGTGGTTACATCTTGTCCACGGTCTTTCCAATACTTGTCCATCAATGGTTGTGCAATTCTTCTTAATGCTTTACTGCGTTTACTTTCTTTGACACCTGCTTCGTAAACAGCACCGCCTGATGTTTTTTCTTCTATTTCAAAATCCGTTAACTTTCTTTCAATCATTTATACCTTTTAGGACTTAACTTTTCTCTATAATGTTGTGCCTTGAATAAACTGTTGTGTATGAATTGTGTTACCTTGTTCTTGATACTTCTATGATCACCAACTGCAACTTCCATTTCATAATCTTCTCTCTTGAAAGGAATGACTTGACATATAGGCATACCATAATCAAATGTTATTTCTTCTCCTATTGGTGCAGTGAAGAAACTGTTTATGTGTGCTTCATGATACAAGTCAGTATCAATAACACCGTTCATTATTTCTAAATTTTTATGTTTGTTGTAATATGGAGCAATTACATAACAACTGTATCCAGGAGGAGTCTTAATGTACCAAGGATTCATAAATTTAAAACTGCCTTTGAATGTGTCTGGACCAAATGGATATGTAGATATTTGTTCCATAGGATGCGTACTTGCACCAAACATACTTTGTTGACCTCCAGGCATTCTCCATCTAATGCCTTGTGGTTGTTCATGTGTTTCAGGTACACGTACAACTTTGTAATCACACCATAAAGGGATAATGTAACCCATGTTAAGCACATCTAATATACCTGGACAACTTTTTACAGTCTTAGGTCCACCACGGTCAATCATTTCCTGTGACATAGGCACTTCTGGTGTCTTTTGCTTTTTGAACCATTCAGGCCAAAACTTACTTGCAGGCACGGGTGGCAAACTTAATTTAAGTTCTTCGTAGTTTGTAAAAAATGTTACTTTAGTTGGCTTCATAAAGTTGTTCACATATCAAATTCATTTGCACAACAATGGCGTGTGCGTATGCAACTGCGTGTGCTTTCTTAAAGTAATATGATCCATCACTTGGCTTTATCCATACCTGTTCTAGTATCTCTTTCCATGTCTTGTCTTGCAAGTGTCTCTTTGCTGGTCTTATCACTGCCAGTGTCGCCGCCAGTTGCTCTATCGTTGTTGGCTTTAGTTTCTGTAGCAGACCACTGTGTTCTCCTACGTGAAATAATTTGTCGCTGAATTCTTTGTGCGTGAGTAAATCCCATAACGGCTCCTTTGATAACAATTTGTTAAGTTGTTCTTCACTTGTAATATCTTTATACAAACTTACATTAAGAAAGTCTAGTTTAAAATATCCTCTGTCTTCTGCTTGTTCATAATCAAGTGTAGACATATTATCCACAGGATTGTGTGGAATCTCTGTTACATAAACACCTGTGTTGTGTTTTTTATCTTTGTTTAATTTTGCAACACGATGATTAATCTTATCAAGTATTACATTTCTATCAGCAAAATCTATATCAATATCTGGCATTACAATCCTGCTTCTTTCACTATTTCTTTTACAAGTTCTATATCAGCTACATGACGTTTGAAACGCAAAGCCCAATGCTGTGGATTCATAACATGATATACAATTTGTAGTTGTTCATCATTAAACTTGCCCATCATTTCTTTACCTGACTTGCAATTTAAAATTAACCAAGGACTTATTTTTCCATCTTTAATATCTTGCGTTGCTCTATTCAAACTTGCATAGTTGAAGTAATCTTGCCAACGTGCTTCTTTGTCTTCACCCCAGTCCATCATAGTCTTCACACTACGTTCTAATGCAGTTTCAACACTTTCTTTTAGTATTAGTTCTAGTGCATAACGTTCATACATTTCTTCTCTGCACCACTGATCAAGTTTTACTCCACTTGTTACAACATAGTCTACATATCTCTCTGGATACAATGGACGCACATTGTTTACAAATGATCCAAACTTTACAAATGCATTGTAGTATGGGCTATCACAAAACTGTTCATATGTTTTATCTTCTTTTGCCTTTTGACACAATTTGTAAAATCTATTGAAAGTCAAGAAGCCAATCTGTACACGTTTCTCATCTTTTTGAAAGTGTCTACGTTTCTTTTCACACATATGAACTGCAAGAGTTTTTTCTCTTGTAAAACTTGCACCACAATAAGGACAAGTAAATGGTTTAGAATTTGACATCTTTCTTATCCAACCCGTGGTCTTCTGCGTATTGTTTGAGTTCTTGTTTTGTAGATATTGTAGCAAGTAAATTTACCTCATCTTCTTTCATGTTTGGAAACATATCCTTCAACCACTTTACGACTTTAACATCTCCACCTTTTTGTTTTAATCCTTGCCAGACGTGTTGTCTTGACTTGCGTGATGCGTTGTGCGTTGCACATAGCAACTGCCATTGTAGTTTAGGATGTCTTGTTCCTAATATATTCCAATTCTTGTTATAGTATTCATTTGTCGAAACCACTGCCCATTCTTTTGCATCTCTTGATCCTGCTATCGAACTTGCATATCGATTCAATAACCAAAAGTTTAGTTCTTTTCTTTCTTCATCAGACCACTCATCATAGGCGCCTTTTGCGTCCATGTCCATAGCCATAAAGACTTCATTCAGAGGCAGTTTTCTTTTCGGCTTCATCTTTTATAGTATACCATATTGTCTTAAGTTTGTCAAGTTGTTTCTGTAGTATCGGATAGTCTTTTGCGTAATATTTGCAGTCTTCAAAATCTTTATACTCAAATATATCTGGTTGTTTATTGGGAGCTGATACAAGCCATCTTTCTATTTCGGGTCTATCTCTGTAATGGGCGTAGACTGTTTCGCCTCCGTCTGGTGACTCATAAATTAAAGCCTCTTCTTTTTTGGGCATAGTCGTTCCTTTGTTAAGTTAAAATTATTTTGAAACTTTTGTGCCTACTGTCCTTCTTACGATATCATCGTGATTGAATTCAGCCCAGTACAATTCAAAAGCAACTCCGTCTTCTAAGCCTTCAAACTGATGCACTTTTCCAGGCTTGACTTGGGTAAAGTCTCCTGCTTCAAGAATAGTTTCATCAACTAAACCTTCCTGATCATCTTGCCAAACACGAACAATCATCTTGCCCGATTCAACAAAGAAGCCATTCCATTTAAATTTATGTTCATGTTCAGAACATTTGAAACCTTTCTTAAATTTTATTCTATGGAATTCTAAAACTCCATTAGCATGAATAAGTTCTGTTTGTCCCCAAATCTTACCTGCTTTCATGTTCTTGTCCTTTAAAGTATTTCTTACTGTACCAACTGTAAAATGCTTTGTCAGTAAAATATTCTGCTATGTGATTTGCAGGAACTTGATCTGATCTTATGCACTCTGCTAGTGATTCATATTCATCTTTTTTGACTTTCATAACTACTCCTTAAATGAAAAAAGTTTCTCAACAATATGTCCGTCTATGTTTATATAACGTCTAATGTGTGACGGATTTTCTCTAGGTGTCACACCATGTAGACTATTCAAACTATTAATAAAACAAACCATTGTGTTACGTTTGTATGGTATGTGATTTACTACTTCAATATCATCAAGGTCTACTTTTCTTCCTTTTAATGGTTTCCATTGTATACCTTCTTTGTTTTTATAAATGTTTAATCCACCGTCTGTACCTTTGTCTTCAGGCTTTTTAAAATAAAACAAACAAGCGAATAATTCTTTTGCTTGATCTACGTGTGGTGTACGTATTTGTTTTTGATCAATAGCATTCATAACAAATTGCATTTCCATTCTTACACTACCACCTTCAGGAGCTTTTCTTTGGCTTACTCCTGCTCTGATATATTTTGTGTAGAGGTCTTCAGGAAAATGTCTAAGTTCGATTGATCCTTTAGGATACAGTTTTGTTATTCCTGTTCTAAACACACGTAATAAGTTTTCTTTAAATTCCATGCTTGTATGATAATTTGCAAAGTCACGCCATAAAGGAGTAACTGCATTTTCATAATCGAACTCATGTTGCTTGTAACGTATAGTACCAAAGCCTGTTGTTTCGTTCTTTGTACAATACTGTTCAGGGTATTCTCTTTCTAATCTTTCATACAAATCCCAAGGCAAAACTTCTGGAATGTGTATGTATGGAAATGGTTCCATGTGTAAATTTTCTTGTTTAAAATTTTGTAATACACTTAACTGACTATTCATTTGTATTTCTTTCCGATCTCGTCGCTTGTTATATTTTCTCCGCTATACAAATGTTGTTGTGGTATTTCAAATTCAGCATCAACATTTTTCTTTAGTATAGCACATATCATTGGATCACGTTCCCAAGTATCTAATTGAAAATCATTTCTATAGCCCTTGTATCTTCTTAACTTTTCTGTTGGACACTTTTCAAGTCTATCGCCATTGCTTGTTCCTATCCACAAGCCTTTTAGATCATAGTTGTTTTGTAAAGCTAGGCATGGATACAAATTAGGTTGCGTATTAAAAAAGCCGTGATCAACCCAACGGTAAAAAGGTAGTACGTGTATCATATAGCCACCTACCTTTGTTAAGTCATGTGTGTTCTTGTATACAGTATATTGATTAAAAACGTGTTCACCTGTGCCGTTATTAGTAACTAGATCAAACTTTTCAGTCCAGTTATATTGTTTGCTTATGTCTGTGTTAAGATCCATAGCAACTGCGTCCATGTCAGTGTTTACGTCAATGGCTAGGTATCTTTTGAATCCTAAACCTAAAAAAAATTCTTTAGTGCTAGTTGGTGTTGTATGAATATTTAAACGTTGATAAAGTTTTGCTCTTGACTTATTATTCTTCAATCTTTGATTTCCTAACTCGCAAACAGTTGGGTTAGGTTTGTTTCTAATATCATCTACGACATAATCGATTGCAGTTGTGATTAAATTTGTAAAGCTCACTTGACTCTATTTCCTCTCAATGCAAAGAACAATCCACCACAGTACAACATCAAATGGAAATGTTCATATAGTATTACGTACATAACACTTTCAGGTTCACTAATAAGTATTACTCCTGTCATAATACCACAGATTACTATGCCTGCAAATCTTGTAAGCATATCACCAACACCTGGTCTAAGTGCTATGGTCAGTCCACCTACTAATAAAAATATTCCTGCAAACAATTCTCCCCAAGCAACGAAAAACCAAACTTGCATAGGCAAGCCAAATGCTTCTGCGTCTTCTATGTTTAATGGAAGTTTTTGTAATCCTTGTAAAATAAAAACAATAGCAAGTGGTGTACGTATGAGCCAATTGGCTCCTTTAAATTCTGGAATTTTTTTCAAGTATGATTCTAATGGTTGCATTAATCGTCTTTCCTTTTATGCCCTTCTGAATCTGCCCAACCTAATAAAGCCATTATGCCTAACGATATAGGAAGTGCTATGCATAGAAATAAAATTGATGTCCAAAAGTCCCACATTACTTTTCTAGCACCACAATATATTTGTTGTTAGGTTTAACGTTACCTTGTTTATCCGTTCTTGTTTTTTCAACAAATTCATGATGCACAAATTTTACACCTGGCATATTTTCTTCAATTTTAGTTTTCCACCACCCTGGTGTTTCAACTATTAAGTGTGCGTTACGTCCATCAGCTAAAAACTTTTTAGCAGGACTTGTTGCAATAATTAAGAAAGCACACTTACTAAATGTTTCATGTACATCTTTAAGTACATTGTCTAAGAACACAGGTTCAATATGTTCAAGTACGTCTGTGCTGATAAGCATATCGTATGGTCCTGGAGCTCTTTCTTTAAAGTCAGGATGTCCTGGATCCCAACCTATTGCTTTTATATCTGGATATGATTCAGTGATAGCTTTTACAACTCCACCCTTGCCACAACCATAATCAAAAACACTTGTTGGCTTAAATTTATCAATCCATTTTGCTATTGGTTTAAGTCCTTTTGCATCACCGAAAGATGCTTTTTGGTCGTGCAACTTTTCAAGTTGTATTACATATTCTTCACTAATTGTCTTCATATTTGTCTCTTTCATCTTGTCTTTTTCTATTGTGGATAGACTTCGCATAGGATCCGACAGCAGAAATGTTTGTAGTATTTAACCTTGTCATTTCCTCTGCACTAACAAGGTGGCACTTTATTTCAATTGGTTTGTCACTCAAAGGAATTATTTGTAACCATGGATCTCCAGTATTAATTTTTACCCTTGAATTAAACGGTACCATTATGTTGTTCAATAGTGCGTGTTGATACTTGTATTCAATTATTCCAGGCACTCCCCAGTATGCTAAAGGATCTTTCTGATGCCATTCAGGCTTGATCCACATAAATTGTACACCAGTTTCTTCTGTCATTAACCAAGGACTGCCTACCTTAACATGAGCATATCCTGGCTTGTGAAAGTTCCAGTCTTGTTCATCATGTGGCAGTAAAGCAGTATGTTCGGGAAACACTCTTTGGTTTAGTTGTCCATCTGGTCCACACTCTAAATGAAGTTCACACCAACTTGGAATAATCACACCCTGTTTTAATATTTCGTTGATAGCAGGACATTGTTTCATGCTACTTATTGGTACAGGAGAACCATCAGTATATAGATTGCCATTTGTTGATAAGTCAAATTCAGTTCTACTTGCAGGAAGTTTTTTCCACCACTCCGGTATCCATTTCTTCGCAAGTTGAGGTTTGCATTGATCTATTACATACTGTTGATTAGTATAAAAATTTAAAACTAAACTGTCAGATGAGTAAGCCATAATCTATTGTTTCACTTTGTCTACTAATGTCTTTGATAAACCAAGCACACAAAGGATTCTTACCGTCAGTGATAGGTGTACCAATTAGTTGTCCATTTTTAGTTTTAGGAAAATACCATTTCATATCATTATAAAAATTTGTGATCTTTACTTCACCCCATTGCATTGTATATCCTGTGAGTGGATTGTAAAGGAATGCTTCAAAGCCTCTGTCGTTCAAACTTGTCAACGGCAATACTTCTATATCGCCTGAACCTTCACTATCACCTACTGCTAGATTCCAATCTATAGGCATTGTTATTTCATGTCCATTTATTTCTAATACCATTGCAGGACTATTAAAACTTTCAAGGAATATCAAAGGAATAAAAAAGAAGTCAGGTTCTTTAGGATTACTGTTGTCCAGCACACTAAATCTTACATCATCTTTTAGTTCCTGTGGTAAGTTATTCAGGTGAAACGTTTTGTTATCTAATGTTAATATTCTCATTCTTTTCTCATTTTCATAATTTCTTTAGGAGTAAGTTTTCCTGTATCTGGATCTAACTTACTGATCCTACAACTGAATAAATTTTTACGTCCTTTGCTTGTTACTAATATAGGTTGACCTTTTTCATCAACCTCTATGCTTTTAATTTTAGTTGCAACATTTCTAAAACGTCCAACTAATATTTCGTCACCGGCTTTTATTTCTACTGTAAATTTTTTCATGCCCAGTCAATCTTCTCCATAGTGAAAGGATACTCTGCTTCTCTATAGAATTTTTTCCTTTGTGTTAAATGCCTTTTTGCATACTTACAACTTGATGTCAGATCCCATATCTGCACAAAGTCTTTGTCTTCTGCCTTTCTAATACCTCTGCCTATTGATTGTATCACTCTTACAAATGATTTGCCTGGTTCAATTAATACTAAATTAAATATTCTTGGTATGTTGATTCCAACAGCCGCTACTCCGTAAGTTGCAATTAAAACTTTGTTTGTAGCTTCTTTGATTTCATCATATTGTTCTTTCCTGTCTTTAAGTTTTACATCACCTTTTATAAAGACCGAATCTGGTATTGCTTCTTGCAGTTGCTCACCTGCACTTATTCTGTCTACAAGTATCAACGTGTTACCACTGTCTTTGATTCCTGCACACATCTTTGCCAAGTATTTTATTCTGTCTTTGTTTGTGACGAGATACTTTAATTCTTCTTGATATGTGGTGTAGACTGAAGTATCAATCAGTTGTACAATGTTAACATGGCACTTGCTTAATACATCTTTGTCTTGTAGTTCTTTTGCACTTATTTGATTTATTACTGGTCCTATACTTGCTAATATGCTTTGAAATTCAAATTGTTCTTTGGGTATAGTTCCTGTAAGTCCCCAACGCACAGGTGCATTTCTTAAATTTTGTGTTAGTAATTTCTTTAGCACTTCTGCTTTTGCTTGATGAACTTCATCTATGATAATAGTTTCAACGCCATCTAAAAATTCAGCTAATGTTAAAACTGCTTCTCCGTCTTTTGTTTTCTTGTCTAGTATGTTTAAACTTTGCCAAGTACAAATTGTGTGTGTCTTGCCAAGTTCTTTTCTGTCACCAAAATATACTCCAACATCTAATCCACAGTTTACATAGTCTTCTTCTGTTTGTGTTACAAGTGATTTGTTTGGAACAATTACTACTGTCCTACCTAGCTTTTCGCATAAGTGCGATAGTGTTGCAGTAATAATTGTTTTACCTGCACCAGTGGCAACTTCCTGTAAACATTGTGGATTTTCTATAAACTTGTTTATTACTTCTACTTGATAATCTCTTAGAACTATTGGCTCACCCTCCATTGGGTGTCCTTTAGGCCAAGTTTTGCCTTGCCAATAGTTTTCGTCTATGGTGTTAAAAGTAAGGTTATGTTTTACTCTCTTGTCTTGTATCTCTGCTATTTCAACGCCTGCGTCAACAAGTGTGTTTACAATGATATCAAGATGATTAACGTAACCAGTACCACCAATTCCGAAAAAAGATATATTTCCATCCCATCTCCCTAGTTTGTATTGTGGAAGATAACGTGCATAAGGCACCTGGAACTTTAGCTTGTTAGCTATCTTACGTCTATACTCAACAGGTAAGTTTTCTACCTTGACGTTAACTTCGTCTTGAATGACAATTCTACAACTTATCATATTTGTTCTGCTTTATAATATCCATAACTGTAATGCGGACTCACATCCGAATCATATTGCATTATCAAATCATGTCCATGGACATAATCGTTGATAGTGCTATTAGTTTTTTTACTGCCTATTGTGAGAATGCCTTTTGGCCTAAAACCATTTTTCAATAATGGCTTAGGAACTTTATTATTACTAATATACACTATTCTTGTGTTTTTGTCAACATTATTATTTAAGCCCCAGGTCTTCACATATCGGTTAAATTGTATGGCGTTGTTGCCTTTCTTTGTGTCCATTCTAAACATAACGGACATTTCTTTCTTTGGCACATAGTTTGTAAACAGATTATTGAACAAACTTAATTCTTCATAACAAGACTCTGGATTTATAAGAACAAGAAGAGGATACCTTTTTAATTCATCAACCATTTCAAGAACTTGCATCAATCTCCAAGTATTTGAATTAATGCAAATTAAATTACTTTGACGTTCCAAAACTTTTTTGGTAAGTGTGCTTAGGTCTTTGGCACTTTCAGCAACCTTGGCAGTATTAAAATAATTTAAACCATAGTAATGCCTTCTATCAAAGTACCTATACAAGTTTTGATAATTTGGTTCTCCTATCTCACTCAAACATATATCCTGTCCTTTGGTAGGATAATTTTTAAATTTAAAATCGTAAATGCCAGGCACATAGTCTTGCGGAACTTTCTCCATAGCTTTTAATTCGTTATATATGTCTAAAACTTTTTGTTCTATGTCAAACTTTGTATCAAACTTTTTTGCAATCTCAACAAGTTTGTAAATATATTGTTCTTGTATAGGAAAGTAATGCGTGTGTTTTTCGTAATGATATTCTTTGTCACTATTGTTTTTAAGTTCTTCAATATACTTTATTACCTTCTTGTTAAAAGGAAATCTAATTGCAACAGTATTATTGTCCTGGCCATATCTATCTTTCACAGTAGTAAATTTTATCCAATGACTGCTGTCTATTTTACGTAAAGGCTGACGTAATTTTTCAACTGCTTCTTTTAAATCAATACCATGATCTGTAAATTGGTCTACATAATATTCCAACAATAATTTTTTTACGAGTTGGTATTGTTTAAAAGTTAGAGCAGTACCTCTGAACACTTGCTTTGCAATACTGAACATGATGTTAGCATTGTCTTGGTGTAACGAAAAGTTTTGGACCTTTTGTAGCTCTGGATCTGCGTGATGTTTTAGGTCACTAATACCCGCGGCTATTTCCAAACAGTCTTCTGTGTTTAGTGCTTTTTTGGATAGAACTCTTCTGTGCATTCATATATTATATGATATTATAGTGCAGAAGTCAACCGATTTAGTGGTTCTCCGTTGGCAATTTCTTCCAATGTCCACTCAGTATATGCAATATCGTTGAGCCATTGACTGCGGTCTGGTTTGTTTGGATTATTGATTGTATCGTAGTTTGAATTGCCTACTTCATAGGCTAAACTTGCTTGACTTACAAACACTGGTACACCATTAATAACTGAATGTGTAGCAGGATTACTGCTGTGGTTTACAACTGCGTATGCTCCACTGCAACTGAAGTCAAAGTCATCATAAGTGTCTTGCACTTGCACAGGATTTTGCCTAAACACGTTTTTGAAATCTTCTTCCAGATTGTTTACAGGAAATCTAGGGTGTGGTCTCCATACAATATCTCTATCTGTGTATTCTCTTATTTTTCTTATCTGTTCACTTACCCAACTAGACATATTAGGATTGTAACGCCATTGATGTGAACGTTCATGTTGCCCTACTATCACTATGCTATCGCCGTTGTCTGTCCAAGGCTGTAATTGTAGTCCTAGTTTTTTTGCTCTGGTATCATCATTTCCTTTTGGACCAAAGTATGCTTCTCTATTGATGCCACCTATACCAACTTTCCATGTGGTACCTCTTTGTAACCCACCTACCTCTAATACTATTATTTTTTTGTTGTGTGTTGCGAAGTCGTCCCAGACTTTCTTGTTAGGAGCCATTCGCCCATGCCATAGCACACTCCAAATAACGCCAATGTCACAGTCGTAAGAATTATCAACAACAGTATGGCCGGCATCAGAAAGGCTACTAGCAAAAGCATCAAAAACTGGTCGACTATTTTGTGCACCATACTCCCTAAATAAACTAAACTTCATTTTGCTTTACCTGGTCGTCCTGTTCTCTTATCAATACGACCTTTGCGTTTCGCTTTGTGTTTAACCTTTCTTTTTTGTCTGCGTTCTTCTGTGAAAACCTTTTTTAATTCTTTTGCAATATATTCGTAGCTCATAACCAGTAAGCTTCTGTGCGTGGCTGTAACAAATCTCTTTTTCTACTTTTGCCTTCGTCTTTACGCACACCTTTCAAATGATCAAAGTATTTTCCTAGTTCACAATTAATTAACGGATGTCCTTCACCATTGATAAGATGTCCGCTGTAATCTTTTATGTTTGGGTGTTGTGGTTTGATCTTTTTCAAAACTTCCCAGAATACATAACTATCATGCCATTCTTCCATATTGAATATTCCGTTGTTTTCTGCTTCATCATACACACGTTGAAACTCTTTTAAGAATGCAGTTGCACCTTCAGTTCTTAGTGTCAATCCGTAGAAGCCACACTCAGGCCATTTTTTATTTCTACCAAGATAGTGTAACCATTGTGTGTGCGGAACTAGATTTCTAAATTCTGTGTATGAAATAGGACTGTGTACAAAAGTGTCTGCGTCCATCCAAACTAAAATATCAATGCTAGGATCTTTTGCTGTTTCAAATACAGCATAAACTTTGTTTGCAAATCTTACTGCGTCCCATTTAAATTCTTTATGATTGTCTCTGGGTCTTCTTTCTGGCCAAGGACACTTGCCATTTGCTTTAGGAACATCTTTCCAAGTTTGTTTAAATGCTTGTAGTTCAGGTAATGTGTTGTCAGCGTCTTTAATTATTATTCTTGGATCATTTGATATAGGTTGACATTTTTCAGCATACACAATTAGTTTAATTTGTGGATCAACCTTTTCACTAAATGAGTCTATAAACCTTTGTCCATATTGTTTCATTCCGGGTTCATGAAATGTTGTTATGCAAGTTACGTTTATCATTTTATCCAAATCCTGTCCAGTTCCATGGATCTTTAAATTTATCTTTTTCGCTCTTGTACGGCTTTGATGAAAACCGTATTGCAAATCCTAATAATATTCCTAGTAATAACCATGTCATTTAAGATACTGCTTCATCCACTGCCATGCTTCTCCACTACGTAGATCCGCAAAACTCCAATGGCATTGAGCAATCTTTCTTATCCATTCTTCGCGATCAAATGGTTGCAGTTTAACCATTTGAGATAGATCAGTATGACACACTTCTTCTACTTGACTTGACTTAGGATCTTCAACAATGATTGGCACTCCTTCAATTACACTTGCAACTAAAGGAGAACTGTTAAATCCTACTGTAACAAAAGCATGAGCCAAGTCATGTTCTATGTGTTCTCCAAAACTAATTCTAACATTGTCGCCAACTATTCCTTTTACATATTCTGGTGCTTTCTTATCTCCAGGGTGAGGCCTTACTATAATTGGTCTGTTTGTGTGTTCTCTGATTTGTCTAATCTTTTCATTTGCCCAACTAACAACGTCCTTGCCTTTCATACTCCAACCACCGTTACGTTGTAAACATAACAGGACTGTATCTCTTTCGTTAATTGACCAAGGCTTTAAACTTACGCCTAAATCTCTTTGTATGTTTCTCCAATTCATGTCAGTAAACTTATCATTACAATATATTCCTGTGTCACTGAAAACTCCGTTGATACTGTATCTTAAATAATGAAAAGGAGCATTTTGTTTTGCTTTGTATAAAAATAAGTTGCTGTCAGCAGTAATAAACCATTTGTTCCTAGTGTTACTTGCTATGTTTCTACGTAATTGTATGTGTGGCACATGATCGGATCTGTCATGTAAAAAGCCTTGCATAACAGCAACATCAGAGTCAAGCATTTCATAACCATCATATACCAAACCGTTATCACCTGCTTCTCTTACACCTTGTATAAAATTTTTTATAATATCTAACTTGTGGTTATCTTTTGGTAATTTATTATTAGAATACTTTCCTGGTGGAATGACTTTTGTATAACCAACTACTCTCATTGTCCACCTCCTAGCTGTCTCCAAGCATGACCACTTAACATTTCTTCATATGTAAATTGATTATTTGCAAGATATCTACATAACCAAGTTAGATGTTTTCTGCCTGGGTGCTTAACAAATTCTATTCTGTCTAATCTTTTTTCACAAAGATCCTGAGCACAATTAGGTCCTAATACTATTGCAGGTTTTCCGTATATCATTGCTTCTAGAGCCGCAATACTATTAAACGTTACCATACAATGCACATTATCATCTAGTGCTTGTTCTATTGTGTTTACTGATACTCTATCTTCTCTACTTGGTTTCTTACGCACCTCAATTGGTCTTGATGTATGCTTTTTAATTTCTAAAATTGTTTCATTGATCCACTGATCCAAATCTCTTTCAAAATATTTCATTACCTTTTCACTTGGAGGAACAATTAAAATTTTTCTACCAGGTACATTGTCTTTGTATTGAATGCCTAGTCTTTTCCAACGTTCGCCTCCGTACAAATGTTCATTGCCTTCTTTCTCTGGCATATGAAGATTCTGTAATGCGTTCTTAACTATTCTGTGATAAATTTTCTTGCCGTTTGGATTAGTTGAACTAGGATTGTTGCCTACGTAACCAGTGTCCATAAAATAGAAATCCTTTTTACGTGCAATACATTCTTTGATTATTTTTTGTTTGCCCAATCCACGCACTAAAAAAGGAGCAGGGTGTGACCAGTAATCGTTTACATCATCTGCTCTTATATACTTGCCGCCACTGCCTAAAGCCATTCCCATAATAAAAGAATCAACTATTCCAAATGATCCTTTTACTTTCTTTTCAACTTTTTTAATACCGCTGTCAATACATATAAGTTTAGGATTTCTTACATCACTAAAAACATCTGTAATGGCTCTGACTGCTTTTTCATTATCATGGATAGCAACAGAATACATTATGTCATCAACCAGTTGCTTTAGTCTTGTAGGTAACACTCTAGGATCCCATTCTCCGAGTCCTTCACTCACTCTTACTCTCCATCATGCTAGAAAGAACGTCCTTCCATTCTTGATGGTAGTCGCAGTTTCTATAATTTTTAAACCATGGTCCGCCTTCAGTATAGTGTAATGCTCTTGGTGTTCCATCTGTGTACCAACCGACTAGATAGTTCCAGTCTTTAGGTAACTCACCAATTTCTGAATCATCTAACCAACTAAATCTATGAAAATATTTTCCATCATAGTTTGGATTGTTAACCATGTCTACTGTAATTTTTTGATTGCTAGGATGTCCACAGTTCCATAACACAACACTTGACCAATTCTTACGTGGATATACTGTTTGTACCTGTCCGTCCATTTTAGTACCTGGCTTAGGTGTGTAGTCATGATGTACACACATGACAGCATACTTGTCATCTGCTAATGCAAATAAATTATCAACATTTTCTAAAAATATAATGTCACTGTCAATAAACAATGCCCAACCTTTGTAATCGCAAAGGTGTGGAATAAGGAAACGTGTGAACGTAAACTCTGTACTCGCTAGTTTATCTTCACCTCTCCAATACAATTTAACATCACGTAATTCTTTTTGTATCAAAGGTCTGACTTCTGCATCTTGATTATATTGCAAGATACTGTGTTCACATACTTGATATGCAATATCTTCTCGTGTGTCGTAACCGACAAATACTTTGTTTTTCATGTTAGTCTTTCTTAATCACCACGGCTTTTTCGTCAATAATACTTATGTTAACACTTGGTCCAAAGACCTCATGAACGGCTCGTTTGCTACCTTGCCATGATAGGTAGTCGTCCAAAACCATGTATCCGCCTTTAACAACTCTTGGCCATAGCACTTGTAATTCTTTAAGTGTTGATTCATACCAATCAGTATCAAGTCTTAAAAAAGCTATTTTGTTTGGCAAGTTGCTTGTATCATCTAGTGTCTTACACACGTCTCCTTTGATAAAGTTACGTTTTGCTTGTGGAATCATAAACTTGTTTAAATTTTCTTCTACTTCTTCTACTTCTGCTCTGCACCATTGGTCGAAACCATTTTTGGATTTACCACTGTCTTTGGCATATCCTTTAGTGCCGTCTTTGTTTATTTTAAAATCAGCATCAGTGGGTGTAGTCATTCCTTCAAATGTATCATACAACCAAAAATTTCTTTGAGTGTTTGTGTTTGCCAACCAAGAAATAATAATTTGTCCACCTTTCCAAACACCACACTCAACTATATCGCCCTCAATGTTTTGTTTGTCTAGTTCCTTAATTGTGTAAAAAGTATGTGCAAGTCTAGTGCCACTAGTCATGCTATATTCTGAAACTTGGTCCACAGCAGATTTACAATCTTTATAAACTTGCCAAGCTGGTATCATTATTTTCTTTCTATATCTTCTTCAACACAATTTTCGCCATATTGAATCTCAACTATTCGTAAAGGTTTATCTGTTTCATTTGCTAACAGATGCCATTGTTCTTTGTCTATGTGCAAATCTTGATGTTTGTTAAACACACCCAACAGTTCATAATCTGTTGATGTAGGGCATATTGTATATACAGTTGCAGTACCTTCAGATACCAACCAATGTTCAGAACGTTTTCGATGACGTTGCATTGATAATCTTTTGCCAGGTTCTACAGTTAATTCTTTTACTTTTGTGGTTGGACCGTCTTCATGTAACACTCTATAATACCCCCAATTTCTATTTGTTTTTTGATATTTATAGTTTTCTAAAATCCAACTGCTACTGTTAATCTTATTTTCACCACCAACACCAAACACAAATTCTACTTTATCATGCCAGGTTGACATTTCAGGTATGTTTGCACTAGTTCTATCTCCACCATTTGCAAAGATAATTTTCTTTCCATAACCTGATGTTGCCATCAATTTAAATATTGCACCTGAGGCAGAATCATCGCTATCGTCCCATACTAAAACGTCATCTACCATTTTAAGATTGCTTATAATTTTTACACGTTCTTGTATAGGCATGAAAGGCCTACCTTTTTTACGTGTTAACCATTCATCAGAATTTAACCCAACAACTAATTTGTCGCCAAGTTTCTTTGCTTCATGGAAATATGAAATGTGTCCTGAATGTAAAGGATCAAAACCACCTGTCACTAATACAACCTTCATAGTTGTATTTAAAATTTATCGATTCTCTGCCTCGACAAATTGGATCATAGTTTCTGGGTCTGATATTTCGTAAGGATCATCATCTTCGTCTTTGTGATTGAATCCAGGTTCAACAAAAGCTTCAAAAATAATATTATTTTTTATTAAACATGAGTAACGCCAAGATCTCATTGCAAAACCTTTGCTTCTTTTACTACATAGCATACCCATGGCATCTGTAAAGTCACCGTTACCGTCTGCTAACATTTTTACTTTTTTTATTCCTAGTGACTCTGCCCAAGCATTCATAACAAATCCATCATTGACTGATACACAATAAATTTCATCAACTCCTGCTTGTTTAAATCTTTCATATAATTCTTCGTAGGCTGGTAACATTTTTTCTGAACACACAGGTGTAAACGCACCTGGTAAACTAAAAATTACTGCTGTCTTATCTTTAAATAAATCTAAAGAATTTTGTCTTACAAATTCTCCTGCAACTCTTTGTACAAAATCTGCACTAGGTATCATGTCCCATTTTTGCAGTCTTTGTCTTTCACCGGGCAGTGACGTTCGTTTGTGATGATCAACTGAAGGACGTATATTACCTCCATATTGCTTTGCTATGTTTTCACTTACTTGTTGTTTCCAAGCAGGCTTTGATTCGCTTAACTTCATAAAATTTGTTTACTCCTAGTTTTGAAAAAAGTTATAAGCTGGCATCTTCCATGCCTGCAACTCTCAGCTTAACTATATTTGTGAGTTGCCATTGTTTTTGATCTAGTGCCTTTGTTACGCCTAACCATTTATTACGCATAAGAGCAAATTCATTAATTATTTTTTCATAATCAACTACGTCAGCTTCACCGTCAACATATTTTTCAACGTCTCTACTGCTTAATGCTCTTTGATAATTTTCTAAGTATTTCTTAAAAAATGAACTTCGAAGTCTGCGGAGTTCAATGTTCAAGTATTCCAATATTGCTTCAAGTTCCTGCAACTGATTGAATCTTTGTTCAACTATTCCTGGCATTTCTGCCGCCGCACGTTCTACATTTCCTTTGATTCTGATTTGACTTTTTGCCGCGATCAATTCATCTTCAAAGTATTGTATAGCACTAGGAATCTTGCTTATATCCTTTGCAATATCAGAATACCATCCCATTAATAATCCTCGTCTTCGTAACCTTCATCTAGTTCAACATCTTCTTCCAAATAATAACCAATTGCTTTGTCAAGATCATTATCGGAACCCAATGCATCACGAAATGCTTCATCATCTGTGCCAAAGTCTGCACACATATCAACATAACGTTCTGCTACTGTTTCGATGTGTTTCTTGTCAAGATATTCTTTGAATACTTGCCAAGTTTCTATTATTTGTGAACCATCCATGTATCCTTACTCCTCAGGTTGTTTTTCAACTTCTTCTACAGATTCTTCTGTGGATAACTTTTCGAAGTCACTCATAATTAGCTCTAGTTGTTCACCAGACCAGTCTTTCCGATAATTCAAATGTTCTTTCCCCATAGAATCTACGTATTTAAGTCGATTCCCCTGTTGAGTAAGTAGTCCTTTTTTCTCAAATAAGTCAACAAGTCCACTGTAAGGATCCATACCTTGTTCATATGGAATTTTGACTTGTACTGATTCAAATGGTTTTGCATATCTTGTCTTCATAACTTTACAAGCGGCTCTAATACCTCTTACGTCAGTTACCTTTTTACCATCTTCATCTTCTTTTAATTTGAGCTTTTTCATAGCAACAACTATACTTGATGCATAGATAAATCCTTGTCCACCTGATATCTTATCA
>TARA_B100000674_G_scaffold60194_1_pt1 | contig 35511 bp, 30 predicted proteins | sample TARA_B100000674 | Tara Oceans TARA_B100000674 (sample SAMEA2622759) | marine metagenome | biome: marine biome (ENVO:00000447); feature: surface water layer (ENVO:00002042); material: "saline water (ENVO:00002010), including plankton (ENVO:xxxxxxxx)" | depth 5 m | reverse complement strand
CCATAACGGCTTGTGCACTGGCGGCCGGTGCAGCGGGCTGCTCGGGAGCCGCTTGGCTGGCTACGGCAGGCTTGGGCGCTTCAGGTGCCGGAGCCTGTGGGGCGGCCTGTTGTGGTGCTTCTTTGGTTTGAGGTTTTGCCGCTTCTTGTGCGTCGTCTTTATCGAAATCGTCCCAGCTAAGCATTAGTGAGTTACCTCGGTATTAAGTGTGTGTTCGTTCGCTGCTATTTGGGTGGGGCGCGGTGACGCCCCGGGTGCAGCTAGTTCTATTACTGACAAGCTTCGCAATCTGGATCATCCAGCGAGCAGGCTTGTGGTACGGGCGCGGCCTGTGGCGCCGATGGTGCGGCGGCGCTTGCCGATACCTTGTTCATGGAGCCTTGGTTTACCGTGGATTTCTCGGTAGAGCTGGCTGCCAATGCACGGAGGTAGTAGGTGGTTTTGAGGCCACGGAACCACGCCATGCGGTAGGTAATGTCGAGCTTTTTGCCCGATGCACCGGCTATGTACAGGTTGAGTGACTGGGCCTGGTCCAGCCATTTCTGGCGGCGGCTTGCCGAGTCCACCAACCAGCGTGGCTCAACCTCAAAGGCGGTGGCGTACATGGCCTTCAGGTCGTCGGGTACGCGGTCGATCTTCTGCAGTGAGCCCTCGTAGTACTTGAGGTCGTTAACCATAACGGCATCCCACAGGCCGCGCGCTTTCAGGTCTTTAACCAGGTGCGGGTTCACCACGGTGAATTCGCCTGACAGGTTCGATTTCACGTAGAGGTTCTGATAGGTCGGCTCGATCGATTGCGACACACCGGTGATGTTAGCAATGGTGGCAGTTGGGGCAATGGCCATCACATTAGAGTTACGCATGCCTTGTTGCTTAACGACTTCGCGCAGGCTGTCCCAGTCCAGAGTCTGGCTGTGGTCGACTTCGATGTAGTCGCTGCCGCGCTCTTCCACCAACAGCTTCAGTGAGTCGATGGGCAGAATGCCGCGGCTCCACAGCGAGCCTTCGTAGCTCTGGTAGCTGCCACGCTCAACGGCCAGGTCGCTAGAGGCTTTAATAGCGTAGTAGCTGATCGCTTCCATAGAGCGGTCGGCGAATTCCACTGCCGCGTCTGATGAGTAGGCAATGTGCTGTTTGTACAGCGCGTCCTGGAAGCCCATCAAACCCAGGCCCACAGGGCGGTGCTTCAGGTTTGAGTTTTCGGCCTGCGGCACGCTGTAGTAGTTGATGTCGATAACGTTATCGAGCATGCGCACAGCGGTTTTGATGGTTTTTTCCAGCTTGGCCAGGTTCAGCTCGCCGTCGATGATGTGCTGGGCAAGGTTGACCGAGCCAAGGTTGCATACGGCAATTTCGTCTTTGTTGGTGTTGAGTGTGATCTCGGTACACAGGTTAGACGAGTGCACCACACCGGCGTGTTGCTGCGGGCTGCGCAGGTTGCAGGGGTCTTTGAAGGTGATCCAGGGGTGGCCTGTTTCAAACAACATAGACAGGATCTTGCGCCACAGGTCAGCCGCTTTAACACGCTTGTAGAGCTTGAGCTCGCCGGTGCGGGTCATTTCTTCGTACTGTTCGAAGCGCTCCTCGAAGGCCTTGCCGTAGAGGTCGTGCAGATCGGGCACATTGTTCGGTGAGAACAGTGTCCATTCGCCGTCTTCGAATACGCGCTTCATGAACAGGTCGGGAATCCAGTTGGCGGTGTTCATGTCGTGGGTACGGCGGCGATCGTCACCGGTGTTTTTGCGCAGCTCGAGGAATTCCTCGATATCCATGTGCCAGGTTTCCAGGTAGGCGCAGACGGCGCCTTTGCGCTTGCCGCCCTGGTTAACCGCAACGGCGGTGTCGTTGACCACTTTCAGGAAGGGGACAACGCCCTGTGACTTGCCGTTGGTGCCTTTAATGTAAGCGCCCAGGCCGCGTACCGGCGTCCAGTCGTTACCCAGGCCGCCGGCGAATTTAGACAGCATGGCGTTGTCTTGAATAGCGCCGTAAATGCCGTGCAGGTCGTCGGGTACGGTGGTCAGGTAGCAGCTGGAGAGCTGGGGACGCAGTGTGCCGGCGTTAAACAGCGTGGGGGTGGAGCTCATGTAGTCGAAGGAGCTCAGCAGGTCATAGAATTCGATCGCGCGCGCGGTTTTATTCTCTTCACGCATGGCCAGGCCCATGGCAACGCGCATGAAGAAAATTTGTGGCAGCTCGATACGCACTTCATTGCTGTGAATAAAGTAGCGGTCGTAGAGGGTTTGCAAACCGAGGTATTGGAACTGGTGGTCGCGCTCGGGCTTGATGGCCGCGCCCAGAGCGGCCATGTCGTAGTCGCGCAGCTCGGGCGACAGCAGCTCCAGCTCGACACCTTTTTCAATGTAAACCGGCAGGGCTTTGGGATAGTAAACAGCCATGTCGTGCTGGGTGGCGCTGTCTGCCACACCGAGGAAACTCAGTGCTTCGGCGCGGAGTTTGTCCAGCAACAGGCGGGCAGTAACCAGGCTGTAGTTGTGCTCTTTTTCCACCATGGCGCGGGCGGCGATGACCAGCGAGGTGTTGATCTCTTTCTCGGACACGCCGTCAAACAGGCTCTTCAGTGCTTCGTCGAGCACGGCATTGGCAGAGACGTCTTCGAGGCCTTCACAGGCTTCATTCACAATAAATTCCAGGCGACCCAGGTCCAGCGGTACTTCGCTGCCATCAGCGTGTTTAACGCGAATGCTGGGGTGGGTTTTCTCGGCCACTTCCGGGCTTTGTTGGGCGCGCTCTTCGGCGCGGGCCGCGCGGTACAGTACGTAGGCGCGAGCAATTTTGTGCTCGCCGCTGCGCATCAGAGCCAGCTCGACCTGGTCTTGAATTTCTTCAATGTGGATGGTTCCACCCGTGGGCATGCGGCGCTTGAAGGTGGCGGAAACCTGATCCGTCAGCTTGGCTACGGTTTCATGAATACGGGTCGAGGCCGCGGCATTGCCACCCTCTACAGCCAGAAACGCTTTGGTGATGGCGACACTGATTTTGTCATCGGTGTAGCTCACCACTGACCCATTGCGTTTGATAACGCGGATTTGCCCGGGTGCGGTGGCACTGAGCTCGTCTTGCTTGGGGGCGGTAGGAGGAACCGGCGCGTTGCTGGTGCTGCTATCTTGGGTGGTCTGCATGGTATTTAGGGCCCTTGCTATGCTGATCGCGTGTTGTTGGTGTTAATGCCGCAAAAAAACGGATGTTTGCGGGGCGCTGCTTGGCTTATTTGCCCGTATTCGGGCGAGGTTTTTTTTTGTCTACAGCTTGATCTCAGGCGTTATTCAATGCTAGGTGAATGTTGACGCCGCCACCCATATATGGGGTTTTTTGGAAATCGGGATACAAGATAATGCGGTTTTCGGGTGGGTGCAAGCACCATATGATGTGAATGAGCTGTGGATAAAGTGTGGGTAAGCAGGGGGTGAAATTTGCCTTGCTCGCAAGTGCCCGCGGGGCGGGCTTTAGCGCCGAGTGGCCACTAAAATTGCTGCGGACACAGCCGCTAGACGGAATGTTTATAACAAAAAAATTTTTATGCAGCGCCGCTATGAGGCCGGGGTGCGTGCTCAAAATTTGCACCTTCCTGAGCGAAGGCGATGAGGTGTTCCAGCTCGGTGCTGATCTGTACCGTTTCGCCGAGTTGGAAGTCGCGGTGGCTGGGCAGTAAGGCTTCTACCACGCTGCCGGTGGGCAGGCGCAGGGTGTAGACCGTGGCGCTGCCTGAAAAGACTTTGCGCTCTACCGTTGCCCGCAAGCCGCCGAAGTCACTCAATACGATATCGTCGGGGCGCAGCAACACGTCCACTGGGGTGCCGGTAGGCCAGGGATAGGCGCGGTTGCCAATGAGCGCGCCGAGCTCGGTATTCACCGTGTTGGACTCGGTGCCGATCAGCCCGGGCAGGAAGCAGCCTTCACCGATAAAGTCGGCAACGATGCGGTTGGTCGGCTCGTGATAGAGATTAAAGGGCGTATCCCACTGCTGCAGATGACCGCCGTGCAGCAGACCGACCTGATCGCTAAACGCGAAGGCTTCGTGTTGGTCGTGGGTGACCAAAATAGCGCTAATGCCAAGCTCTTTTAAAATGTCCCGGACTTCCAGGCTGAGCTTCTTGCGCAGTTCGGCGTCGAGGTTGGAAAAGGGCTCATCCATCAACAACAGCTGAGGGTTGGGGGCCAGCGCGCGGGCCAGTGCAATGCGCTGTTGCTGGCCACCGGATAACTCGTGTGGGTAGCGTTTTTCCACGCCGTCCAGGCGAACGAGGGAAAGCAGTCGGCGGACGCGCTGCTGTTGCTCTTTATGCGGCAGTTTTTTTAAGCCAAAACGAATGTTGTCGATAACATTCAAATGGGGGAACAGGGCGTAGTCCTGAAATACCATGCCGATGTGGCGCTGCTCGGGTGGTAGCTGCATGCCGGGTTGGCTGAGGGTTTGCTCGTTGAGCAGGATCTGCCCTTTGTGAAGCGGCTGGAAGCCGGCAATCGCGCGCAGGATAGTGGTTTTGCCACAGCCGCTAGGCCCTAGCAGACTGCATATATCACCGTTGTGGACGTGAAAGCTGACGCCATTGACGACGGGGGTGGTGTCGTAGCGGCAGTGAATGTCCTGAATTTTTAGCAAGGCTGCTCCTTCGCTTGCTATGCGGCGGGCCGAACGCCTCGCCGCAAGCAACAATCTACTGGGTGAGCAAAAATTCCATCAGTGCTTTCTGGGCGTGCAGACGGTTTTCTGCCTCGTCCCAGATCACGGTATCGGGGCTGTCCATCAGCTCGGCGCTAATTTCCTCGCCGCGCTTGGCGGGGAGGCAGTGCATATACAGCGCGTCAGGGTTGGCATGGGACATCAGTTCGGCATTGATCTGGTATCCCGCCAGTTTGCGACGGCGCTCGGCCTTTTCTTCTTCCTGGCCCATGGATGCCCAGACATCGGTAACCAGCAGGTCGGAGCCTTTTGCCGCTTCGGCGGGGTCGCGGATAATTTCCACGCGGTCGCCAGCGGCCTCAACCAGATCAGCGCGCGGGTCAAAACCCTCGGGACAGGCGATCTTCAGTTTGAAGTCAAACTGGATTGCGGCATTGATATAGGACTGGCACATATTGTTGCCATCGCCAACCCAGGTGACTTGTTTGCCTTTAATGCTGCCGCGGTGCTCGACAAAGGTTTGAATGTCGGCGAGGAGCTGGCAGGGGTGGTAGTCATCAGTCAGGGCATTGATGACCGGCACTGACGAGTACTCGGCAAATTTTTCAATAATGCTGTGTTCGAAGGTGCGGATCATCACGATGTCGCACATTGACGAGATCACGCGTGCGCTGTCTTCAGTCGGCTCGCCGCGTCCCAATTGCGTATCGCGCGGTGACAGGAAGATGGCGTGGCCGCCAAATTGGGCAATGCCCGCCTCGAAAGAAATGCGCGTGCGGGTAGACGCTTTTTCAAAGATCATGCCCAGCACGTAGTTGGGAAATTGCACGCTCTGGCGGCGCTCGCGGTGCTCGGCTTTCAGCTCAATCGCCCGCGCAATGACGTGGTCGAGTTCCGCGGGGCTGAGGTCGTTAAGGGTTAAAAAGTGTCTCAAGGCCATAAGTGGCTACCTTTGCTGCATCGATTGCTGCCTTACGCGGCATCGGACTGGGCGGGCCACTGAAGGATCAGTGGACAGAGGATGTCGAGCAGCGCGTCGACTTCCTGCCGGCTAATAATAAGAGGGGGAAGCAGGCGCACGACCCGTTCCGCAGTAACGTTAATCAATAAGCCCTGGTCGAGCGCTTGTTTAACAAGGCCCGCGCAGGGGCTGTTTAATTCAACGCCCACCATCAGGCCGCGGCCGCGCACCTCTACAACGTGCTGGGCATCGGCTAAGCGCTCGCGCAGACCGGCCTGCAAGTAGTCGCCGATGTCGCTGACGTGGTTGCGCATCTCCTCGGTATTGAGGGTCTCGACGACTACTTGTCCCGCCGCGCAGGCCAGTGGGTTGCCGCCGAAGGTAGAGCCGTGGTTGCCGGGGTGAAACAGCGACGCGGCTTTACCGTGTGCCAGACAGGCGCCAATAGGCAGGCCGTTGCCCAGGCCTTTGGCAGTAACCAGAACATCGGGCAGTACGCCGTCGTGTTGGTAGGCGAAATATTTGCCGGTCCGGCCATTGCCTGTTTGTACTTCGTCGAGCATCAGCAGCCAGTTGTTGCGGTCACATAGCTCGCGCAGTTGTTTCAGGAAGCCTTCCGGTAATACGTGCAGGCCACCTTCACCCTGGATCGGCTCCAATAACACGGCGGCTACGCTGTCATTGTTGTTGGCAATGCTTTCCAGAGCCGCAATATCGCCGAAGGGCGCGCGGATAAAGCCGCGCACCAACGGCTCGAAGCCCGCCTGAATTTTGCGGTTGCCGGAGGCGGTAAGCGTGGCCAGAGTCCGGCCGTGGAAGGCCTGCTCCATCACCACAACATGGGGGATGTCGATACCGCGCTGGTGGCCGTGCATACGCGCCAGTTTAATGGCCGCTTCGTTGGCTTCTGCCCCCGAGTTGGCAAAAAATACGTTGTCCATGCCGCTGGCATCGCGCAGAGATTCGGCCAGCTGCTGTTGGCGCTGCACGTTGTATAAGTTGGAGGTGTGCAGCAGTTTGCCCGCTTGTTCGGTAATGGCTTGTGTAACGCCGGGGTGGGCATGGCCGAGTGCATTGACACCAATGCCGCTGATGCCATCGATATAGCCCTTGCCCTGCTCATCGAACAGGCGAACACCTTCACCGCGCACAAAGCTGACAGGCAGGCGGCCGTAAGTATTCATCAGTGCGGGCAATGTCATTGCAGCGTATCTCCTCTAGCGGGGTATTTGAGCGAACCCCAAAACGCAAAAGGGCAGCGCCTGCTGCCCGAGAATTAAGGGAGTAATCATATAAGGAAGCTTTTGTAAATTCCATAGCCCGCGGTAATTTGTCAATGGCGCTGGGCGATTGGTCAGCCGTGGTTTTGGGCGAAGCGGGTGCGGCTTGGATGGGGGGAAATTTATTGTTAATGTTTTACCTGAAAACATGGAGGCCGTAAAAGTGCAATACGGCAATCTCCGAGATGTTTGCTATAAGTAGATTGACTCAAAATGCTGCGCCAGTGTTTTTGGTGCCAATAATAATTGTAGTCGGGGAGACTTCTACAGATGACACACAAGCGTATGTTCACACGATCAAAGCTTGCCCTTGCCATGTTGGCGTTGCCAGTGGCCGTTTCGGCCCAGGACAACGGCAATGTTCTGGAAGAGGTGCTGGTAACCGCGCGGAAGCAGTCGGAAACCTTGCAGGATGTGCCGTTTTCTATTGCGGCGATGACAGAAGGGAAACTAAAACAGAGTGGGGCGACGGATCTGGAGTCGATGGCGACAAACGTGGCCGGTATTTCGATCCAAAACCTGGGGCCGGGTCAGAGCCAGGTTTCTATTCGCGGTATCTCTGCTGGGCAAATTGTTCGCGACCAGCCCGGTGTTAAAGAGCAGGTTGGGGTCTACTTTGACGAGTCAGTGATCTCGATGTCGCTGTTCACGCCCGACTTGGATTTCTACGACATCAATCGTGTGGAAGTGCTGCGCGGGCCGCAGGGCACACTGTTCGGCTCCGGCTCGCTGTCGGGCACGGTGCGTTATATCAGCAATGCGCCCAACAGTGACGAGCTGAGCGGCTCTGTGCAAGTGGGCGGTGAAACCGTCGATGAAGGCAGTGAAGGCGGCAATATTAAGGGGCATGTTAATATTCCGCTTAGCGACACCTTGGCGCTCCGCGCCGTGGGTTACGCTCAGCAATACGCGGGTTACATCGATGCCTTGCAGCCCGACGGAAGCACCAAGGACGATGTTAACGAAGGCACCCGCAGCGGTGGTCGCATCGCACTGCGCTTTCAGCCATCTGACAGCGTGGTTATCATGCCTCGGGTTATTTTTCAGAGCATCGACATGGACGGCTTCAATCGCGAAGACGACTACAACATGTTGGCCAACCCCTACACCACCAGCCGCCCGCCCGTTCGCCTGGGCGACTACGAGCAGTTTACTCAGCTTGAAGAGAGTTTTGAGGACGACTTCTTGCTGGTTGATCTGACCGCCACCATTGATCTGACGGAAGATATGACGCTGACATCGGTGTCCTCGTATACCGATCGCGATGTGTTGGTGCTGCGCGATGCCACGGCCCTGAACGGTAGTATCACTGGCGGCTCCTTCGGTGAAAGCGAGGCGGTTTATACCCTCGATGCGCCGCTGTATGACGAAACCGAAGCTGAGGTGCTGACCCAGGAGCTGCGCTTGAGTGGCCTGAATGGTCCCGTGCAATGGGTGGCGGGGATCTTCTATAGCGATATCGAGCGCCGCTATGGCCAGTCTCTGCAAGTGGCCGGTTACGATGCCAGCGCGCGCACCACGGCGCCCGATTCCACCGACCCCGGCGAGACCCTGGGCGCGAATGCGGTTGATGAACTGTTCTACTCAGACATTCCCTACGAGCTGGAGCAGTACGCGGTGTTCGGCGAGGTGTCTTATGACCTGAACGACAAAACCATGATCGTGGTGGGCGCCCGTTTCTTCGACTACGAGGAAAAGCGTACGCTGAACTTTGATGGTATCTACAACGCCAGCGTGCTCGGACAGAAGAGCGATGTGTCGTCGGACGGCGTGTCGCCGCGGGTGATGCTGCGCTACGACATGAATGACGATGTGATGCTCAATGCGCAGGTGTCGAAGGGCTTCCGCTTGGGGGGCATTAACGACCCGCTGAATGAACCTCTGTGTTCACCTGCCGATAAAGCCACCTTTGGCGGTCGCGATGACTTTGAAGATGAAACACTGACGAACTATGAAGTGGGCAGTAAAATGCGCCTGTTCGGCGGTGCGGGTACCTTTAATGTCTCGGCATTCTACAGCGACATTAAAGATCTGCAGGCAACCGTAAACGCGGGTACCTGTTCCTCTCGGATCGTTTACAACGTGCCTGAGGCCCACAGCACCGGGGTGGAAGTTGAGTTCTTTGTGCGCCCGATGAGCAATTTCGAGTTTGGTCTGTCGGCCAGCTACGTGCGCGCCGAGATCGATTCGGATGTTACCTCTACCGACAACGCCAATGTGACGAGCATTGTCGGCGGCATTCGCGAAGGTAATGAGTTGCCAACGGCGCCGGGCTTTGAGCTTGCCGCGACGGCTACCTATTACTTCCCGGTATTCGAAACCTGGGAAGGCTACTTCAACACCACCTATCAAAACGTCGGTTCGCGCTACACCCAGCTTGCGGATCAGGAAAACGGCGGACGCGGTGTTGCCAGCCTCTACGCCAATGTGGGTGGTCCTTTGACCCAGCCGACCTACGAGTATGATCGCGAGCAGGGTGGTTATCAGATCGTCAACTTGCGCCTGGGCGCGAGAAACGATCAATGGGATACCGCATTGTTTGTGCGCAACGCAACCAATGAACGTGCTGAGCTGTCCTTGGATACCGAGCGCGGCGGCAATGCCCGCGTTGGTCACCACGTCAACCAGCCACGTACCATTGGCTTTAGCGCGCGCTATAACTTCTAGGTCGTCATGGACTGACACATAATCGACTTAACGGCCCTTCGGGGCCGTTTTTGTTTGAGGTGCGTTTGGCGAATATTGGTGGCTTTGGGGATAATAGTATTTTGCTAGCCCTAACAGGATGACGGTATGACTCACACCGCCCAGCTCGACCCAGTGAAACTCGGGCTCTTCGTAAGCCGCCTGGAAGCGGTATGCGAGGAAATGGGGGCGGTACTGCAGCGGGCGGCTTTTTCACCCAATATTAAAGACCGGCTCGATTTTTCCTGTGCCATCTTTGATGCCGGCGGCGCGCTGTGTGCACAAGCGGCGCATATTCCCGTTCACCTCGGCAGTATGGCCTATGCGATGGCTGATATTGTCGGCGCCTGCGACTGGTCAGAAGGCGATATGTTGGTGCTGAATGACCCGTTTCTTGGCGGTACCCACCTGCCCGATGTCACGGTCATTGCGCCGTATTTTTTGCACGGCGAGTTGCTGGCATTTGTTGTGAATCGCGCCCATCACGCGGATATTGGCGGCTCAACGCCGGGCTCGATGCCCCTGTCAAAAAGCCTGGATGAAGAGGGCGTTGTGATCCCGCCCACGCTATTGCAGCGAAATGGCGTTGTTCAGCGACACCTGCTGGACGAATGGTTTGGCGAGGGTGAGCACGGCGACTTTGTCGCCCAGCTTAGCGCGAACCGCTGTGGCCTGACGCGCTTAGCCGAGGTTGTCGAGGCGTTGCCGCTGCCGTTTCCTGCGGCCGTTACCCAGTTACAGGCGTATGCCGAGCAGTTGGCGACCTCCCGCTTAACCGAATTACCGGCTGGGGAGTACCGTTTTCAAGACCTTATGGACGATGATGGCTTTGGTCAGAAAAACCTAACGATTGAGGTGTTGTTGTCCTTGGGGGGCGGCCGGGCGACGGTGGACTTCACCGGCACCGCTGAACAAGTACCGGGCAATATTAACTGTCCGCGGTCTGTGGCTGCGGCGGCGGTGTATTACGCGTTTCGATGTCTGATGCCCAATGAGGCGCCGGTATGCGCGGGCTTGTTCCGTCCCATTAGTCTTCGTGTTCCCGAAGGGTGCCTGCTGAATGCACGGCGGCCGGCGGCCGTGGCGGCGGGCAATGTCGAAACCTCTATGCGCGCGTGCGACGCGGTATTGGGCGCGCTCGCGCAGGCTCTGCCGGAGCGTATTCCCGCTGCGGCGCACGGCAGCATGAATAATGTGGCGATGGGCTCGTTAGAGGGCGAGCCCTGGCACTACTATGAAACCCTGGCGGGCGGGAGCGGCGGTCATGCCGAGGGCGCTGGACTGAGTGGTGTGCAGTGCCATATGACCAATACGCTGAACACCCCGGTGGAGAGTCTGGAAATGCACTACCCGTTGCGCATTCGCCAATACAGCGTGCGCCGCGGCAGCGGTGGCGGCGGGCGGCATTGCGGAGGCGATGGCCTGGTGCGGGAGTTTGAATTCCTGGCGACCGCGCGCTTTACCTTGCTTACCGAGCGCCGCTATGTCGCGCCCTGGGGCTTGCAAGGGGGTGACGCGGGTCGCTGCGGGGAAAACAGCCTGAATGGCGAGCGCTTACCAGCAAAAGTAAGTGCGCTGGCAAAGCCCGGTGACCGCTTGCGCATTGCCACGCCCGGCGGGGGTGGCTGGGGGCAGGCATGACTTTTCGCGCCGGGAATTGTTAGAATAGCGCTCTGAAATGGTCCGGGCTTTTACTCATCGGTTTGCCGGACGCCGATACGGCAGGTACTCAATGGATACGATCGACGCAATTAAACAGCAAATCGAAAACAACCCCATCATTATCTATATGAAGGGTTCACCCAATCAGCCTCAGTGTGGCTTCTCTGCACGCGCCTCTCAGGCATTGATGGGTTGTGGCGAGCGATTCGCCTTTGTGGATATTTTGTCTAACCCCGATATTCGCGCAAAACTGCCTGAGTACGCTAACTGGCCGACCTTCCCCCAGTTGTGGGTTAAGGGCGAGCTGATTGGCGGCTGCGACATTATTTGCGAAATGTATGAGAGCGGTGAGCTGAAAACGTTGCTGACAGAAACCTCAGCTGGCGAGGCCGCTGGAGGTTAACGCCTGTTGGCTTGCAATTACGTTTCCTGAAAACCCGGCCTTAGCGCCGGGTTTTTTTATCGCTTTGGGGAGGGCTTGATCAGGGATAGCTAAAGGTTTTTGAGATTGTGAATGAGAATGCTTTTTATTTGGGTTATTGCTTGCTATTATCCATCGCGACTTAATCGCCGCAAGGTCCTCGAAGAGGGACGGGCGGCATTGCCTATCGAGATTGGAGATACAACTCAATGAAAAAGACTGCTTTGGCCGCAGCCCTGGCTGCACTGCCTGCACTGTCATTCGCTGCTGCGCCTAGTACTGAAGAAATGTGGACGATAATCCAGCAGCAACAGCAGGAGATTGAGCGTTTAAAACAAGAGCAAGCTGAAGCCGATGCTAAGTTGAATGCAACGGCAGACGCGGTAGAGCAATCAGCAGGGATTGCAAGTTGGGCGAGCAAAACAACGCTGGGTGGATACGGAGAGCACCACTTTAATCATTTTAAAAATGGCGACGATCAAGTCGATGCGCACCGCTTTGTTCTGTTCATTGGCCATCAGTTCAGCGATACGGTTCGCTTTTTCTCCGAGCTGGAAGTTGAGCACGGTATTGCCGGTGAGGGCCAGCCTGGTGAAGTGGAGCTGGAGCAGGCCTACATCGCCTGGGACTTCACCCAGGGTCATACGCTGACGATGGGCCAGTTTTTGGTGCCAATGGGTATTATTAACGAGACGCACGAGCCCGATACGTTCTACGGGGTTGAGCGAAATAATGTAGAGAAAAATATTATTCCTGCAACGTGGTGGGAAACGGGTGTGATGGTCAATGGTGAAATTGCCCCCGGTCTTAACTACAACGTTGCGTTACACAGCGGTCTTAAAATTGACCCAGCCGGTGGCGCCGTGCGTGGTGGTCGTCAAAAGTCTGCCAAGGCCACGGCGGAAGACCTCGCATACACTGCGCGCCTTAGCTACAACGGCGTCCCGGGCCTTGAGTTGGCAGCAGCAGTACAGCAGCAGCAAGATATTAGCCAGGGCGCTACAGGTGGTGGTGAAGCGACACTATATGAAGCGCATGCGCGTTACCGCATTGGCGATCTGACATTGACTGCACTGGCTGCTCAGTGGGATATCGATGGCGATGCCTTCGCTGCCGCGGGTACTGATAAGCAGGATGGCAATTATGTTGAAGCCTCTTATAAGGTGACTCCGAAGCTAGGTGTTTTCGTCCGCCAGAGTGAGTGGGATAATGCTGCGAATAGCGCAGTGGATACAGAGGTCGAGCAATTTGATATTGGCTTGAACTACTGGTTGATGCCTACCGTAGTATTGAAGGCAGATATCGCAGACACCCGCAACAGTAATAAAGATGCGGTAAACTTGGGGATTGGTTGGAGCTTCTGATAGTTGATCAGGCGAATTAAAGCAAGTCTCAGCAGCGGGCAGATGCCCGCTGCTGTTTTTTTAGTGTTATGTGCTCTTTTTGCGAGACCACTACATGCTAGTGAGGCTGGCCAGTATCTTAGTGTGCCGGATTTCCTCTCAGGCGCATTTGCGCAAGCGGAGCCCACTACAAAAGTATTTTGGCTAAACGCGGAGCTGAAGCGGCAGATTAAAGAGTTAACCGGTCGCCAATTTCCGTTGCTAAGGGTGCGGTATTGGCAGAGTGGTCGCCGCACCGCCTGGATATTAGACGAAATTGGTAAGGAAATGCCCATCACCATCGGTGTGGTGGTTGAGGAAGGGGCAATACAGCAGTTGCGTATTCTGGCTTTCCGGGAAAGTCGAGGTTGGGAAGTTCGCCATCCTTTTTTCACTAAGCAATTTGACGGCCTGCGCCTTGATAGTTCGTCAGTACTTGATGGTCGGGTCGACAGTATCACCGGTGCGACATTGTCAGTGCGGGCTGTTACCCATGTTGCTCGACTAGCCTTATTGTTAGCGCAGCAGGTGGTGCCGGAGAAAGCTGCTTCGTGAATGCGTATCGCCGTTGGCGCATATCTTTGTTGCGCTGGCATCGCCGTATCGGCGTGCTGCTGGCCATTTTTGTTGTGAACTTGGTGATGACGGGCATTGCCATTAACCACAGTAGTGGTTTGTCGCTGAATGAGCGCCATGTCGATCAGGAATGGTTGCTCTCTCTATACGGTATTAATGCTGCGGAGCAACGCAGTTTCCTTGTTGGCGATAACTATCTAAGCCAAGCCGGTGATAGTGGGCTGTATATCGGCAAGCAAGCCTTGTTGAGCTGCGAGGGAGCGTTGCTGGGTGCTGTAGCCTTGGTCAGTGAAATCTACGCGTTGTGCGAAGATCGCCTATTGGTATTTAGTCAGGATGCCGCGTTATTGGATGACCTGAGTGCGGCCTATGGGTTACCAGAGGGTTTGCAAAGCCTGGCGGAAAAAAATGGTCGTTTGTATCTTCGTGATCGCCATCGCGTTTATCAATATGACCCCCTGAGTTTGCAATTCACTATTGCCGATGAACCGCCTGCTACTATTTGGGCTAAAGCATCAACACCCCCGCTGGAGCTCGACAATTTTCTGCAGCAGCGACACCGCGGCAAGGGGCCAAGCTGGGAGCGAGTGCTACTGGACCTTCACAGTGGGCGACTGTTCGGTGACCTGGGGGTATGGGTTGTGGATATTGCAGCCGTTGCTCTGCTACTGATTGCACTAAGCGGTGTTTGGGTGTGGGTTACTAAGCCCGGTCGCTGGCGAAAAAAATAATTGTTATTGTGACTTTAAATTTCATTGGGGCGGGCATTCCAGTCAATGGTCTGTTGCGGGCTCAATGCTAGTCTGACTACCTCGTTCTGGAGGTAGTGTTATGAATTCTGTATTGAAAATGTGGCGTAAGTTGTCAGCGTACCCCGGTGGCAAGCTGGCTTTCTCTAAGGCGATATGCATGAAAGCGCCTTACTTCTCTACGATCTCTCCGCGTTTTGAAGAGCTGGGCGTTGGCTATGGGGTGGTGCGTATTCGTGAGCGTCGCTCTATTCACAATCATATTGGTACGGTTCACGCGATCGCGCTTTGTAACCTGGCCGAAGTCGTTGGCGGCATCACCGCTGAAGTCTCTATGCCCAAAGGTATGCGTTGGATCCCCGCCGGAATGACGGTACGTTATTTAAAGCCTGCTAAAGGGGTGCTGCGCGGCTACGCGAGTATGCGCGAGATAGAGGTGGGTGAAAAAGGTGAAGTGCCGGTGCAGGTCGAGGTAAAAGAAGAAGATGGTACGGTCGTCTTCACCGCTGAGATCGGCATGCATGTGTCGCCGGTGAAGCCGAAGAGTTAACGCGCAAAAAAAAAGCCCACTCCAATAAGGAGCGGGCCCTTCTTTCTTTGTGGTGTGACGTGGCGGCTTATGAATCGCCAAGACCGCCCATAACGGATTGCTGGTAGTTTTGGATGCCCACTTTCTCGATAAGGCCCAGTTGAGTTTCCAGCCAGTCGATATGCTCTTCCTCAGACTCCAGGATTTCCTCAAGCAGCTCCCGGCTGCCGAAGTCTCCAACTGATTCGCAGTATTTAATACCTTCTTTCAGGTCTGGTACGGCTTTCAGCTCCAGGCTGAGGTCGCACTCGAGCATTTCCTTGGTATTTTCGCCGATCATCAGCTTGCCAAGGTCTTGCAGGTTGGGAATGCCTTCCAAAAATAAAATACGCTTGATCAGCTTGTCAGCGTGTTTCATTTCGTCGATGGATTCATGGTATTCGTGCTCGCCGAGCTCTTTCAGGCCCCAGTCCTCGTACATGCGCGCATGCAGAAAATACTGGTTGATGGCGACCAGTTCGTTGCCAAGTGCCTTATTGAGATGGGCGATAACCTGAGCGTCACCTTTCATTGCTGTGTCCTTAATTAACGTGGCGTATAAATAGCCAATAGTGTGGACGCAGTATGGGGGTGAGTCAAGCTAAGTTGTTGATTTTAATGGTATATTAGAAGGGTAAAGCCAATCGTTCTCAATTACTTTTCGCCTTAGGCAACGGCGTAACAGAGGGATTCGTCATAGTTGCTGAGATGGGCGTCAAAGACGCTGCGAGCCAGGGAACCGCACTTTCCGCACTGGCTGGCGAGGTCAAGTTCACGGCGCAATTCACGGAAGCTGCTGGCGCCATTGTCCATCGCTTCTCGAATTTGTGTATCGGTAATGCCTTTGCAGAGACAAACGTACATGTTGCTGGAACCTGTGTGGTGTCGTTGTGTTCAGGATTCTAAAGTTAATGAAAATGAGAATGCTTGTCAATTGTCTTTTTGGGGATTCGGGTTTTTTAGTCGGTTTTGCCATAGTTGCAGGCTATGGGGGCGATTAGAATTTTCAATGGGATTGGTTTGTGACGGCGTGTATGATTGCCGGTCTACTCCTTTTTAAGAGTGCGTGATTGCACTGTCTAATGAAAACAACCGGAGGTAAACATCATGGGTGTACTCGTAGGTAAACCAGCTCCTGACTTCACATGTGCGGCAGTACTTGGCAACGGCGAGATCGTTGATGAGTTCACGCTTAGCGAAGCGGCTAAAGGCAAATACGCGGTTCTGTTCTTCTATCCGCTGGATTTCACCTTTGTCTGCCCTTCAGAGCTGATCGCTCTGGATCACCGTATGGACAAATTCCGCGAGCTGGGTGTTGAGGTGATCAGTGTATCGATCGACTCTCAATTCACTCACAACGCTTGGCGCAACACTGCTATCAAAGATGGCGGCATCGGTCCTGTAACCTACACCATGGCTGCTGACGTGCGTCACGACATTTGCCGTGCATATGACGTTGAAGCTGAAGGTGGCGTGGCATTCCGCGGCGCGTTCCTGATCGACAAAGAAGGCATGGTTCGCTCTCAGCTGGTTAACGACCTTCCTCTCGGCCGTAACGTCGATGAGCTGGTGCGTTTGGTTGAGGCACTGCAATTCCACGAAGAGCACGGTGAAGTTTGCCCTGCTGGCTGGAATAAAGGCGACAAAGGTATGGACGCATCACCGACTGGTGTAGCGGCTTACCTGTCAGAGAACTCTGACAAGCTGTAATACGGCGACTCTGCGGCGCGAGCCGCAAGCTCCTAAAAAAGCCCGGTGACCGCAAGGTGATCGGGCTTTTTTGTGAGTGAGAGTTTGTGGTGTTGAGGGCGTAAGCGCGTATACAGAACCCCCGCGCTAAACGCGGTTGTGGCGGCGGAGTGGTGAGGTGATGGGGCGCGGGAGGCGTTTCCGCCAGATACAAAAAACCCCACCGAAGTGGGGTTTTGCAACACGTAGTGTGGCGGGGATTAGGCAGCGAAGTTAGCGGCAGCAAATTCCCAGTTCACCAAGTTCCAGAAGCCTTCAAGGTACTTGGGACGCGCATTGCGGTAGTCGATGTAGTAGGCGTGCTCCCAAACATCGGCGGTAAACAAGGGTGTTTGGCCTTCGCGAGCGATAGGCGTGTCAGCGTCGTCGGTGTTAACGATTTCCAGGCTGCCATCGCTGTTTTTTACCAGCCAGGTCCAGCCAGAGCCGAAGTTGCCGACCGCGCTAGCGTTGAAAGCGGCTTTGAACTCGTCGAAGGAACCAAATTTGGCGTCGATGGCTGCCGCCAGCTCGCCAGTGGGTGCGCCGCCGCCATTGGGGCTCAGGCTGTTCCAATAGAAAGTGTGGTTCCAAACCTGGGCTGCTTGGTTGAACAGGCCGCCACTTGCCGATTTGATGATTTCTTCCAGTGACTTGCCTTCGTTGTCGGTACCGGCCGTCAGTTCGTTCAGCTTGGTCACGTAGGCGTTGTGGTGTTTGCCGTGGTGAAAGTCCAGAGTTTCAGCTGAGATGTGGGGTTCAAGTGCGTTTTTGTCGTAAGGCAGTGCAGGTAATTCAAAAGCCATGTTGGTCTCTCCTGACGTTTAGTGGTTGTTTACGGTGTCGAGGGCGTATTTTCGCCCGTGTTATCTCTACGGTGTTGGACGCCGATCTGTGCCGGAGTTCCAACAACTTAATTTATGCCCAGCGCCAGCCGCCAAGGTCTTGCCAGCGGTTGACGATTTGGCAAAACAATTCCGCGGTCTTTTCCGCGTCGTACGCGGCGCTGTGCGCTTCATTGTTATCAAACTCTATGTCGGCCAGTTGGCAGGCCCGGGCCAGTACGGTGTGTCCGTAGGCCAGGCCTGACAAGCTGGCAGTATCCATCACCGAAAACGGGTGGAAGGGGTTGCGTTTTATGCCGCAGCGGTTAATCGCGGCCATCACAAACCCCAGGTCAAAGTGGGCGTTGTGCCCTACCAGCACTGCGCGAGTGCAGTCGTGGGCTTTGACTTGCTGACGGATTTTCTTCAGCAGCTCGCCCATCACGGTGACTTCTTTCTCGGCTTGTCGGTCAGGGTGATGGGGGTCGATACCGGTAAATTCAAGGGCCGCGGCTTCTAAATTCGCGCCTTCGAAGGGTTCGATGTTGTAGCTGAGTGTCTCATCGGGTTCGAGGTTGCCGGCGTCATCCATTCTCAATAGGGTGGCAGCAATTTCCAAAATACCGTCGGTGTGACAATTGAAACCGCCGGTTTCAACGTCAATAACGACAGGTAGAAACCCGCGAAATCGCTGTGCAATCAGACTCTTATCGTCATTCATGCTCAGGTTACCTGCCAGCGCAGGGTTTCACCGGCGCGGAGCGGACGTAGCGTATCGTCCCCTAATGGCAGTGCCTCAGGGGCTTGCCAGTCGGCTTTTTGTAAGGTGATTTGATCCTGGTTGCGGGGTAGACCATAGAAGTCAGGGCCGTGGAAGCTTGCGAAGGCCTCTAGCTTGTCCAGTGCACCGGCTGCTTCGAATGCCTCCGCGTACATCTCTATGGCTGCGTAGGCGGTATAGCAACCGGCACAGCCGCAATCGGCCTCTTTGCGATGGCGGCCGTGGGGGGCGGAGTCGGTGCCGAGGAAAAATTTCGGGCTGCCCGAGGTTGCCGCCGCAATAAGCGCCTGTTGGTGGCGGTTGCGCTTCAAGATGGGCAAGCAGTAGTAGTGCGGGCGGATGCCGCCAGCAAGCATGTCGTTGCGATTGTAGAGCAAGTGGTGGGCGGTAATTGTTGCGGCGACGTTATCGCCGGTATTAGCGACGAATTCGGCGGCATCGGCGGTGGTAATGTGCTCCAGGACCACTTTCAGCGAGGGAAAGGCGGCGACAATGCGTTTGAGGTGGCGCTCAATAAATTCCGCTTCGCGGTCGAAGATGTCGATATCGGCATCGGTGACTTCGCCATGAACCAGCAGTGGCATACCCTGCTTCGCCATTTCATCCAGCACCGGCCACAGGCCATCGACGTCGGTGACGCCAGCATCGGAATTGGTTGTGGCCCCCGCGGGATATAACTTTGCCGCATACACCAGGCCGGATGCCTTGGCCTCGGCAATATCGGCCGGCTCAGTGCGGTCTGTAAGGTAGAGCACCATTAGCGGAGTGAAGCTCGCTCGCTCGGCAGGCATCGCTGCGAGAATACGCTCGTGATAGGCGCGTGCTTCATCGAGCTTGCGAACCGGCGGGGTAAGATTTGGCATCACAATGGCGCGGCCAAAATAGCGGCTCGCGTCACTAACTGTCTGTGTCAGGGCATCGCCATCGCGCAGGTGGATATGCCAATCATCGGGGCGGGTAATGTGCAGGGTTTGCATGCTTGAGCCTGTGCTGTGTAGAGCCGAAATGCTACAGGATTCAGGGGCTTGATTAAAGTCACTGCGGGGCAACAGCGCTTTGTTTTGCGTGTGCTTCGCGCTCTGTGGCACTCTAGATAGCAGATTAGTAGCGGTAGCGAGTTCAGTGATCAATTCCCTTAGTCTTATTGGTATGCCCGCCTGTGGTAAGTCCACGCTCGGGCGGCATATAGCTCGGCGCACCGGGTTGCGGTTTGTGGATGGCGATCGGCTTATCGAGCAGCGTGAAGGCCAGACACTGGCGCAGTTGCTAGCGCAAAGAGGGTATTTAGGGCTGCGTGAAGCCGAGGAGCGTGCATTATTGGCGGAGGATTTTTCCGGGGTGGTGCTCGCAACCGGCGGAAGCGCCGTATACAGCCAGCCGGTGATGGAGAAACTTCACCGCCTGGGGCCTGTGGTCTTTATTGATGTTACAGAGAGCGAGCTGGCTACGCGGCTGGGGAATTTTGCCGAGCGCGGCGTTGCCTGTGCACCGGGAACAGATTTATCGGCCTTGTATGCCGAACGCCAGCCCTTATATGAACGCGAGGCAGATGTGCGCGTGGCGGCACTGGACCGGGGCGAGCAGCAGCTGGCGGAAGAAATTTTGCTGGCAGCGGCTGAATGGCAACAACGCCAGAGCGACACCAAAGAATAAGGAGGGGCGGATGCCCATAAAGCGACATACCTGTATTGAAATATGCAAGGAAGATCTGAAGTTTTCCGGCGCCCACTTTACTATCTTTTCGGCGACGGACCGCGAGCGGCTGCACGGCCATAATTTTCGGGTTAGCCTCGACCTGACCGCGGAGGTAGGTGAGGACGGTATGTGCTTTAGTTACGTGGAGATTAAAAAACGTCTGCGCAAGCTGTGCGCAGAGTTAGACGAGTACACGCTGCTGCCCGCGCAGTCCCCGTATATGCGGGTCGAAGAACAGGGCAAGTACTACCGCGCCGAATTTAACGGTGAGGAATTGCTGTTTTTAAAGGCCGACACCTTACTGCTGCCATTGCGCAACACCACGGTTGAAGAATTTGCTCGCTACGTCCTCGAGCGCCTGCTCGACGACGCCCCCTTCATTGATGGCAATGAGATCAGCGAGTTGGTGATGAAGGTTTCCTCGGGCCCGGGTCAGTGGGGCTCTGCAAGCTGGACTCGCGATTGATTCGGCGACTGTGAATGGAACGGTATTGTGAATAAATTAGTAGTAATTAGTGGTGGAAGCCAAGGCATAGGCCGCGCGACAGTGGAGCGCTTTTTGGCGGAAGGGTACCGGGTAATCAACCTGTCACGGCGGTCGCTGGACATTGAGGGCGTTCTCCAGTTGTCGGTGGACATGGGGCGCATCGATTGGCTAGAGGGTATGGCCGCGGAGGCGCTCAGTATTGCTGCAGAAAGTGCCGACGAAATCGTGTTGATCCACAATGCTGCGCGGCAAGACAGCGATACCGTTGCCACGCTCGCGGCCGAGGATTTCGCCGCGGTACTGCAGATCAATTTGGTCGCCCCGCAGCAACTCAATGCCGTGCTGATTCCCTACATGAAACCGGGGTCATCAATTTTGTATGTGGGGTCAACCCTCGCTGAAAAAGCCGTGCGCGGCTGCGCTTCCTACGTGGCCAGTAAACATGGTCTGGTGGGGCTGATGCGAGCAACGGTGCAGGACTTGGCCGGCACCGGTATCCACAGTGCCTGTGTTTGCCCCGGTTTTACCGATACCGCCATGCTGCGCGGGCACATCAACAATGACCCAGAGGTGATTGCCGCAATCACCGCCAATGTGTCGGCTGGGCGCTTGATAGATCCGCAAGAAATCGCCGATACCTTGTATTTTTGTGCGCGCTCTCCGGTGATTAGTGGCGCGGTAATCCATGCCAATCTTGGCCAGATAGAACACTAGGATTCCTCCGCTCGCAGTAAATTTTACTGCGGCACTTTCCCTGCGTTTTTACGGTCTACACTAGTTGTAGGCCGAGCGTTTTCCCAAGCACTCTATTGGCACATGCACTAGCCACACTTCGGTAATCGCGTAGTCTTTTTTTGTGGATCGAAGTAGATGATCTCTGCGTAGCAGAGTAGAGTGAAGACGCACACACATGAAACTGTCGTCGCGCTACATCGCGAGTGGAATGTCAGCGACGTGGCGTTAACGCAGAAAGGAGATTGCACCGATGGGTATCCTTGATAACGTCCGCGAGCAATATCTGAAGGCGAAGGACGAGGAGATGTCATTGACTGACTACCTCGAGCTTTGCCGCAGCGATCCGCTTGCTTACGCCACCCCGGCTGAGCGAATGCTGGCTGCCATTGGCGAGCCAGAACTTGTAGATACCCGCAGTGACCCTCGGCTTTCACGAATTTTTTCTAATCGCTTGATCGCCCGCTATCCCGCCTTTGCAGAGTTTTACGGCATGGAAGATGTGATCGCGCAGATCGTCGCATTTTTCAAACATGCCGCGCAGGGCCTGGAAGAACGCAAACAGGTGCTATATCTGCTTGGCCCGGTAGGCGGTGGTAAATCGTCGATCGCCGAGCGGCTGAAAAAATTGATGGAAGCCTACCCGATCTACGCCCTGAAAGGCTCGCCCATTAACGAGTCGCCGCTGTCGTTGTTTGACCCCCAGCGCGACGGTAAGCAGCTTGAAGAAGAGTACGGTATTCCCGAGCGCTATCTCAGTGGCCTGGCGTCACCGTGGGCGATCAAGCGCCTGGACGAGTATGAAGGCGACCTTAGCCAGTTCCGCGTTGTGCGCATTCAGCCCTCAGTGTTAAAGCAAGTGGCGATTACCAAAACCGAGCCCGGCGATGAGAACAATCAGGATATATCCACTCTGGTCGGCAAGGTGGACATTCGCAAGCTCGAGAGCTATGCGCAAGACGATCCCGATGCCTATTCCTACTCCGGCGGCCTGTGCCTGGCGAATCAGGGTATGCTTGAGTTTGTCGAGATGTTCAAAGCGCCCATTAAAATGCTGCATCCCCTGCTGACGGCGACGCAAGAAGGAAACTACAAGGGCACCGAGGGCTTCTCCGCGATTCCCTTTCAGGGCGTAATACTCGCTCACTCCAACGAATCCGAGTGGCAGAGCTTTCGCAACAACAAGCACAACGAGGCATTTCTCGACCGGGTATACATCGTCAAAGTGCCCTACTGTTTGCAGGTGTCAGAAGAGGTAAAAATTTACCAGAAGCTGCTGCGCCACAGCTCCCTGGCCGATGCGCCATGTGCACCGGGAACGCTGGAAATGCTCGCACAGTTCTCGGTATTGACGCGTCTTGGCGAGCCGGAGAACTCCAGCATTTATTCTAAAATGCGTGTTTACGACGGTGAGTCACTGAAAGACACCGACCCGGCGGCGAAGTCCTTCCAGGAGTACCGCGATTATGCCGGTATCGATGAGGGCATGACCGGGATGTCAACGCGCTTTGCTTTCAAGGTGCTGTCGGCGGTATTTAACTACGACAACGCCGAGATAGCGGCTAACCCCGTGCACCTCATGTATGTGCTTGAGCAGCGCATTATGCGCGAGCAGCTGCCTGAGGATGTGCAGCGCACCTACCTAGAATTTATCAAGGGCTGGCTCGCGGTTCGCTACGCTGAATACGTGGGTAAAGAAATTCAAACGGCCTATCTGGAGTCATACTCAGAGTACGGTCAGAACATTTTTGACCGCTACGTGACCTTTGCGGATTACTGGATTCAGGACGAAGATTACCGAGATCCGGAAACCGGCGCGATCTTCGACCGTGCCACCTTAAACGGTGAACTGGAGAAAATTGAAAAACCCGCCGGGATCGCCAACCCGAAAGATTTCCGCAATGAAATCGTTAACTTCGTGCTGCGTGCTCGCGCTCAAAATGAGGGCCGCAACCCGAACTGGACGAGCTATGAAAAACTGCGCGAAGTGATAGAGAAGAAAATGTTCTCCAGCACTGAAGAGCTGCTGCCGGTCATTTCCTTTAATGCCAAAGCCTCCGATGAGGACCAGAAAAAGCACGAAAACTTTGTTACCCGCATGGTCGAGAAGGGCTACACACCCAAGCAAGTACGTTTGTTGTCAGAGTGGTATCTGCGCGTACGTAAAGCTGGCTAGTTAACGCTGCCACGTCGAAAGCAAGGTGCGAATATGTCGATGATTATTGACCGCCGCCTGAACGACCGCAACAAAAATGCGACGAACCGTGCGCGGTTTATCAGGCGATATAAATCCCAGCTGAAGCGCTCTGTGGCAGACGTTGTCGCCGAGCGCTCCATCACCGATATGGGGCGCGGTGGCGAGGTGGGAATCCCGGTAAAAGATATTTCCGAACCGAAGTTCCGTATTGGCCAGGGTGGCGACCGGGAGATGGTTCACCCAGGCAACCACAGTTTCTCCCCCGGAGATCGCATCGCTAAACCCCAAGGTGGCGGTGGCGGTGAAGGCGAGGGCGGGGACGGCCAGGGTGAAGGCGGTGAGGGACAGGATAACTTTATGTTTACCCTGTCAAAAGAGGAGTTTATGAACCTCTTTTTCGACGACCTGGAACTGCCACGTTTAGCGCGTAATGTGCTGGGTGACGCTAAACAATTCACTTTTCGTCGTGCGGGCTATACCCCATCGGGGGTGCCGTCTAACCTGTCGGTGCGACGCAGCCTGCAAAATGCTATGGCCAGGAAGATCGCACTGGCGGCACCGCTGAAACGAGAACTGCGTGAGCTTGAGGAAAGTGGAGCTGATCCACAAGAAATTCAAGACTTAAAAGACCGCATTGATCGCATTCCCTTCTTGGATGAGTACGACCTCCGGTTCCGGCATAAAGTTAAGGAGCCCAAGCCAATTAGTCGCGCGGTTATGTTCTGTTTGATGGATGTATCGGCGTCGATGTCGGAACAAAAAAAAGACCTGGCCAAGCGCTTTTTTACCTTGCTGTATTTGTTCCTCAATCGAAAATATGAACATGTCGAGCTTGTATTTATTCGGCATACGTCAAACGCCGAAGAAGTTGACGAACACGCATTTTTTCACGACCCGCAAACCGGCGGTACGGTGGTGATGTCGGCGCTTAATTTGGCCGAAGAAATTATTAAAGATCGCTATGCGCCAGACCAGTGGAATATATACGGCGCGCAGGTGTCAGATGGCGACGCCTTTGGCAGCGATCCGCAACGCAGCGCGGCTAAGTTGCGCGACGATATTTTGCCGCACTGTCGCTACTACGCCTACGTAGAGGTGCCGGACAATGCCAGTAGCATCACGCCGCTGGGTGCCGCCTACAGCCAAATCCACAGCGAAAACTTTGCGGCCGCCAAAGTAATGGGGCGGCGCGATGTCTATCCAGTACTGCGGGAATTATTCCAGCGGGAGGCGGCGTGAGCGAGACGGTGAAAGACCGCGTATTGTCCCGGGGCGGCGACTGGGATTTTGATCTGCTGCGCAGCTACGACCGCGAGATAGCGAGCATCGCCAAAGAGTTTGGCTTGGACACTTACCCTAATCAAATTGAGGTGATTGCCTCTGAGCAAATGCTCGATGCCTACGCGTCCGTGGGCTTGCCTATCAGCTACACCCACTGGAGTTACGGAAAGGAATTTATTCGTAACGAAGAAGCCTATCGGCGCGGAATGCGTGGCTTGGCTTATGAGCTGGTGATTAATTCTGACCCCTGCATTGCCTATTTGATGGAAGACAATAGTATGCCGATGCAGGCCTTAGTCATTGCCCATGCCTGCTATGGACACAATTCCTTTTTTAAGGGGAATTACCTGTTTAAGCAGTGGACCAGCGCCGATGCGATTGTCGATTACATGGTATTTGCTCGTAAGTATATTTTTGAGTGCGAGCAAAAATATGGCATCGATCGTGTGGAGGAAACCCTCGATGCCTGTCATGCCTTGATGGACCATGGCGTGGACCGCTACCACCGGCCCTCACCACTTTCAGCGCAGGATGAATTGCGTCGTCAGCATGAGCGCGCAGAGCATGCGCGCAAGCAGTTTGATGATATTTGGCGAACATTGCCGCGCAAGGAAAAGCAGGGCGATGACGATGCACCCGCTGAGGCAGCAAATTTTCCCCCTGAGCCCCAGGAAAACTTGCTGTACTTTATCGAAAAATATTCACCCACCCTGGAAACGTGGCAGCGTGAGATCGTTCGGATCGTGCGTAAGCTCGCGCAGTATTTCTACCCGCAGGGTATGACTAAGGTGATGAACGAGGGGTGGGCGACGTTTTGGCACTATACCTTGCTCAACACCCTGTACGACCGCGGTTTGGTTGATGACGGTTTTATGTTCGAGATTCTCCAGTCTCATACCAATGTGGTCATGCAGCCGGGCTTTGATCATCCCGCTTACAGCGGTATTAACCCCTACGCTCTCGGTTTTGCCATGTTCCGAGACTTGCGCCGTATCTGCGAGTCGCCGGATGCTGAGGACCGCGCCTGGTTTCCCGATATTGCGGGGCGAGATTGGCGCGAAGTGCTCGATTTTGCGATGCGTAACTACAAAGACGAGTCGTTCATCGCGCAGTATTTGTCGCCAAAATTAATCCGCGAGTTCCACCTTTTTGCCATAGCGGATCAAGCGAAAAACGACTTTGTCGAGGTGGCGGCAATTCACAATGACGAGGGCTACCGTGACGTGCGGCGCCTGCTGTCACGGCAATACAATCGCGATATTTTGGTGCCGGACATCCAGGTGCTTCGCTATGAACATATGGGCGACCGCTCACTGCTGCTGCGATACACCCGGCTGCGCGACAGACCGCTTACCGACGATGCCAAAGAAGTGCTGAAGCATTTATCTAAGCTGTGGGGCTTTACGGTCAGCATGGAAGTGTTTGACGAGCGCGAGGGCGTTGTCGATCGCATCGATGTCAGCCCAGCGCGCTAGGGCCTAGCAGCAAGTGCTAATTAGCGGCCGCTGAACTCGGGCCTGGTTTTATCAAAAAATGCATTTACCGCCACCATGTGATCCTCTGTTTGGTGGCACTGGGCCTGAACATCGGCGCAAACGCTCAGGAAATCGTCCAGTTCCTGGCGTTGTGCAAGCTTCATTAGACGTTTGGTTTGCCTAAGTGCCTGTGGCGGCTTGCTGGCATAGGTGTTTGCATAGCCCTGGGCGCAGGACAAGAGTGTGTCGTCTGTGACCTTTTCCAACAATAAGCCGAGAGAGAGCGCTTCCTCTGCCTCAATAATACGCCCGCTGAAGCTCAACTCGGCGGCACGTTGGTAGCCCACTAAACGCTGCAGAAACCAGGCCCCGCCGTCACCGGGAATGATCCCCAAATTGATGAAGGTTTCGCCAAAGCGGGTACTGTCACAGCCGATACGCAGATCGCACATACAGGCGAGGTCAAAGCCAGCGCCGACCGCAGCGCCATTTACCGCAGCGATGGTAACCACCTCGGCGTTGTGCATTGCTCTTGAGATGCGTTGAATGCCATTGCGATAGCTGGCGCTGATCTCGGCTGGGTTGCCGCCAAACATACCTTGCTTGTCGCGCATTTCCTTTACATTGCCGCCAGCACTAAAGGCGCGGCCTTCACCAGTGAGAATTAAGCAGGAGATAGCGGGGTTTTGGTTTGCCCAGGTGACGGTATCGCAGATGTCGTCGATGAGCGCGCTGCCCGTTAGGGCGTTGCGGATGTCGTCGCGCTGGAAACACAATAGTGCGACTCGCCCGTCCACGGTCAAGGTTGCATCGCGCAGCGTTGGCATGGCCATTTGGTTTTCTCCCTCGTTTACGTCGCGGCAATTATGCCATAGCGGCCGCCATCGATAGCAGTGTGTTCACACGGATAGCGAAACACCTTTTACCTTGCCTGCGTATACCTAGTCGGAGGTGACCTATGACGAAATGTGAATTTGACGACCTGAATCATTACCCTGTATCTGAGATCGAGGTGCATTCTCTCGATGGCGGTATGTATGTACTTTCGGCGATTATTGACGGCGGAAGTTTCCCGGTCTATGAGCGCGGCAAGAGGATGGTAACGCGGGACATAACTAGCCTGCGAAGACGCTTGGCCGACTGTCGTTGCCAAACATTTTTTCTAATTCAGCGCAGTGCCTACGACGAAATGCTGGGCCAGCCAGTTAAGAGTGAGGAGACGGAAATGCGTATCGCGATAGCACCGCTCAGCGACGAGCATTTAATTTAAGGCGGGGTGAAGATGGCTGCCGCATTAGCGGCAGCTCTGGCTTAGAAACTCATTTCGCGTGCTGGGGTCGCTTTTAAAACTGCCACCCAGAGCTGTGGTTTGCGTACGTGAGTTAGTGTCCATGACGCCGCGACTTTTCACGCAGTAGTGAATCGCATCGATGGTAACGGCAACATCTTCAGTCTCTAGCAATGTTTGCAGAGCGACCAACACTTGTTGGGTAAGGCGCTCTTGCACCTGCGGCCGCTGCGCAAAGAAACGCACAATACGGTTAATCTTCGACAGTCCAATCACCTTCTCGCCGGGAATATAGGCGACCGTGGCTTCACCATCGATAGTAACGAAGTGGTGCTCGCAGGTGCTTGTTACGCTAACGCCACTGACCTTTACCATTTCTTCGACACGCATTTTGTTGTCGATATTGGTGATTTTCGGGAAGTTGTTGTAATCCAAGCCACAAAAAATTTCATCTACATACATTTTCGCAATCCGCGATGGGGTTTCTTCAAGACTGTCATCACTGAGATCGAGGCCGAGGGTTTCCATAACACCCAGCATCAAGTCGGCGATCCGCTGCTTTTTTTGGTCGTCATTCAGTGAGCTTTGGGGGCGCATCGGTGTTTCTAGGCCCGCTTCCAGTAATGCGCTGTGTACGGCACTGGCTTCCTTGGAAATCATGTTTTTGTCTCGTGTTGTTTTTCATCGTTTACGCAATTTACAGATATTTGGTTTCCTGACCGGTAAATCAAGTTAGTGCTCGCCTCGGTCGATTTGTGTCTCAGCCGCAAGCCGCAGTATTTGCGCCTACACTGGTAAGAGGATGGAAAAAGGTGAGGCGAAAAGATGGCCGAACAGAGCGAGCACTGGGCAGCAAACAGTGCTGACTACCAAAGAGCATGCTTGCTGGGCGGGGCGGTAGGTGACGCGCTGGGCGCCCCGGTGCAGTTCTTTAGTCTCGACGATATTGTGCAGCAGTACGGAGAGCGGGGCGTACTCGACTATATGCCGGTCTACGGAAGGAAGGGAGCGGTCACTGACGACACGCAACGCCTTATGTTCACCGCCGAAGGCATACTCCGCTACCGCGTGGCGAGCGCGAGAGGCGAGCAGCCAGATTTACGAAGTTTTATTCATCGCGCGGACTTACGTTGGCTATCCACGCAGACCACAACCACCACAGGGCAGCAGCGCAGTTTCTTATTGGCAGAGCGCGGGCTCTACAGTCAGCGAGCAGCGCGCGATAGTTTTCTGGCGGTGTTAAGTAAAAGTCAGCAGGGCGGCGTAACGGCTGACAACCAGTACCAGTTCGGTGCCGGTTTGAGCCGAATTGCGCCCCTTGCTGTGCACTTTGTTAGTGATACGCGCAAATTCTGGGGAGAGGCGCTGCGTGCTGAAATGTTCTCACTCAGCGCCGATATCAGCGCCCTCAGCGATGGCCACGTTAATGGTCGTTTAACCGGCGGCGCACTGGGCATACTGTTGCTTGGCTTGTTGTATGGTCACCCGCCTGAGGCGTGCCTGGCGCGGATCGACGAGCAGCTGCGCCCCAACAAGGACAGCCAAGCCTTGCGCCGAGCTATCGATCACGCCGTTGAGTTGGCCAATGCACAGCCAAACTCGGCCAGTGCCGCAGAATCCCTCTGTGGCGACTCTATGGCCCTGGACGTGTTTTCCGTTGCCTTGTACTCACTGCTCTGCGCCGAGGACTTTGCCTCTGGTCTGGTGCTGTCGGTTAATCACAGTGGTTTAAGTGACAGCTGCGGCGCGTTGGCGGGGCAGCTATTGGGTGCCTGGCGCGGCCTCGATGATATTCCACAGCATTGGCTACAAGACCTTGAGCATAAAGCGCTGCTAGACTGCTTGGCAGCGGACTTTTTGAAGTCCCCCGAAGACCCGCTAATGAAGCAACGTTATGGTGGTTAATTAAGGGAAGGGCGTTCTTTGACTCAAATTGACTTGTCGTCGTTACAGCACCCCGTTTTAGAAAAGAAACTCTACCGTCAGCGGCGCGACCAACTCCAGCTCGATCTAATGGCTTTGCAGCTGCAATTATACCGAAGCCGACGCCGTGCAATACTCGTGGTGGAGGGCCCGGATGCGGCGGGGAAAGGGGGCTTTTTGCGACGTGCCCTGCGGTATATGGATCCCCGAGGGGTGCGGGTCCATGCCATTGGGCCCCCGGATGCCATAGAGGCGGGTCAGCACTACCTGCAGCGAATTTGGCGGCGCCTGCCTACCTCCGGACAATTGTGTGTATTCGACCGCTCGTGGTACGGGCGTATTCTGGTGGAACATGTCGAGCACGGATACAACGAGCGGGAGCGTGCGTGTCGCGAGATCGCCGAATTTGAAAGGATGTTAGTTGACGACCAGATTATGGTGGTTAAGGTGCTGTTTTACATCGATAAAGAAACGCAGCGCAATCGTCTGTTGACCCGTTTGGAAAGCCCGGAGAAACATTGGAAGATCACCGATGCTGACCTGAATAGCTTTCCGTTTCATCATCAGTATTGCCAGGCCTACGAGTACATGTTGAAGCAGTGCTCCCAGCCGGTACCGTGGCAGCTTGTTGCGGCGAACGACAAGTACCATGCCCGGGTTGCCGGTATGGAGGCCCTGAGTGAGCAGTGGCGTCAGCACCTCGGAGAGCCGGCACACCCGCAGGCCAACGCGGCCTTTGTCGCAAGGGCTCGGCGCGTACTGGAGCGACGACGGGAAGACAGCGCCGATTGAATTCAAGGCGTTGTTATTGTGAGCGTTATCGCGCTGATTCTTACCAATACCGGTAGAAGGCTAGGGGCCAATACGAATACAGCTCTGCTGTGCGGCGGTGCACTATGTTTTAAAGGAGGGTGTGCGAGAATGACGGTAACATCCCGTTGTGACCCCTCCGGATGAAACGCGATATCAAAAGGATGCATGTTGATTTTTAAGCGCTTGAAGGACATCTACAACACGCTTGGCCCGCGATTACTCGCCGGTGTGCTGCTGGTCTTCCTCTGTGTATTTATTGTGATGTTTCCGCTGGCGGAGCGTCGTGCCTATCAACAGGAAGTGTCGGCGGTTGGCGAGGTGTTGAGCAGCCTTCTCGATGCTCGCGCGCGAGCGCTGGATAACCACATAGGCCAGTACGAAAGCGACACGCTTTTCCTGGCTAACACGCCGCCCATCTCTGGCATTATGCGCGCCTCGGAAAATTCCGGGGAGGATCCCGACACTCGCAGCAACCTGCAAGACTGGCAGCAGCGCTTACAAGAGATTTTTAGTGCCTACATGTACAGCCGCGGTGAGGTACGTCAGCTGCGCTTTATCGGAATGGATGACGGTGGGCGGGAATTAGTGCGCGTCGACAGTGATGGCGAGTCCGTTCAAATTATTCCCCAGTCTCAGTTGCAGCAAAAAGGCCATAGTGACTACGTTAAAGAATCTAGCAAGCTCAATGAAGGCGAGGTGTATTTTTCGCGGGTTAATTTTAACCGCGAGCGCGGGAAGATCGAGCGCCCACTTTGGCCCACGCTGCGAATAGCAACGCCGGTTTTCGACGCGCAACAGCGTCTGTTTGGCGTGGTCGTGATGAATCTGGATTTTAGCTATAGCCAGCGATTGATCCGGGAAGATCTGCCCCAGGGCTACCGAGTTTACCTCCTCGATGAAGAGCAGCATTTTTTGTTGCATCCCTACAGTGAAAAAACCCTGGCCTACGAACTTGGGCCGTCCTATCAGTGGGGGCAGGCCTTCGATGCGCCGATGGCCGATGGCCTGAGGCCCTATCGTGAGCGCGGTGGGGAAGCCACTTGGTACTCACTGAAACAGCGATTGACCTACGATGACCGCCATTGGGTCACGTTGGTTGTCGCCGCAGATCAAGCGCTGGTTGATGATGCCGTATTTCGCATGCTGCGTTTTAATGCGGCGGTTTTTGTGTGCTTTACGCTGATCACCTTCATATTACTTCTTCAGTTCGTTGTGAATATGCGCCGACGCGACGAAGCCATTGAGCGAAATGCGGAGCGAGTCGCGATTATCGATGGCAGTAACGATGCCGTGATCGCGGTCAGTCTGGATGGCGTGGTGATTAGCTGGAACGCAGCGGCAGAGTTGCTGTTCGGCTATCGCGAAGACGAGGTGGTAGGGAAGACGACGGCGTCACTGATTTTGCCGGATGACTGCAGAGATGAAGAGCAGCTTTTTCTAAAGCAGATGCGCGCGGGTGTGCCTGTGCCGCATGTGGAAACGCACCGGAAAGATAAATCGGGTAACCGTATTGAGGTCGCTATTAATGTCTCGCCTGTGAAGGTCGCGGGTAAAATAACCAGCGCGGCGATGATCGTCCGGGATATCAGCCAGGAGAAGGAATCGCGCAGCAAATTGCGCCAGCTCAATGAGTCCCTTGAAGAGGTGGTGGCCCAGCGTACCAAGGACCTGAGTGAGACCTTGGCAACTCAGCGGGCAATTCTTGAAAAGGCCGGCTACGGAATTATCGCCAGCGACCCCAGGGGCAAAATCACCCTGTTTAATTCCGCTGCGGAAAAAATGCTCGGCTATCGCCAAGAAGAGGTGGTAGGCCAGCGCTATATCAACAGCTTCTTTGTCGGCGACGAATTTAACCAGGCCCTGCGTGAAAAGGCGATTGAACAGGGCGGTGAGCTCGATACCTATTCGCTTTTAAAGGCGGGTTTCAGCGATGAACGAGAGTGGGTATTTCGTCGACGGGATGGGCAAGAGTTCCCAGTGTTATTAAAAACCGTATCGATGCTCAGCGACGAGGGGGATGTACTGGGCTTCCTCAGCGTGGCCGTGGACTTAACCACCCGCAAGCAAGAACAGCGCGAGCTGGAGCACGCCAGGGCGGTGGCGGAGGACGCCAGCAAAGCAAAGAGCGAATTCCTCGCCAATATGAGCCATGAAATTCGCACACCGATGAATGCGGTGCTGGGGATGCTAAACCTATTGGATCATACCGGCCTCAATGCAAGGCAGCGCGATTATGTGCAAAAGGCCAGTGGCGCTGCCGAGGCCTTGCTGGGGATCATCAACGATATTCTGGATTTCTCCAAAATCGAGGCCGGTAAGCTGTTGCTGGACCCTCACCCCTTTAGCGTGGACGAGGTCTTGCGCGATATCGCCAATATTCTGAGTATGAATGTTGACGAAAAACAACTGGAAATACTCTTCAATGTGGACCCGGCCATTCCCAGTCAGGTGTGTGGTGATGCCCTGCGTATCAAGCAGGTGCTTATCAATCTCGCCGGGAATGCCGTGAAGTTCACCGATAGCGGCGAAGTGATGATCAGTGTGGTGGTGCAGCACCAGCAGCGCCAGCGCATTGTTTTGGGTTTCAGCGTTCGCGACACCGGTATTGGCATGTCGGTTGAACAGCAGCAGCGCATTTTTCAGTCTTTCTCTCAGGCCGAGGCGGGAACGACCCGTCGATATGGCGGCACGGGGCTCGGCCTGGTGATCTGTCAGCGCTTGATCCGCATGATGGGTGGTGAACTCGAAGTCGACAGCGAGGAAGGCCGCGGCAGTACGTTTTCATTTAGCCTGTTGTTAGAAAATGTCGAAGGGGCAGAGCGCTCGGCACCGCGTGCGCGTGAACTCTCTCAGGGTTTACAGGGTCTTCGTATACTGTGTATTGATGACAACGCCAACGCGCGACAGATCATCTCTACCAGTTGCGAGTCGATGGGCTGGCACTGCGACGAAGCGGCGGATGGCGAGTCCGGCGTGGAAAAAATCCGCTCTGCCTCGGCGCCATACGATGTCGTGTTTATCGATTGGATGATGCCGGGCATGAACGGCTGGCAAACCGCTGAGGCGATCCGCCGCGAACAGGATGAGCGCTGTCCAAAACTGGTGATGGTGACCGCCCACGCGAAAGATGTATACGCGCAGGAAGAACGCGAGGGCGGCAGCCCGATGGATGGTTTTTTGATGAAGCCGGTAACCGCCTCAGATATTTTCAATGCGGTTAGCGAAGCGCTGACACATGCTGTGGCACCGAGCTTGCCGGCGAGGGCGGAGCCGAAGCCGGTAGAGGCAGTCTCCGAGGTGGATGACAGCGACAAGAACCAGGTTGTCAGTCCAGTGGCGAAGGGTTCGCTGGCAGGTATGCGCCTGTTATTAGTGGAGGACAATCTCACCAACCAACAAGTGGCGCGGGAGCTGCTGGCATTGGAGGGCGCTGAGATCGAGTTGGCTGAAAACGGCTTGGAGGCGCTGGAGCAAATACGCACGAGTGCATCGCCCTTTGATGCTGTATTGATGGATTTGCAAATGCCTGAGATGGACGGCCTGACAGCGACCAGGAAGATTCGTCAGGAAATGGGTCTGGTAGATTTGCCCATCATCGCGATGACCGCCAACGCCCTGCCATCTGATCGCAAGGCCTGCTTAGACGCAGGAATGAATGATCATGTAGGCAAGCCTTTTGAGCTGTCTGAATTGGTTGATGCCGTGTTAAAGGCCGCGGGGCGAGAAGCAGTGGCCGATGAGTCAGTTGTGGTTGAGCGTGTCGAGCCCGATTTGCCAGCGTCACCGGAGGGCTTCAATTTTAAGGAAGCCTTGCTGCGCATGGGGAATAATCGCGGCTTGCTGGTCGCACAGGCGCGACGATTTGCCGACAGGCATTGCGGCGATCTCAAACTGGTTGAAAAAAGCCTGCGTGGAAATAACGCGCCGCTGGCGACTCGTGAATTGCATACTGTGCGCGGTGTTGCCGCCACACTGGGGGCTTCGGCGCTGGCGCAGATGTTGGGTGATCTTGAGGATGCTTGTAAACAGGGGGCAAGTGCCGATGCCCTTGCTGAGGATCTTCAGCGTGCAGACGCTGAATTAAAACGCGCGTGTGCCGTTTTTAGTGAGTTGGCGAACCAGTTGACGCCCGCGCCCAGTGCAGGCGATGAAGGGCATACCAAGGTGGATGCCGCGCAGCTACTCAAGGGTTGTGAGGAGCTAGAAGCCCTCCTTCGTGACAGTAATATGCGCGCGATGGCCGTGCACGATACGCTCCGCGCGGAAGGGGGCTTGGCAGCGGTCGCCGGAGCCGAGATACTGGCGGAATCCATAGCGAGTCTCGATTTTGCCGGCGCCCTTGCTGCGCTGGAGCGTGTTAAGGCAGAGCTCGACGCACAAAACAGTAATACGGAGCTGTAAACAATGACGGAAAAGGCACTCGACTGGGTGAAGCCGATGTTGCGGTCGCTGCCAAAGCTACTGCTCGTCGACGACCAGCCGGTGAATATCCAGACCCTCTATCAGATTTTCGCTGACGATCACGAAGTGTTCATGGCGACGAGTGGCGAGCAAGCGCTGGCGCTGTGTCGAGACAAACAGCCCGATCTGGTATTGCTGGACGTGATCATGCCGGGTATGGATGGCCTGGAAACCTGCCAACGCTTGAAAGAGGATGCCGATACCGCCGACATTCCTGTGATTTTTGTGACCTCGCAAAATAGCCCCGAAGAGGAGACCCACGGCCTGGAGGTGGGGGCTGTCGACTTTATTAGCAAGCCAGTAAACCCCGCAGTGGTTAGAGCTCGGGTAAAAACGCAGCTCACACTGAAAGCGCAAACCGATGCGCTGCGCATGCTTGCTTCCCTGGATGGTTTGACCGGCGTGCCCAATCGACGCATTTTCGATGAGCGGCTGGATGCCGAGTGGCGGGCATGTCGCCGTTCAGGGTCGCCCCTTTCGTTGCTGATGGTTGATGTTGATCACTTCAAACTCTACAACGACCACTATGGCCACTTGGACGGTGACCAGTGTTTGAAGGCAATAGCATCGGCGTTGGCTTCCAGTGTTGAGCGCGGACGCGATATGCTCGCCCGTTTCGGCGGTGAGGAATTTGTCTGCCTGTTACCGGATACCGACCTGGAGGGCGCCAAACATATTGCCGAAAAATTGCGTCAGGCCGTTGAAGGGCTGGCGATCCCCCACGTTGAATCGAAAACGGCGGCAACGGTAACGGTGAGTCTCGGGGTTGCCACCACCGCCGAGTGCGATGCACTGGAGCCGCCGGACCTGCTCAAAATTGCCGATGAGCAGTTGTATCTTGCCAAGCAATCTGGCCGCAACCGCGTCTGTGGCGTGCAATTTCCGCTAGCTCAGCAA